>Ga0100381_1004496_pt1 | contig 11760 bp, 9 predicted proteins | sample CryGeymeta201505_FD_80416 | JGI IMG/M metagenome (GOLD analysis project Ga0100381, IMG submission 80416) | Groundwater microbial communities from Crystal Geyser aquifers in Utah, USA - Crystal Geyser metaG 2015-05 | ecosystem: Environmental > Aquatic > Deep subsurface > Groundwater | place: USA...
TTACAACAATACTGAAGAAACTTTTTTTAAAAATGTATACGAAATTAGAGCTGGTAAAAAAGGGAAAATTTATCTAAACAACAATAAAATAAATAATTATAAAGTTATCTTCCATGATTGAAGTAATAATTAAAGATAAAATTAACCTTAATTAATTAACAAAAATTATAGTATCTTCAAGTTATTATTTTAAATATATAAATATAGAGTTTTTAAATCATTTGTGATAATTTTTACCCCTATAACTCCCCAATTTTTGGGAAATTAACTTATTAGGAGTTAAATAAGATTACTATAACTGATAAAATAATATTAAATTGAGAAATTTTCCTGAATATAACTATCATTAATAATCACTTTTATGGCAAACTTTTCTTCTTGACTACCCCAAAACTTATACTGAATAATTTTATCATTATTTTCTGTAATTATTTCTGCAAAAATATTATTATTTTCATCAATTATTTGGCATAGTAAATTTTTAGGTAAATAAGTATCTATATTGATAGAATAAATGCGAATAAAAATATCTATTTGATTATTTGTTTTTGGTAAAATTCCTAGTAATAAACCTAAACTATGATTCTCTAAATTAATGATTTTTCCTCGCCAAATAGCACAAGACGGGTGACTAGAGTCTAATATTTGTAAAGCTAAAGCTGCATTCCATCTAGTTTCTTCATCATCGTGATTGTTAATAAATTGAGGTAATATATTAATTATTTCTTCTTTATTATCAATATTACCATCTAAATTAATGATACTTTTAAGTATATTATTAACTTGATTATTATCAATATTATTTTCTAAAATTAATAAAGAATCTGTTAAAGAAAATGAGCGAGAAGCCAAGGCAAGATTAAAACTAAAATCAGGAATAAAATATTGTTGTTTTAAATCTTCAATAGTTTGCCAACTTTTAATTATTGCAGAAGAAAATTGATGATTTAACCATTGATTTAAGTTAATATATTGAAGAGATAAAAATAGTTTATTTCGGATAGAATTATTACTTATAAAACTTAACCAGTCAGAAAAATTAAGAAGAAGACGAGGAGATAAATTATTTTGAATTTCTGTTATTAAACTTTCTTCTCTGGAAGCATTAAATGGTAAAGGAGAAATTTGTGGAATTGAATTCCAACCATATTCATATTCTAAGCAGATTATATTTAAGTCATTTTCTAAACATTCAAAAGGAAAATCAATATAGTGATTAAAAGAGTCTAATTTACCATAATTTATTATATCTTCATAAGAAGCATAACCCCAAAAATTAAGATAGTTTTCCTCTAAGTTTACTTCCACTGGTAGATAATAATTTCCTACCCATTGAGGAATTTTTAACCATTCTTCAGGAATAGAAAACTCTGTTTTATCTTGAATTTCTGTCGGTATTAAAACAATGCGACTATCATTAATATCGATAGCATTACCGTTAATAAAATTCCAAATACTCAAGTTATCTTCTAATTTTAAGTTATCAACAAAATTACTTTCTAACATTAAATTAAGCCATCTTAAAAAAGTTTTTCTGACTAATAAATTAAGATAGCCACGAAAAGAAGCAACTTCGTTATTTAACTTACTTATTTGTTGCCAAGTTTCATTTTTTATATCATCATTTAATTTTATTTTGGTTTCGTCTATATTGGTATCAATCAAGTTTAGATAATTCATAGTATTTGTTTGTTATAACTAAATTAGTTTTTAATTAAAGAATTCTGGTAATAAAGTAAGTTTAGATAAATTAAGATTGATTAATTTTAGTATTTGTTTTAAATATTGATTAATATTTTTTTAATGTTGATTAGATTCGATTAAAATATTGATGACAAAATTTTTCTAACCGTAATATAATATTATCTTTAATAATCGGATTATTTTCTAACTGTAAATTTAGTTTATTATTAAACTTTGTTATTAAAACATTAATTAATTCTGGGCAAATATTTTCGATAAAAGAAATATTATTCATGGAATTTTTAAAATAGTTTTCTTGAAGTAATTTTTGTTGATAAATATTAATTTCTAAGAAAGATTTTTGACATAGTAATAATATTTCAGATTCGATATATTCTGTTATCCATCCTTTTAAAATGTCGATTAATACTTCAATTTCCTCCTTAGAAACTTTTTCTTTTTCTCCTTTAATATTTTTAATAACTTCATCTAATAACATTTTTCTAATTTTGTTTATATTCTTAGAAAGTTGAGATTGTTCTTTGATAAAATTAGGATTGGTTAATTGAATAGTTTTAATAATTTCTTGTTGAGTTAACCCTAAACCTTCCCCAAGATAAAAGATACTTTGAGAAGCAAGATTAAGATTATTAAATGTAGTAGTAAGAAGATGATTAATTTGTGGTTTATCTTCATTTTCTTCTAATAAAGTTAAATAATCTTGAGGATTATCATTAATATTAATTTCTTTATCTTCAGGAAAATTAATCGTAATAGGATTTACAAATAATCTGGCTTTTTCTCCACAAAACTTAATTTTGTTTTCAAACTCTTCTATAGTTAATATGGAAGAAAAGTTAAATTGTTTCTCCGCTAAAATATTATATTGATTAGTCATTATTTTGAATTGAGAAATAGAAGGAGAAGATAAAGATTTATTTCTATGGGGAGAAGATGATATATAATTATCGACAAAACATTGCCAAATCAATAAATATTCTTCTAATTCTTTTCCTGTTAAACCCCCCATTTTTTTTAAAACTTCTTGTCTTTTAGATTTACTAATTCTTTTTAATAATCCCCAATTAGTTAATAATTTCCATCCTCGACTAAGATAAACTTTGTCTTTAATAATAGTTTTTAATCTAGTTTGTGCATAAGTAGTTATTTTACTTCCTCTATGATTTTGATATTGTTTTAATAATTTATCAGGTGTAATAATAGCTTCGTTACCCCACAAAAAACACTCTTCAAGAGTTAAAGAATTAACGGTTTTATTCAGATAAAAATAAACTTGTCTTGTTGCCCAATAACAAACTTCTTGCAAGTAAGATGTCAGATGATAACGTAATATTTTCTGAGGTTTTAATCTAATATTTGTTAAAAATTCATAGGCTAAATTCTCTTCATTAACTTCTTGTATCTTGATAATTCTTTCAATATTGATTTTTAACTGATAATCTCTTTGCCACTGTAAAATAAATTTATAACTATCGCTGATGGCTAAAAAAGTAGAAAACTTATCGATAATATTGACTCTAGTTATCATATAAAAATATTCAATTATTTATTTAAACAATTATAATGTTAATAAGGCTCTTTTTACCAATTTTAAAATTAAAAGTTAACGAATTAAATGATTAATATATTTAGTAGCAATAGGTGAAAAAGGTTTTCTTTGAATACTAGCCTGTTTTCTTTCCTCATAAATTATTTGCTTCTCTTTTAGATTAGCTAATTGACATATATTTAACGGAAAATTATAATCTTGATAATACTGAAAACGTCCTTTTTTTGTAAATCTAAATTGACGACAAAATATGCGATTGATTTTAATATCAAATACTAAATATAATTTCCCTTTTACTTTGACTGTATCACCGATGTTAATTTTGGGTTCTTGATTGTTCATCTGTACTATTAAATAACTTGATTTTGACTTGGGCTTTTAATAGTACATCCAGATGGTATCCTTAAAATATGCAAAATTCTTAATTTTTTTTAAAATTTCACCATAGATTACGATGGTAAAAATCTACATCTTGAAAAAACCTTACACTGATTTACAATCCATCTATATAATATGACAGAAGATTCTCAAACTATTGCTTTACCTAATATTGCCTCTGCCATTGCCTTAGCTGGTAATCAAGAAGAAAATTTGAAATATATTTCCCGTATGACGGGAGCAAATTTAGTATTGCGAGGACAAGATTTAGTAATTCATGGTAAAACTAAATCAGTAAAAAGAAGTGTAGATGTCATTTATTGTCTTAAGCCTTATTGGAGTGAAGGCAAACCTTTAACCCAACCTGATATTATGACGGCTTTTCAGGCTTTAGATACAGGAAAAACAGAAGAGTATCAGAATATTCAACAAGAAGTTTTAGCTAAAACTCGTAATGGTGAGTTAATTCGCGCCAAAACTTTCCGTCAGCGACAATATATCAAGGCTATTAAAAATCATGATATTACTTTTGGTATCGGTCCTGCAGGTACTGGAAAAACTTTTTTAGCCGCCGTTTTAGCTGTACAAGCCTTACTTAAAGATGAATGCGATCGCCTCATTTTAACACGTCCAGCGGTAGAAGCGGGAGAAAGATTAGGATTTTTACCCGGTGACTTGCAACAGAAAGTAAATCCTTTTTTGCGCCCACTTTATGATGCCTTATATGAGTTTATTGATCCCATGAAAATTCCTGAATTAATGGAAAAAGGCAAAATCGAAGTAGCACCTTTGGCTTATATGAGAGGACGAACCTTGAGTAATGCTTATGTGATAGTTGATGAAGCTCAAAATACTACTCCTGCCCAGTTGAAAATGGTATTAACTCGTCTTGGTTTTGGTTCAAAAATGATTGTAACAGGAGATATTACACAAACAGATTTACCCTCCACTCAACAATCAGGGTTAGTAGTAGCTTCTCAAATTCTTAGAAATGTTGAAGGTATCGGTTTTTGTTATTTAACTCAAGCAGACGTAGTCAGACATCCTTTAGTACAAAAAATTGTCGCAGCCTATGAAGCTAATAGTAATTAGGAAATAGGGAGATAAAAGGAAACGGGGAGGTAGAAAGAAGTTGAATAATTTATCAACTAATTATTTAAAACCAGAAACCTGACACCTTCAAATATTTTGCTTTGGGTAACATCAATTAATATTTGATTCATGGATTTTACCCATTAACGTTAAGATTTTTGTTGAATTAAATAAACAAATATCAGGAAAAAATATGACGGAATGGATTACAAATACCATGAATTCTTTGGGATATGTAGGAATTGCTTTATTAATGTTTGCGGAAAATTTATTTCCTCCTATTCCTTCGGAATTAATTATGCCATTGGCAGGTTTTACGGTTTCTCAAGGTAAAATGCAGTTAATTCCCGCCATTTTTGCTGGGGTAATTGGTACAATTTTAGGTGCATTCCCTTGGTATTATTTAGGCAAAATTGTTGATGAATCGAGATTAGAAAAATTAGCCGATAAATATGGGAAATGGATTTTTGTCTCAGGAAGTGATATTAATAAAGCCAATAAATGGTTCAATCAATACGGGAATATAGCTGTATTTTTAGGTAGATTAGTTCCTGGGGTGCGCACTCTTATCTCTCTTCCTGCAGGAATAAATAACATGAATCTAAGTTCTTTTGTTATCTATTCTACTATCGGAACAATAATTTGGGTATCACTTTTGACCGTTGCAGGTTATGTTTTAGGAGATAATTTTAGTTTAGTAGAAAAATATATTGCTCCTTTATCTAAAATTGCTTTACTAAGTATCGTATTTTTATTCGTTATTTGGGTAATCAGAAAGCAAAAGAGAAAATAAACAATATTGATAATAATTAGCAATAAACAACTATACTGATTATTGAGACATCAGAAAAATATATCTCAATTTACCTTTCTATCTCGTCCTTTGTTATATTGTTAAGATAAATTATGAAAATTTTAAATAAATAACTTGTATTTTATCAGAATGATAAGTTAATCATTGGTAAATTTTTAATTTTACGAATAAACTTAAAGCATTAATAAGATATTGTTACACTTAGTAAAGAAAATTTAAAAATATTAAAATTATGGGTCGTACAGGAGTATTGTTGTTAAATTTAGGTGGGCCAGAAAAATTAGAGGATGTACGTCCTTTCCTCTATAATTTATTCTCAGACCCTGAAATTATCCGTTTACCTTCCCCTTGGTTACAAAAACCCCTTGCTTGGTTAATTTCTACCCTCCGCAGTAAAAAATCTGAAGCTAATTATAAAGAAATTGGTGGTGGTTCTCCTTTACTACAAATTACCGAAGCTCAAGCTCAAGCCTTACAATCTCAGCTATTTTCCCAAGGAAAAGATATTCAAGTTTATGTTGGTATGCGTTATTGGCATCCTTTCACCGAAGAAGCCATCGCTAAAATTAAAGAAGATAATATCAAAAAATTAGTTATATTACCTTTATATCCTCAATTTTCTATTAGTACCAGTGGATCTAGTTTTAGAATTATAGAAGAAATGTGGAGAAAAGATCCCGATTTACAAACCATAGAATATACATTAATCCCTTCATGGCACAAGGATCAAGGTTATTTATCTGCAATGGTTGATTTAATTAAACAAGAGTTACAGCATTTTGAAAATCCCGATACTGTACATATCTTTTTTAGCGCCCATGGTGTACCTAAAAGTTATGTTACCGAAGCTGGAGATCCTTATCAAGAGGAAATTGAAGAATGTACTCATTTAATTATGAAAACTCTTAATACAGCTAACCCTCACACTTTAGCATATCAAAGTAAAGTCGGACCAGTGGAATGGTTAAAACCCTATACTGAAGAGGCATTAAAAGAATTAGGGGAGAAAAATATCAAAAATTTATTAGTAGTACCTATTAGCTTTGTATCAGAACACATCGAAACTTTACAAGAAATCGACTTAGAATATAGAGAAGTAGCTCAAGAAGCTGGTATTACTAATTTTAAGCGTGTACCTGCTTTAAATACTCATCCCATGTTTATTGAAGCCTTGACTAATTTAACTACCGAAGCCTTAAATAAAAATCCTTTACGTTTTGATGAAGTTACTCACCCGAAAAAAAATATGAAAATGTATCCTCAAGAAAAATGGGAATGGGGATTAACCACCGCCGCCGAAGTCTGGAATGGCCGTTTAGCTATGCTTGGCTTTCTTGCTTTAATGGTAGAAATCATTAGTGGTCAAGGTCCACTACATTATATCGGATTATTGTAAAAAAATAATTAAGTAATAAGTAATAAGTAATTGTATGTTTACTTTATGCAAAAGGCAAAAGGCAAGAGATAAGAGACAACAAAAATTATTACTTATTTTATTAATTTTAAAATTCACAATCCCTAAATTATTTAATACTTAAATTAATAATTAATAACTTTATTTTTTTTGAAATTGATTATTAAATTGGATAATTTCTTGAGCAACTTTATCACTAACACCATTAACGCCATTATCTAAAGTTTTGATCATATTTTCATAATCTAATTTTAATTTTTGTTGGCGAGATTCATTAAATAATAATTCTAAAGATAAATTAATAATATTGTCTGCTGTAGCTTTTTCTTGTAATAATTCTGGTACTATCTCTTTCATTAAAACTAAATTAACAGGAGACATAAAAGGAATAGAAAACCGTAAAATTTTACGAGCAATCCAAATAGTAAAAGCATTAACTTTATAAATTACTACTTGAGGAATATTTAATAAACCTAATTCTAAATTAACTGTACCAGACTTTGTAATGGCTAAATCAGCACCAGCTAAAATATCTAAAGTTTCTCCTTCAAAAAGAGTTATATCAACAGAATATTGTTTAATTAAGTTTTCAATTTCTAAGCGATATTTAGATAAAGAAATAGGTAAATAAAAACGAGATGATGGTATTTTTTCTTTAATTTTTCCTGCCGATTCAAGCATTACTGGTAATAAATATTTTAATTCTTGCTGACGAGATGCTGGTAATAAAACAATCATTTTTTCTGATTCTTGAATCCCCAATTTTTTTCTCGCTTCTTCTCTTTTTGGTGCATTTTTAATGCGATCTACTAACGGATGACCTACATAAGTACTGCTCAACCCTTTTTCTTGATAAAATTTGGCTTCTTCAGGAAAAATTGCGAGTAATTTATCAGTAACGGCTACTAATTGCTTAACATTTTGCCCTAATGGTGTCCAAACCCAGAATTGTGGGCCAATATACCAAATTATGGGGATTTTAGGAAATTTTTGTTTGACATAGGATGCAATGGCTAAATTAGGACCTAAATAATCAATTAAGACGATAATATCAGGTAAATTAGCTTCTAAATATTTTTTAGTTTGTTGTTGAATTTTCCATGTAGGAATAATAAAAGGTAAAGATTCTAACAAACCCACTGAACCGATAGCGGTAGTATCAGCGATAATATTTGCCCCAGCACATTGCATTTTTTTTCCTCCTAAACCTTCAACATTTACGGGAATATTGAGTATTTTTCCTTGTCGATAAAGTGCTTCTACTAATAAACCTCCTTGTAAATCTCCTGAAACTTCTCCCGTACTAACAAATATTCGCATAGTATTGCCCACTGTAAATCATCATTGATTTTATCTCAAATTGTTCTATGAATACAGAAGACAGGAGATAGGGAGATAGGGAGATAGGGAGATAGAAAAGAAACAGGGAGATAGGGAGATAGGGAGATAGAAAAGAAACAGGGAGATAGAAAAGAAACAGGGAGATAGAAAAGAAACAGGGAGATAGGGAGATAGGGAGATAGGGAGATAGAAAAGAAACAGGGAGATAGGGAGATAGGGAGATAGTTAATATATTAAGCCCATATAATTGATTAAAAATGATAATTATTTTTTTTATATTTACTTTTGTTTAATGCTTATTTCTGCCTTGATTTTCTCTGGTAACATATCTTTTATTAATTAAACTTTCTTATCTCGAACTCAGATATTATCAATTATCATTATTATATTTATTAGTCAAACTTTTATTTACAAATCAAAAAAAATATGATTAGATTAATTATGCTAGGAGGCCCTGGTTCAGGAAAAGGCACTCAAGGGATTAAAATAGCTAAGGATTTAGATATTACGATGATTTCCACAGGGGATATTTTCAGAAATGCTATGGCGACAGGAGATGAATTAGCCATAAAAGCAAGAGAATATGTCGAAAAAGGGGAATTAGTACCTGATATGATGATGATAAAATTCATGAGAAAAAGACTTTTACAAGAAGATGTCGCTAAAGGTTGGGTTTTAGAAGGTTATCCTCGCACAGCATTTCAAGCAGAAGAATTAGATTTTTTATTAGAAGAATTTGAGCAAAAAATTACCTATGCAATTTACTTAAATGTTAGTGAAGAAACCATGATAAAACGTTCTTTATTAAGGGGAAAAGTTGATGATGAATTAGAAGTTATCAAGAAAAGAATTGAGTTATTTAAACAAAGAACAACTCCCATTTTAGAATATTATGAATATAAACATACATTAATTTCTATTTCGGGAGAAAATAGTATTGAAGAAGTAGAAAAAGAAATTTTTAGACAAATAAATATTATCTAATATAGCAATTTTTTCTATCATTAATCAATAATTCTGTTTAATTAGTAGTCAGTTATTGGCTATTAAATCTAATTAATATTTTATAAATACCACATATCATATTTTAAAAATTATGTTACCGTAATTCTAATTAAAATAAGTGCTTTTTTAATCATGAAATCATCATTTTCTAGTGGGATAGGTAAATTTAGTATCAGTGGTTTATCTATACGCCGTCATATCGCCACTATTATGTTAACTTTGGCGTTAATGGTAATTGGTATCTTTTTTATTACTACTATTAGTGTAGATTTGTTACCGTCTATCACTTATCCTCGTATTGGAGTAAGAATCGATACTGAAGGCATTGTACCAGAAATTGCCGTAGAAGAAATTACACGCCCTTTAGAAGAAGCATTTTCTGCCACCGAAGGAGTGGAATTAGTTTATTCTCAAACCAGAGAAAATAGCATTAGCTTGGACTTATTTTTCAAAGTTGGTGGTAATATTGATCAAGCCTTGAATGACGCTACAGCTTCTCTTAACCGTGCTAGAAGTCGTTTACCTGATGATATTGATAACCCTCGTTTATTCAAATTTGAGCCTTCTCAGTTACCAGTATATGAGTTTGCCCTTACTTCCGATGTTAGAAATATTTTAGATTTAAGGGTGTTTGCTAGGGAAGAATTAGCCAGAGAATTAACCGTTGTGGATGGTGTTGCGGTAGTTGATGTTTCTGGAGGTGTAGAAGAAGAAGTTAGAGTGGAAATTGATTTACAGCGTTTACAGTCATTAGGAATCAGTTTAAATGATGTTTTAGATAATATTCGAGATACTAACCAAGATATAACAGGAGGACGTTTATTAGGGGAAAATAATGAATCTTTAACTCGTGTGGTTAGTAAATTTACCAACGCCGATGAATTAAATAATTTATCCTTTACTATTCCTAATTCCGAAAATCCTATTTATTTAAACGAATTTGCTAATATTATTGATGATGGCCAAAATCAACGTATTTTTGTATCTCTTAATGGTACACCTGCGGTAAAAGTTAGTATTCAAAAACAAGCTAATGCAAACACTATCGAGGTGGTAAACGCTGTTAAAGCTAAAATCGAGGAGTTAAAGAAAGCTAATACCATTCCTAATGATTTAACTTTATTACCCACCCTTGATGAATCCGTATTTATTCGTAACGCCATCAATAATGTCATCACTTCAGGATTAATTGGCACAAGTTTAGCCGCTATTGCCGTATTATTATTTTTAGGCTCTATTCGTCAAACTATCATTATCGTCATCTCTATCCCTTTAGCTACATTAGCGGCGGTAATTATGATGAAAATATTTGGTTTAACCTTAAATGTTTTTAGTTTAGGGGGTTTAGCTTTAGGAGTTGGTATCGTCGTTGATAACTCTATTGTGATGCTAGAAACTATTATAGAAGGTACAGATAATATTATCCATGAAGGAAGTTCGGAAAAGGGAGTTTATCGGCGACAAATTATTACTCAATCCATCCAAAGCGCTTCGGAAGTAGAATCAGCATTAATTGCCTCCACTAGCACCAATTTAGTGGCAGTATTACCATTTCTGATGATTGGCGGTTTTATTTCCTTATTATTTAGAGAATTAGTTTTAACTATTAGTTTTGCGGTGGGAGCTTCCATTGTGGTAGCTTTAACTATTGTGCCAATGCTAACTTCTCGTTTATTAGCTATCAAATTCTCTAGTCAACTGAGACGATTTTTTATTATTTCATGGTTTAACAAGGCTTTTAATGGGGCTAATATTAGTTATACTTTTATTTTGAGTTTTTTGATCAAAATTCGTTGGGTTGTTATTCTTGTCATCTTTTTATTTTTAGGTACAACTAGCTTAAGTTTAGCCCAACAATTACCTCAAGAAATTTTATCAACTATCAACACAGGGCAAGTTAATTTATTCGCACAATTTCCTACCAATACAATCCTTGCCACTAATCGTCAAGTCATGGCATTAGTTGATGAAGTTATTTTACAACAACCGAACACAAAATATACTTTTAGCACCTCTGGCGGTGCATTATTTGCCACTAATACCAATGAAAATGTGTTGCGAGGCTCAAGTAATATTACCCTAAAATCAGGCACGAATGTTGATGAATATATCATTAAACTTAATCAAGCCTTAGACAAACTCAACTTAGTAAATATTCGTTTAAGAATTACCCCCGGCACTGTTAGAGGTTTAATTCTTAATAATTCTCCTGTTAGGGCAGATGTTGATATTATTTTACAGGGCAATGATCAAAATTTACTCGAAGAGACAGGAAGACAAGTTGTTAATATCCTTGATGAAAAAGCAAAAAAAGTCAAATTTCGCCCTGATGCGGATGTTAGTCAACCAGAAATTGTGATTCAACCTGATGTGCAAAGATTAGCTGATTTAAACCTCAATATTACCGATATTAGTGATTCCTTACAAACTACTGTTAGCGGTTTAGTTATTTCTCAATTACAA
>Ga0100381_1004501_pt1 | contig 11754 bp, 10 predicted proteins | sample CryGeymeta201505_FD_80416 | JGI IMG/M metagenome (GOLD analysis project Ga0100381, IMG submission 80416) | Groundwater microbial communities from Crystal Geyser aquifers in Utah, USA - Crystal Geyser metaG 2015-05 | ecosystem: Environmental > Aquatic > Deep subsurface > Groundwater | place: USA...
CGTGTGTAGTAAATTCAACTTCACTCGGTGGCACTTGCCCACCTAACAACGAACAAAGAAACATAATATCGATCGGGTTTTCTCAGACATAGAGCGTTGCGTCATTGTAACCAAGTAAAGGCACTGGCAATGGTGTAATTTCCTGATTATCCATGTGCGTTTTCCTCCTTGTGTAATACACTTTGGATTATACTAAAATTTTTTAAACAAGTCAAATCATTAGTGGCGCGCTTAGGGAGCAGGGCGTTCCCCTGAAAATGGTGTGTTGTTTTCAAATATGAATTTTTTAGCGTCAAATTTTAAATCACACAAAATATATTTTCAATTTGTTTTGCGCCACTTTATGGGCAGGCGAGCGGGGCACTCCCCTGCTGGATTTTGCAATTGGCACTCCCCTGCCTTGATAAATTTTTTTTCTAAACATTGACTTGCGGACGCTATTTAGCTATTATTGAAAAGTCAATCGTACACAGGAGAGACACAATGATCATTCCATCTAATAGAGAAATGCGCGTGATCCAAAGAGCCTTGCTTGATCCTCTGTCCAATTCAGGAAGCGCGCTCCAGGTTCACAATGGAGCGATAATTCCCCTTGAACTGATTCAAAGATATGCCGGAATAGTTGTTTTTCGTTTTTGGCTTCGATTCCCGATTGAGCAGGGTTTTGTCGAGGTCACGCCTCGGGTTACCGATTTTCAAACCGAAGTGTTAAGGCAACCATTTACCCCCGTATCTTTCCGACTGCAACAAGAATCAAAATCCACGCCTGCTTACCTAGCTAGAACAACTGAACAAGCGCCACTGACAGCTGGCACTAAGCTTATTTTTTTTGCCGATATGGCTGGTAAAAATCTTATTGCATCTTTTCCAATTGTTTGTCGGCGCTTGCCTTATAATCTGTAGTTGGGCAATGCCTAAACCTTTCAAGCATAAATATCGCATTTAATTTATGCTTTTTTTGAAACCAAAAATCTCCAACCCCAGGGGTTGAAGATTTTTGGTGAAGCGGGTGAGTAAAGAAGTTATTTTTTAAAAGTCCAGGCGCGGTTCATAAAGAAGTTCCAAAAAAACATAATACCAGTAGCGCAAATTAGACCCCAGATGTCAGCCCAGCCAAAGACGCTAGTGACAACATAAAAAATAAAGTTATTAAACACCAAACTAACGGTTGCCACCACATAAAATTTCAAGGTTTGGGTGGCAACGTTTTTATCGTGCGATTTAAAAGTCCATTGGCGGTTAAAATAATAATTCACCGCAGCTGAAACAATAAACGACAAACTTTTGGAAACTTGCTTTAATGTTTGCCCGGAAAATAACCCAGTGATCAGAATTCTGGAAAAGAGAAAAAATACTAAATAATCTACGACCGTGGCGCCACCGCCTACGATCGCGAATTTCACAAACTGACTGACTGATTTATTTTTTACTATACTAGCGACCGACGCTTCCTTGTTTTGCTCTTCCATATTATTTTTATAGTTATATGTTTTGGATTTTGGTATGTTATTATCATATCACTTTTCATCGCTTGAAAATAGCTATTAGTTTTTGTCCCCATTTTTTTCTGACTAATTTTAAAACTACTGATACACTTTTTTTAAATTCACCTTGAATTTTGGATTGCCCTGCGCGCCGATCAATAAAAATAATCGGGAATTCACACAAACTAAATCCGTCTTGTTCAGCTCGCATTATCATTTCTACCAGAAAAGCGTAGCCAGATGAAACAAATTTTTTAAAATCAAGCGATTGCAAAAATCGGCGGGAGTATCTTTTAAAACCAGCGGTAGTGTCATGGGTTTTAAGCCCAAGCGCTTTTCTGGTAAAAAAATTAGCGCCACGGGAATTTAGTTGTCTTTTCCAGCCCCAGCCCCTGATTCCGCCACCAGCAATATAGCGCGAGCCAGTGACAACATCAATGTTTGGATTTGCATTCACCATATTTTTGAGATATTTGGGTTGGTGGGAAAAGTCCGCGTCAAATGAGATAAAAAAATCATAATCTCGTTCCAGCCCCCAATCAAAACCAGCTAAATACGCTTTGCCCAGTCCTTCTTTTTTCGCGCGCAGAAGCAGGTGTACCCGCTGATTTTTTTTGCCATTCCCCTCACAATTTCATAAGTTTTATCTGGCGAAGTATCGTCCACCACTAAAATATCAATCCCCGGGCTTTGCTTTAAAACCTCGGGGATGATTCTTTGAATATTTTCTTTTTCGTTGTAAGTGGGAATTATGACCAGATATTTCATAATAAGTCTAATATGGCTATAGTTTTTGAAGCGGTTTTTTGCCAACTAAATTTTTTAGCTTGAGCTATGCCGGCTTGCGACATTTGCTGTTGTAATTTTTGAGACGCCAGCATATTTTTTATCAATTGAGATAATTTTTGGCTATCGCCCGATTTATCTAAATATTTAACCGCCATCCCTCCGACTTCCGGCAAGCTGGAGACACAAGTGGTGATAACTGGCGCCCCGCACTGCATCGCTTCTAAAACTGGCAGACCAAAACCTTCGAAAATTGACGGATAGACAAAAACACTGGCTTGGTTATACAGCTGAATTAATTTTTTATCACTAACATACCCTAGAAAATCAACCTGACCTTTATTTTTTAATTTTTTTATGGTAATAAAAATGTTGCTTTCATTCCAACCCACGCCTCCGACAATTTTTAATTGATATTTTTTTTGAACTTTCTCAGGCAAAAGCGCGTAAGCTTTGATTAGGGTTGGAACGTTTTTTCTGGGCTCTAAGGTGCCAACAGAAAGGATAAAATTTTCTTTGGGTAATTTTTTATGGTGAAATTTACTTTCCGCTGCCAGCAGAATAACAGATATTTTACTTTTAGGGATTTGGCAAAATTTTATCAAATCGTTTTTTGTTTGCTCTGAAATAGCTATCACTTGCGTGGCTTTTTGGCAGGCGGATTGCGCGACGCGCGATAATCTTTGCGAAACTTCTTGTCCGCGTTGTTCTGGAAAACGGAATGTAGTCAGGTCGTGGATTGTTAAAATAGCAGGAATATCGATAAATTGAGGCAGTTCTAAAAAACTAGGCGCGAAAAATAAATCATAATTTTTATACCAGTGATTAAAGAAAATTTTTGCCCATTTTTTTTGCCATAAAAATTCTTTGAAATTGCCCGGAATACGGCGAACAATCACTTTGCCGTATTTAGATAAATTGTTGATTTGGCGAATTTTTTCTTTGTCTAAACGCGCGAAAGTTACTAAAAAATCGTATTGATTATTTTTGTCTTGTGCGGCTAAATTAGCGCAGATATTTCTAGTATATCGGGCAATCCCAGCGTTTTCTATCACCGCCCGGCTGGCATCAATTAAAATTTTCATTCAGATTTTATGAGTTTGATTTTTTTAAGTTTTAATGTGGTGTTGCCGATAAAGTATGTTCTAAATTCTATGTCTTTGGTGATTTTGTCCAAAATAATAAACGTTCCAATTAGGGCAATTAATCCTATCCACGAAATTTGGGTGATAAAAGATGGAAAAACTATTTGAGTAAAATTACCTCCGTTAAACGTGGCTTTGTCGCCGATATTGTCTAAGAGCAGATGTTGGAAAGCGGTTTTTTTGGTTAGCGCGCCCCATTCTAAGTCAGGGCGAATGGGCGAGGCGTAAATCATTAAATAGATATAGCCCATTGTCGCAACCAGCGGTCCGAGCAAAAAAATTAAGCCTTTGAAAGCGGTTTTGACGACAAGCGAGATATTAGCCTTGTTTTCAATTATCCAGTAAATAAACAGCGCTACAAAAAATACTAGCCAAAGTCCGGTTTGGGTGTGCGTAAAAAGCGCCAAGCCAAAGCTCAGCCCAGCGACTAACATAAGCCATAAACTTTTAATTTGCCAATTATTAAATTTTGTAAACCATATCCAATAAAATGCTGGAATTGTCCAAATTTGTATTAAATTATAATGCCCAGCGTAAAGATGTGAGATAATAAATGGGTGCAAAGCTAGATAACAAGCAGAAAAATAAGCTGCAATAGTGCTTTTAAAAAGAAGCTTGAGTAACTTATAGGTAAAAAAACCAGTTAAACCAAACGAAGCAAAAATTATTAAATTGCCGACAAGCAAAAAATTTTTTAGAATTAAGGTCAAGGGTAAACAAATAAAGCCGAGGGATAAAGTCAATGTATGGAGCGATAGGTTGGCGGATTGAGGGGCAAAAATCATAGTAGTATAAAATGGACTGTTAAAATGTAGAAGCGATTCTTTAACCCACCATAGATTCCATAAAAACATTGGTCCATCAGTGTAGTCATTTTTTCCTGGGATAGAATCAGTTATATGTAATATCAAAGGATATGTAAAAATAATTACTAATAAAGCAAATAATAACACCCCTTCCAGAAAAACAATTTTATGTTTATTCTTTTGGGCTAATTTCATATTTTAATATTTTTAAGGTATTGGGCATACTGCTTATAAGTACAAATTCAAGTTTGTCGTGCCGGTCTGTGTTGGTGATATTAAAATTTACAATAAATTTTGTCCATCTATCTTCCAAATCAAAATTTGTGTTAAAAATAGTTGAGTTTCCGTATTCAATATTTTTTTCATAGTTATATACTTTAATATTGCCAATATCTTGGTTAGCAGGAATTGAAGACCCTTTTGTTGTTTTTGCCCAAAGGGATAATTGGTAATTACCAGATTTTAAAGGAATGTAAGGTCCAAACAAAATAATATCGTTATTATTACCGGTGATTATTTTTGAATCATCATAAATGATTTGGCAATTACAGCCTACCTTTTCAAGATTGTCAATTTCTGGAACAAAGCTAAAACGATCATTAAGAATATTTATTCTATACAATTGTGCTTTAGTTTGGTTTGGTAGCGGGTACTCATTAACTAAAAATAATTCAAAACCAATATCTTTTTGTTCTCGTTCTTTTTCTAATATAAATTTTTTTTCGCTATCAGCATTATCAAATCTAGTAATTATATAATCAGACCAATAAATTTTATTAAAATCATCGTAAGATATTCCAAGGGTATTGTGCAATAACGAATAATAAATTAATCCCCAGTTATTAAAGCGAATATGATTGTCAATCTGTGAAGTAAGTTTGATTGGTTGGGGTATGTTTTGGTTTTTTGAGTCTTGCGCGATATCTGACAGGATGTTTTCAATTTGCCAATTTTCTGTGACCGGTCTACCACTAGTATAACCTCCCTGATGGAACAGAGTATATTTATTTTGCCCAATTCGTATTGGCAGACTTTGGGGCAAAAAATTTAGACCAAAACTTACTAAAAAGAAATTAACGACCATAATTATGATAAAAATTGATGTGATAAAATTTTTAAATAATTTATTAGAGATATTTGTTAGCCAAAAACTAGCTAAAATAGATCCATATACTAGCCAGGGCAACATATACCTGGCATCGGTATTTTTGATATATTTTTGCATCAAAGCAAAAATGGTAGCGATAGAGAATAATAAAATGGTGTTTTTTTTAAAATTATTTTTTAAAGTAAAAGTAATAATTACACCTATAGTAATAAAGACAAATAAAGCAAGATAAGTATGGCTATTGATCATATGGGTTAAATAGGCACCTTTATTAACAGTAATTGATCCATTGTTAGTAAAATCTATTTTTAGTTGATCTCGATTATACCAATACCAAGGGAATGACAAGATAGAGAGGACTAAAAAACAAATACAGGCATTGCCGATCCTTAATAATAAATATTTAATTTTATTTTTTTGTTTCAAAGCTTGTATGATAACTGCCCCAATGATAAATATTATTGGTCCGATTATGAAAATTGGGAAGGTCCATTTTGTTAGCATCCCGCCTGCTAAAGAAAATCCTAATAAGATAGAATATTTTAGTCGGGAAAATTGTTGGCTTTTTAGTAAAAGATAAAAAGATAATGCCACCATAGCTGTAAGTGGCATGTCTAGCTGGTATTCTCTGAAAAAAGATAAAATCATAGGTGAAACGCTAATAAAAGCGCTGGCTAAGATTCCTGTTTTCCTATTCCAAATTATCTTACCAATTCCATATGTCGAAAATATTAAGATAAAAATATAAAAAATATTTGCTGATAATGTAACTGCGTCAGCGCTTTTGGCAATGAAATAAATTGGTAGGGTAGTCAAATAAAAAAAAGGTGGATAGTAGTAATATCTTTTAGATAATTCTTTTAATAAGTATTTGCTTTGTTCTCTTTCTCCGTCAAATACGATTTGCTTATAATGCAGACTAGTCCAAAAATGGCGTGCCGCGTCCCAATGGGGGGGTTGCGTATCAATTTTTAGCCATACAATATTGGAAAATACTATTATAACAAAAAATAGACTCAATATTATATAATCAAAATTTTTAGTTAAAAATAATTTTTTTATAACTTTAGAGTAAAACAAAATTTTTGTCATCAAATACAATTATTTAATTTTTTTCACCCTCCACCAAATTTTGATTAGTTCTGTCAGCGAACGGGCGAGAGCGTGGATAGCGCGAACTTTGGACTCAGGGCTATTATACAAGTCTACCGCCACTTCTTTGATGGGAATTTTTAATTTGCGGGCAATCGTCAAAATTTCCACATCAAACAACCAGCGGTCAATGGTTTGAAGCGGAAAAATTTTTTCAGTGGCTCTAGCGGAAAAAAGCTTGAAACCGCACTGAGTGTCTTTAATTCCTGGCACTGCCATAGTTTGAATCAGGAGATTGCCCATTAAACTGATAATTTCGCGGTACCACGGTGGCGGAGTTTTGATACTGCCTTTTTCTAGGTGGCGCGAGCCGATAATTATCTCAAATTTATCTTTATATTTCCACAGTTTTTCAATTTGGTCCAAGGGGACTGAATTGTCCGCGTCGGTAAAAATTCGCCACTGCCCTTTGGCGCCGAGCATTGCCTGCTTGACAACCGCGCCTTTGCCGTGATTTGTTTTATTGGCGATCACGCGCAGTGCAGGAATTGTTTTAGCCAGAAGTTCGGTTTTAGCCACTGTCTCATCTGTTGACCCATCATCTACTACCACAATTTCCCACGAATAATTTTGCTTTTTGAGATATTCGTAAATTTTCTCAAGCGTCTTTGGCAAACGATGCGCTTCGTTGTAGGCTGGGACAATGACGGATAAATAGATATTTTTCATAATCATTATTAATATTATTTTTTGATTGTTTTATATATTTTAAGGTAACCGAATTGTTTTTCATCTAGAATTTTGTATTGACTAAAAAAATTATCGTCAAGGGGTAAATTAAAGGGTTCGAGAATAACATAAGTGAACTTTGGGTTATCGGAAAAATTAATATTTAACCATTCCGCCAGATAATCATAAGAGTTGCCATCTTGAAAACCAGGATAAAAATTTTTCCATTTTCGCTCAATTATATATTTTTCATCACCGCCATCAATTTTTGCCCAAGTAAGGGTGGCAATCATATCTTTTAGCACAGTATTTTCTGCAATGAAATTTTTATCAGTTGATCTCGTTAATCGAGCTCTAACAAAATTAGCATAAGTTTTATAATGAATGGGAATGTAGAAAAAAGAAAAGAAAATAATAATAAGGATTGCAAATAAAATTTTAAATCCAATTTTTTTTGCATTCAACAATTCACTGAATACTCCAGCAATAATCACAAACATTATAGGGATAATGCTAGTCCAAAAATAATCCCAAATCGTGTAGGAAAATTTAGTTGTTCCAACAATAAAAAATAGCACAATCAATAGACAAAAAATAAATTGAAGCCGTTTTTTGTTTAGGATAATAAATATTATAACAACGGATAGCAAGAGTATTAAAAATAAATTTAAAGTATTGCTACTTATTGCCCATTGTGTTAATAATGTATTAGTCATGGATAAGAATCTTTCCAGCGAATAACGAAATGAGTCGACGAGCAAGCGCTGGGGTGCACCAGCAGAAAAAAGCGAATTCCATGCATTAGTGCTATTGAGCCAATGATGTTTTATTTCCCACGCTAACCACGGAACAAGAGGAATAGTAAAAGCGATTAAGGAGAATAAACTTATCCGTAATAGTTGCTTGGTATCGGCATATTTAATTTTTCGCTTAAAAATTATTAGTAAGAAAAAAGTAATGGGGAAAAAAAGTATTGCCGAGGCGTGTAAGCTTACCATTAGGGACAAAAGAAAAAAAGTTAAAGGTAGGTATTTGATTTTTTGCATTATAGATTTCCAAAGAAATAAGCAAAAAAGACAGGTGAAAAAAATCAAAAAATTAGGATTCCAAATACGCCTTTCCGTTAAAATAACCACAAAATTAACACTGCTAAAAAGCGCGGCAATCAGTCCGGCTTTTTTATCAAAAAGTTCTTTAGCAAAAAAATAAATAGCGATTATCCCTGCGATGCCAAATATGGCTATTTCTATTACAATTCCAAGGGGATCTCCGCCAGCAACCATTACCGCAGGCGTAATCAGCCAATAGTAAAATGGGGGAAGATAAGATTTGATACCATTGAAATCCCTGAAAGCAGGACCCAAATATGGAATTTTTCCATTACGATAAAAATCCCACGCCATTTGTGTGTGAGTAGCTTCATCATAAAAAAATGTAGTAGTTTGATGAATATAGGCTAAGCGAAATATTGCGCCAATGGTGACGATAATAAATAACGCAGTAAAATAGACTATTTTCCAATTAATTTTTTTCTTCATTGTTTTTAACCAAATATACCGCAATCACCACCCACCAAATCACCCCTAAGTCGTTTTTGAAAATTGGCGTGTCAATGAGTCCATAAATTAGAATAGAAACAATTACGGATTTTTCAAGCCAGCTAGAATTGCTGGCTGGATTTTTAAAAATTTGCCAAAATAAACCCAGAAAACCGATTAGCATAATTATCCCACCAGAAAACCAAATATGCAAATATAAGTTGTGCGGAGTTAGGGCGCGCGGGCTGATATATTCAGGGAAATTTACCCTGCCTTGCGTAAGAGTAGTAAAATGATTTTGAAAATTGCCGAACCCAACGCCAAAAAGCCAGTGTGAGGGTAAAATTTCCTTGATGGCTACGCGCCAGATTTCCCAGCGGATATTATTGGAGCTTGAAACGCGACTGGAATTAGGCGAGGCAGAGAGGTTTGGGCGTCCGGCAAAATAAATTGCGCTGACTACCAAGAGCAAACACAAGCACCAAACAACATTTTTAAAGAATTTAGATTTAAGATTGTAGAATATAGAATATTTTTGTAAGAAGATAAAAAATAAAATTCCAGCGCCTGCTGACAGAAGCCCAGCGCGCGATCCTGAAACGACTATACCGCAAACGATAATTAAAAACCCAAAACCCAAAATCCAAAGCTTATTTTTTTGAGATTTTAATTGGCAAAATGCTAATACGCCGATCGGCGCTAAATACATACTCAAATAATTAGGGCTAGCGCCTGTGTCCCATTGCCAGATAGATAGGCTGCGCTCGTTGGGGGTGGTTGCGCTAGCCAATTTTTGCCACAAAGCGATTAAACTTAAAATAACACCAGATAAAATTAAACCATCGTAAATTTGCGTACCTCTATACCGCGAAGCATAGAAGTAAGATGCGACATTGGTTTTAATAGCAGTTGAAATTTTTTGGGTGGGATTTGGAAACCAAATATAAACCAGCCCGGCAAACAAAAGCGGATCAAGAATGAATCCTTTGAATTGTCCGAGGGCGCTGGTTTTATTCGGGGAAACAAAAAACCCAATAATAGCGCCAAGCAATATTAATTTAACGGAAATTTTCACCAATTTGGGCAAGGCTGTAATTTTTTTCCACTCGCGCCAATTCACTAGCGACCAAGCCAGTCCAACCCAAATTAAAATTTCTAGCATAGGCGTCGGTATGACAAAAATTAAAAACCGAGCAAGGTATGTTGGAAGTAAAAAAACAACGCAAAAAAGATAAAAAATTTTTAGGCTTTGAGCTGTAGTTTTTAGTTTTAACATTTTAATTTTGAATTTGCTAAAGCAATATTCTGCGCCCCTACCACCACCCCCATCGCTACCCAAATATGGAGGATTGACAGCGTGGAGAAAAAGTTATATTGGAGCAAAATCGCCATCAGAGCTATAGATAATACCACAAGATAATTTTTTAGTTCATCGTCTTGGGTAATCCTTAACGCAAGCGCTGATCGCCAGAAGATATACAATATCAATATCAAAAATCCAGTCAAGCCCACTATGCCGTTTTCAGCCAGTAGCTCTATATATTCATTATTAACGATATTTTTTATATCAGGGCTGTCAAGATCGAAACCAGCGGTGAACGCACCATAGTTGCCGATGCCGATGCCGATTATTGGCGCGGTTTTAAAAGCGCTAATCGCTTTTTCGTAAGCCAAAAGCCGTCCTTGGGTTGACTCGCCAAAACTTAAATCCGCGACACTGATATGCCCGATAAATATATCTTTTAAATCTTTGCCTAAAAAAGAGAATAATAAACCAAATCCAATAGCAAAAATTATCAGCAACGCAGATGAATGAGTGATAATTTTGGGCGTAATTATTTTTTTTATATTTAAAAAACACCAAACCAAAAAGAAAAAAACTAGCCCAAGAAGCGCTCCGCGCGACATAGTCAGTATCATAGAAACAATTAAAATAGCGAGTAAAGGAAAAAGCGCCCGCGGTTTGGGCGCGCTTGATTTTAGCCCGATATTTGCCATTACAAAGCCTAAAACCAGTAGCAGATAATTGCCAAAATAAAGCGGTTCGCGGGAGAAAGCCTGAATGCGCGGAAAGCCAAAAACCATTTTAGAATAGCCTGGGTCAAGACCGGTGACAGAAAGCGGGAGCCCGATCATATCGCCGATGAATTGGAAAAAGCCAAATCCGAGCGCGATACCAGCTCCCCAAAAAAGCGCTGTTTGGATTTGCGTTAATTTTTCTTTAGAATCAATTAGTTGGCTAGTGGCAAAGAAAATTAGCACAACAAAAATATCCAGCAAAAAATATATTATTGAACGCACTGGCAGTTTGGTGTTGGTAAAAGATAAAAAAAGCGCCAGAATAAAAAATAATAATAAACTGCCCAGCCCAGCGCTTTTAATTTTTTTATGGTTAAAAACCAAGTCCAATATCCAAAATATAATCAACAATAATCCGATAATATGATTAATTTTTAAAGTAAAATCAGCCACTTCTATGGTTGGGATCCGTTCAAACGGCAGAAAAAAGACCAGGGCTGTCAGCCCCCAAAAAGGATTTTTTGATATTTTTATCGCTAGAAGAGTTAGTACAAGAAACCCGATTAAACCAAAAATATACATATTTGATGTTAGCATGCTTTTAGTTTAGCAATTTTTATAGGAAATATAAAGGTTGCCCCTAAGATTGCCCCTAGTGTAGTGACACAATTTACGCAAAACTTCTACTTGTCATTCCCGCCCCACTTCCGTCATTCCCGTGAAAACGGGAATCCAGATCCAACTGGATCCCCAATCCGAAGCGCTTTGCTTTCGGTTGAGGATGACAAGAGGGGCAGACGGTGGAGGATGACAAGGAGTTTGTCATTCCCGTGAAAACGGGAATCCAGGCAGGACTAGATCCCCAGTCAAGTGCGGGATGACAAAAAGGAATATGGATCCACAGTCAAGTTGAGGATGATAAGGGGTGTGTCATTCCCGTGAAAACGGGAATCCAGATCCAACTGGATCCCCAATCCGAAGCGCTTCGCTTTCGGTTGAGGATGACACCGGGGCTTTCAGTTGAGGATGACAAAGGTGTGTCATTCC
>Ga0100381_1004506_pt1 | contig 11746 bp, 11 predicted proteins | sample CryGeymeta201505_FD_80416 | JGI IMG/M metagenome (GOLD analysis project Ga0100381, IMG submission 80416) | Groundwater microbial communities from Crystal Geyser aquifers in Utah, USA - Crystal Geyser metaG 2015-05 | ecosystem: Environmental > Aquatic > Deep subsurface > Groundwater | place: USA...
AGACCTTTAATCTGGTGGAAAGCGTGACCAACTTTATCGAAAAGTATGAGCTCGATACCTACAAAAGATAAGAGGTGATCTGAATTCAGGATATCAGTTCATTTCATACAAATCTGTCATAATATTGAATGCTTTGGTATTTAAATTTTTCTATAAATTCTAAAAATGGTAAAAGAAATCATTCTGGTATTTCTTCTTGTTCTTATTCAAGGGGCAATATTTGACCCTAAACTCAGCATTTCAGACTCTTTTACCTTTCCAGTTCCTTTTCAAAAAGATTCACTGAGCTTGCTGGATCCTTCTGCATTACCAATACATGAATGTTCTCACTAAAAGTCATAGACACGTCAGGAAGCTATTGGATGCAAAGATAATCATGATATGCTGAAAGATATAACAAACTAACCAGGTCGATTCAAAGCATGCTTGGATTCTGTCATTTAGGAATTTCCTCTTTTTCAGCCATCTGATGTTCTTCAAGCTCAATAATCGACTCTCAATTCGATGTAGAAACATCTCAGATTAAAAAAGAAAGGCACAAATGAACCTGAGATGTTGTTCAAAGTGATCGAGCAGGCCAATAATCCTCCCAAGGTTGTTTTGGAGCAATATTTACATACTAATGGGTACAGTAGATAAGAAATTGAACAGGCTTTGGCTGAGCTCGTGGACAGGATCCCGGCCCTTGAGGACCATAAGTTGGTTGAAGCATGGTCTTCTCGCAAGGTTTAAAATGGGAAGGCAAGTGGACAGTTAACCCTTAAGCTAAAAAAAGATGAGGATGAACTTTTGGTTTACCTGTCAACTTACAAGGGAAAATCCTGGATTGCTATATATGGGCTCTGATTTTGCACAAGTTTATATCCTTCATAATTTTTTTTGGATGTTTTTATACCATAAGCTACTGGTTTATGATCAAATACTGATAAAGTTAGAAAATGTTTTTTTGGTGAACTATGAAATCAAGAACAGAAAAACATACCAAAGTGAACCCATTGTCTCAAAAAACTAATTATACCGTCCTTTTCAGCTCAAGCATTAAAGGCCCAACCGATTGTTTTGCTTATTAATAATTATAAACTAGTGAAATGATTCGGCTGGTCCTAATGGTTCTGTTCTTGGCAGTTTGTTCAGCCTAAATCATCTTAACTTCAAATATAACCCTCAGCTAACTTTATAGCTCAATGGAAAATCAAACTACCCTCCTGTCTTAGGCTGTCAGCTTCCTGATTAAAACTCATCCTTAACTATCATACTACAAAGTTACCTCTATTACTTAGTCACTGGATCGAGGAGACCAAGACTACACTGACAACCTATACGATTTTCATTTTGACCTATTAACTGACCAAAAGAGAGTGCTAGCTATTGTAACAATCTCAAATACTACAGACGAGGAGTTCGTCAGCATCAGTCCTTTTGTCCTGGTTAGCTCGTCCGACAGTGGTGACACTTTGGGAGACTTCTGGGTCAGTGAAACATTCCCTGTCAGCACTTCTTCAGCTACATCTACTATAACCAATTAAGGAGTTTCCAGCACTTCGTTGGCTGATTTAATGACATCGCCGATGAAATATCCTTCAATTAAAAAACCTGGACCTTTTGGAGGTTACTATCCCTATGCTGACTTTAATGATGCCCTCATCCAGTATGCCCTGGACTTGGTAGCTGGATAACATCCAAACATCATAAATTATGAACTCAAAGAAGCATTTTACCAAGTGGTTTCGGGCATCAACATTAAGCTTCACTATAAAGGAACTGATAAGTATACACTAGTTACTGTGGTGATAAACTTTGATCTTAGAAAACGCCCAACCATCATTTCTTTCAGCGTCACCTGTGCTCCTTCCTATGAATACTGTACCACCGAATTAGCAGAGGATTATTTTTACGCTGTTGAAGGAATGATCATCAAACATCCTGAATTGATGACCTATCGTGTGGTATCTGTCTATGTGGAATAAATTACATAGACTGTATCTTTGAAAGTCTTGATCACTTTCGAGAATAAAGATAAGAAATTAAGGACTATGGCCTAACTCGACGTTGAATAGAACAAATCAACGGTTCAATCATTCTTTACCTACGCTCAAGCTTCATGATATGTGTTTTTTTCTAAGACAACAACACTTTCTATTGCAAAGATATGATAATAGGATATTCATGTGTTTCTTGCCAAATTAGTTTATATATTTGAAGTGATTTTTGCCTTCTATTGACTTATAATAGTTAGAATGGCTTAGTTTGGTAAATTGAGAGGCATCCTTGAGCAACAAAAACCTGATGTAGTAATCTTTAGGGAGTAACTCAAAAAGGGAGGAGTACAGAAAGGAGACTTGGATCTTTTGCTCCGTAAAGCAGTTGAGGCCAAGCTTGCACAATTTCCACTCTTTTGCTCCGTACTTGTGGGGTAAACTAACTGTTATTCAGGGAAGGCGCGAACATCAATTTTTCAGACTCGAAAGGTACGCATCAGCTCAGATAGATCACGTCACAAATCTTATGAAGGCCTGTGAAAAAGGTACCGCTCCCATGGTGGAGGCCCTTCTTTCATATCCCGGTATTAACCTGTTGAAAACCGATGCCCGTCAGCTTCATGCAGGGTTCTATGCAGTAGAGAACAAGAGCAGAGAGGACAGCTAAAACATTCTTAAGCAACTGTTGTAGAAGTAGCCTGCTATGGTATTTGAATATTTTAAGTAAGGTGAATCAATAAGCGGGTAATCAAACTCTTCTGATTGCAGCCATCAGAAAAGGAAAAGTATAACTTGTCAAGCTGTTATTGAATGCCGGAGCTGACCCTAACTGGCAAGTTCCTGACACAGGAAACACTAGTCTTCATGATGCTGTTAAGCAGTTCAAACTCAAGACCAGCAAAGCTATGAGTGATATTATTCGGTTACTTTTGCTGAAGGGTGGTGATAGTAACGTCAAAAACAAACAACAAAAGACGGTCTACGATTATGCTGAACGAGCTCTTCAGGAGTATCGATGCATTTAAGAAAAGATCAAAGAATAGAAAGAGGAAGAATAGCAAAAGGTAGAAATAGTGATGAGACTGAACACTGAAGATTAAGTCAACAGCCTTTTTGAGGAAGCTAACTAATTGTTTGAAAGATATGAAGGATGTTAGGAAGAAGAGGATCCTTTCCTAACAGAAGAATAAGTGAAAAAGTCTTTAACTGCTGAAATTCACAACTATCAGGAAATTTGTTAGGAGGAGTATTAATTTGCCAAACGTGAAATTTAACCCTTTATGAACCATCTCAACAAAATTGCAGCAACATAAAACTTGGGAGTTGAATTTTTTGGCTCCTTCGCTACTGGCCTTTGGGTGAAGCAGTCAAATATTGATGTTCAGCTGACTAAAAAAGAAGTTTATGATAACTTTGGCTACTCTGGCTCAGCTAAATAAATTCTCGAAAGAGTATGCTAGCAGTTAAAGCGTTGCAGTGGAAACTTTAAAGTTGGTATGTTCAACAAAACTATGAGAGTTTTCATGATTAAGGCAGATATAGGGGATTCTGAGAGGCCTAGAGTTATTCACATTTCTGTGGAAGATCGTAATCAAACAGGAAAGGCTGCGGTAAAATGGATCTGTGGTCATCTTACAGCTCGTCCATAGCTTCGTCCTCTGTTTTTGGTCATGAAAGGACTTACAGTTCATTACAAGCTTCATGAGCACAAAAGTGGAGGTATTCGAAGCTACACTCTGTTTATTTTGCTCCTTTCTCGTGTCCTCGAATGGAATAATTGCTATGACCTTGGCAAGTTTCTTCTTGATATACTTTATTACTATGGCTTCTACTACAGCGTCTATGAGCATCGTCGTGAGGAAAATGATATATGCATAGCGATGCACATTCAAGATCCCCTTAACCCCTCAAAAGATCTTGGTATCTCTCAAATATAATTTAGGAACAAACCTTCGAACAAATGACCTTCAGAGGATGTTCAGAGGAGCATACATAGCTCTGCTGAGTAACGTCGGTAACCACAGCAGATTGAAGTTCATGTTCGAGACCAAGAGAATCCTGATGGTCTGATTCAAGTAGTTTTTCATCACAAATGATCTGATGTGTTTGAATATATGGTAATTATAGAATGAAGGTTCATAGATCAACCTCTGTTGACAGCGTATTCGGCAGTGGTGTTGGTGACTTCTCCGGTTCTGTAACCTCCGTTTCCAGTGGTGCTGTAGTATCTCTGTTCAGTGTAGCCTGATGCAGGGACTTCGTAGGTTACTTGGGGTCCGGTGGAGTACACAACCTCTCTTTGTCCGGTGGTGTATGTCACGGGTCGTTCGTAGGTAGTGTTATATTCAGTTCTATATTCACCTCCACCAACGGTTCTGTATTCTCCAGCTCTGTATTCAGCGGGGTATCCACCTTCAACTCTGGTTTCAACTCTGGTTTCAGTTCTTTCTTCAAGGGCCTGATCGGGGTAGTGAACAATTTGTCTAAATAAAATGATATTTACCTCTCAACGGGGATGTATTCATATCTGATCTGTTTCTTGGGAACCTGAACGTATTCGATTCTTTTCTCAGGGACGTACTGAGGAATGTACTGTCTGAGATACTCAACAGCGTAATAGTCGGTAACAGTGACTTCACGAGGAATGGTCTCGACCTTTCTCTCTTCTCTGTATTCAACTCTTTTGACTTTCTTGGGGACACGCTCAACCTTGGCTTGGTCCTTGTATTCGAGAATTTTCTTTTCGAATGGGACGTATTCGATTCTGCTCTCACCCTTGATGACATCTTTGCCAGTGTTAACGGTGGTTCCAACAATCTGAGCGTTGCTGGCTCCGACGCGTTCTTCTCTGTATCCTCCACCAACTCTCTCTTCTCTGTATCCACCTTGGACTCTCTCTTCTCTGTATCCAGATCCAACTCCGTAGGTTTGGGCAGGAACGTAGGCAGAGTTAGTGGTGGTGACGTAGGTTCTTTCTTGACTGTATCCTCTATCTCCACCGTAGATTCTTTCACCGATGGGGTCACCGGTTCTGCCGTCAACAAGCTGACTCTGAGACATTTTCTTTCAAATAAAATATGTTGAAACCCTAACATATCTCCGTGCATTAATCCAAATAAAATTTATTTCAGTCAACTGAAAAACTCCCTCTATCTCTCTTTTATGCATATAATCAATAATATCTATCATGGCAACTAACTAACAGAACCCACCAGGACTATAACAACTCAAACAGCAACTTAAAACCCTTAAAGATAAATGCGACCTCCAGAACGTTTCTTCTGCTTAACTTAGAAAAAGATCAAGCTTTATCGTAAGGAAAACGAGGAGTACAAACATGAATTAGCGAGGCAGGCTCAAACTAATGCGTCCTTGTTACTAAACTCTAAATAGTTATCAGAAGCTAATAGTAAGCTCGAAAGTGCTATCCACGACATTTCCCTGAAGCTATAGATCGAGTTAGACTCAGGAACTATCACTTCTCAAGTTAGAAGCAGTCGACCAGTCGCTATAACCACCATTAAAAACATCACTGTTACTGAAGAAACCGAATAAGTAGACTTACCAAACTAGGGAGTGGAAGATTAAGATATTTCTCAGCTCGTCAACTTTAAGCGTATCAAATCTCTTCTCTTGGGAGATAACAAAGTGGGGAATGCAGGAGTCATAAAGATCACAGCTTAACTAATTAACGTTACTAAATTGCAGCTTAATTCCAACTCTTTTGAGGCTTAAGCTTTGAAGGGAATCAGTAATCTTCAACAACTCAAGGTCTTAGACATTCGGAATAACAAGTTGGGCGATAAGTGTATGCCGTATTTGGCTCAACTTAAAAACCTTGCATAGTTATCGATATCCAAAAATAATATTTCTGATGAAGGCATCGCGGCTATTACTGGACTTGTGCAACTGATTTACCTTGATTTGACAACCAATTAAATCACAGATTAAGGAATACCTCATTTATTACCCCTCAAGAAGTTGACTCATCTTTACATGATGTCAAATAGGGTGACAGAAAAAAGAGTACCGCTTTTATTTGAAGCCCTTTAAAAATTGGAAGTCCTTGACTTGAGGTTCAATATCAACGAAAATGGTGTCAAGGAGAAACTTAAAGCGACTAAGCCATAGAAGCTTCAGCTCTTCTGTTGATTGTAATGTAAACCATTATTTAAATATTTTTTAAAATGTCGTATTAGGAAAGAGTACAGCAAGCTATTCGAGAACAAAATGAACTCAATCTACTGAGACTCATTGAAGAAGAGATCGAAGGTTCTGACGATAAAGTCAAAGCCAAAGAGTCAGCCATCAATGGACTTGCTCAATTGTATGTGGATAGTAATCGTCCAGCATAGATTCAATAAATTGCAGTCAAGTTTGCACACAGACTCAACGTATTCTCTAAACCAAGATTGGCCAAGATCACAAAGGGATTGGTTGACTATGTTGCCAAGGCACCCAATTCAGAGCAGATTCAAATCAAGTTATGTCTGTGGCTCGTTGACTGGTGTGTCCAGTAAAAGAGAACTTACTTGAAGCACAGAATGGAACTCAAATTGGCAGGACTTTATCTTGATGTTGGAGAACCTGATAAAGGCATGAAAATCATTGAACCTATTTTGGTCGAAGTGAGGAAAGCAGATGATAAACTGCTTCTAGTGGAACTATATTTGCTTGAGAGCAAGATCAACTACAAAGTAAAGAACTATGCCAAGGCAAAAGCTTCCTTGACGGCCTCTAGAGCCAATGCAAACAATGTGTATTGTCAACCCAGCATAATTGCTGAGATCGATTTGATGTCAGGTATTCTCTATGCCCAAGATCAGGACTACAAGACATCATACTCTTACTTCTACGAAGCTCTTGAGCCTCTAATGTATTTATTTAACAACTCAGTGCAGCAAAAGATCCAAGAGCTGTTCTTTGCTTCAAGTACATGCTCATGTGCAAGGTCATGAGTAACAACAAAGAAGATTTCCAATCTTTGCTAAACGGCAAGTTTGGACTCAAATATTCCACAGACTCACATATCCAAAGTATCAAGGCTGTTTCTGAGGCTCATTTTGGTGCATCTGTGGTAGCCTTGAGCCAGGTCTTCAAATAATTCAAGAACGAAATTGATGGGGATTAGGTTGTCAAGAGTCACACAAAACTTCTCTATGAGAATTTGCTGGAAAAGAACCTTTTCAAAATCATCGACTCCTACACGAGAGTGGATATTGCTTATATCGCAAGAAAACTATCGCTGGAGCAAGGAGTCATTGAAAGAAAACTATCAGAAATGTAACTTGCATATTATTCAGGATTTTAGACAATAAAGTGTTCGGAACTCTTGATCAGTCCAAAGGATGCCTGATAGTTTACCATGAACAAAAGAAGGACAAGCTGTATGGAAAATCAACAGATTGTATTGGAAATCTACTTCAAGTAGTTCACAAACTCAACCAAGCCAGCTTCACTCTCAAGAAGACCACGTGATCTTACTGCCAGCATGTCTTAACATACTTTCAGATAAATTGATCTATAATCATTTCAGTATGGAAAAAGATTCAGGCCTGTTTTTTCTTCTCAGCTTGCTGATTGTCATCCCATGAGATCCTCTGCTACCTTTGATCACTACTTCGTGTTCTTTGACTTCCAGCTCGCCACCTTGAGTGGTTCCAATGACAACCATCGACCCTGGTTATTAATCCAAATTGGCCATGATCTAATGAAGATCTTATTCAAGGTAGTAATTTAGTTCAGTCTTTTATTCTGCTTATTTGCGGAGTTTGTGGGTGAGTTGCATGATTTATTCCTACACAAGTTTGGTCCTTTGTTGCGTTGTTTAGATTTGGTGGTCGAGGTTCATGATTTATTTTGCCGATTCGATGTTCATATTGCCGCCAACCCATTTCATCTTATTTTTATGAATCTTTTGAATATAACCAATTCCCTCGAGTACGTTCGTTATGTCATAAATCCTTCTTTTTTGAACCTGTAATTAGCGAGTTGCCTCATTTATGTCCAGCACAAAGTTTTATTTGCTTTTTATCAGTCGTATGAACCTTTTCGTAAGTATCGACAACGTATTCTCACGTTTATACTTGCTTCCATCCGCTGATGGACGAGAAGAGAGTTTCGACTCTGCAGAATCTTAGGATTCCTAGGGAAGGAACTGGCTGAGAGGACTTTCGTAAATCCTTGCTTCGTGGCCAGCATCGCGTTAGGCCTCGACAGTCTGTTTAGATTTGTTGACTTTCTTTGGCATAACAATAATAATCCTTCAACTGCTTAGCTATTTGGTTGAGTCAAAAATATGAATCATGAGGGGCATTCACCGCTTTGCCGAGTAAGGTCTGACTTGAGGCCTCGACACTGGGATGCTTTGACTTTCTAAGTCATAATAGGGGTCCATTCTCGAGAATGCCATGTTACTCTTATATTTGTTCTGCTCCTTGGCAGACTTTCCCAAGTTGTGATACTGTGATTTAGCTGATTGAAGTCGACGCACCAGTTTCTATATTACTTCACAAGTACCTGATTTCCGTCATCGATCTGTCTCTCTAGTCTGCTCCGATATCCAGCATTGAGGGATTCCTTCAAGAGAACATTCTTCTTGGGTCTAATGTAACTGGAGCTGTGCATCATCCTGTCAACGAGGATAGTGTTTTGACTCTAGATATCTGACTGTCTTTCTGTGTAAGGTAGAGCTTACATAATTTAAGTTGGTGAGCTTTGGGCCGTGAATAGAGGAAAGAGTATTGCTAGGGAGCAACGTTATTGATTGAGGATTTAATACTATTGAGGGCATGTTTATGTTTACGATGGGCCTCTTGTTTCAGCCTTCGATCAATAAGTCTGTTACCACTAACTAAGTTCCACATAATAAGATTAATTATAACAGTTCACAATCACTTCGTCCATCCATTCTTCATGCAGTAAGTCACTGATTCAAGCTCCCTCTTATATGCTTGTAATTCACTGACCAAAATATCCTTTCCGATCGATGCTTCCTGAGTATTCCTTATCTTATCTTCAATCATCAGAAGAAGTTCTCTCACCCTTGGAGACAATCTTTCTCCGTCTTTGTCTGAAAATGAATACTCATCAGCCAAAGAAACGATCTTCACAATTGAGTGTACTGATGTCAAAATGTTGAAAATTTATCTGATAGCATAGTGCTGCCTGATTCTGGCTAGTACTTTTCTAGCAGGAATAACAATATCTTCATAAATGGGCTTGTCTTTTTTGTTTGTGCGGTGACATTGAGAAACTTAACTGTATCTTTTTGATATGCATTCGTGGAGCTTTTATAGCTCTTTAATCACAAACCATTCAAAAATTTTCATGTACTAAAGTAATAACAAAATTACGTTTTTGAAAATGCCCATTTTGCAGTTCTAGGTAGAGAGGAAAGAGTGTACTCTATTTATCTTCAAGGACAAATTGTAGAGGCATTTCTTGTGAACCTAAATTAGAAAGTAAAATACTGCTGAGGAGTATGAAGTTCTTGGAACTAATCTGAGTAACTTCAAGTAAATAGGCATTTTATCTACAAGAGTCTTTATATCCTGCACGAACATATTGGGAATGAATCGGCAAAATTCAATGAAAACTTCAAGCGAGAAAAGGACCACGAAGACATATGTTAAGTTGAGGATACCCATGAATTGTTTTTATTGAAAAGCGAAATGAAGGCTCAAAGCATAAAACAGACAGAGCTCAAGCACGATGATTGAGAAGAGAGTCACTTTAATTCTGAGTAAGAGATTGACTTTTTCCCATAAAAATAAAGGAAGGTAGACAAGTTTTTTGATAAAACTTCTTTCTACTATTTGCTGATGCCTGTATTATTCTGTAGAGATAAAAAATATGGGTTCAAAATACTGGACACATAGTCTTAAAGAGGTTACTAAGAGAGTCAACAAGGTCATGTCAAGGTTGAAAGAGTTCATGTCTACTCCTGCTAACGACTTGAAAAGATAGTAGCTGATTGTGGCATAAACCATAGGCTTGACAATAGGGATTCCAAGAAGAAAGATAGGTTCTTGGGCCAAGCTCAAGGCTTAATAGAGGAAAAAATACCTAGGAGAGGGACTAGCTCAAAAAGGAAGAGAATGCATAAATAGAAAGTGACTCTTGGTTCCACTGGCAAGATATAGCATGTGATTGAAAGGCATACGGCAAATAGAGCTATGGTCCCCAACAATTATTATTTCTGAGCACTTGTGAATTTCTTCAGCTCTTGAGTCAAGCTTTCCTTTTCAAGGCCATCCTTGAGGTATTTGCTGAGATTGTATCCGATGTTGTCTTCTTGGCGGATTGGTTATACTAAAATACGGCTGTTTGTTGCAAAAGGATTGCTTCTGACAGATGGTCCCATCGATTGTGTTTTAGTGCTGAAAGGGGAGCGAGATGATGGTGTTGTGAAGAGGAGAGAGAGGTCACTCATGATGCTTTTACCGCTTAACTAATAATAATGGTGAATGCATTTAGCAGTTGCCACAGCCTCACTATTTGAGCTTATATGCTCAGTTTGATAAATCAAGACAATTTTTCATATTTTTCTCACGAAGGAAGGCTCAAAAAATGATTAAAAAAGAAAGGTGTGTCTGGCTGTAATTTAAATCGAATCACACGGCGTAAGTTAAAAATAATTTTGAACCAATGATTGCAAATTTTGGGGAAAATACTCTAACCAACTACACCAACCGATAAATCATAGGTTCATTTCATCTCATTCAGGCAAAGGAGCCTACGGATACGTTTACCGCTGCCTGGACAACAAATCAAAGGATGTGGTCGCAATGAAAAAGGTCATTCTGGATATGGAAAATTAAGGTTTTCCCTCCACATCCATTCGCTAAATATCCCTTCTGCGAGAAATTGATCACAAGAACGTCGTGACGTACACAGTCGTTAAGATAGATTAAAAGATGTGGTCATTGATCAGAAACAGCTGTACCTGATTTTCTAATACCTTGACAAGGATCTTCGTACCTACATGGAAAATCTTGGCAACAAGAACATGGAAAGCATCAAGGTTAAAAAATTCCTTTATCAAATGTTGTCCGGAATCGCGGATTGCCACATGAAAAGAATCATCCACCGGGACCTCAAGCCCGCTAATATCCTTCTTGACAATGCTGGTAAGTCGTTCTTAAAGCAGACAACCTGAAAATAGCCGATTTTGGACTTGCCAGAACATTCTCGATCCCTGTCAGGCCATACTCTGAATAAGTTGTCACACTTTGGTATAGAGCACCTGAAATTTTATTGGGATCGATGGATTATTGTACTCCTATCGATGTTTGGGCCATTGGATGTATCTTCGCTGAAATGGTGACTAAACGTCCTCTTTTTGCTGGAGATAGCGAGTTAGATCAGCTCTATCGAATTTTCAGAATTTTGGGGACACCTAGTGAAGAAACATGGCCTGGAGTGACCAAACTCAGGGACTACAAAACAACTTTCCCCAACTGGCCTTCAAATCCTATTCAAAATGTAGTGAATGGATTGAACCTGGACGCACTAGGCCTTGACCTCTTGAACGTATTTTTACATATAACTCAGAAAATGCTTCGATACGATCCTAACGCCAGAATCACTGCCAAGGCTGCCATCTCTCATCCTTATTTCAGAGAATTGTTTGAATGATCCTCGAATCAGTATATTCTTATGAATCAAATATCATGCTGTCGTTGCTGGATAATAATATAGTATTGGTCTATGGATATCAATAATCTGATTCCATGATTGTTGATCATTAAAAACATTCAAAACAG
>Ga0100381_1004521_pt1 | contig 11730 bp, 9 predicted proteins | sample CryGeymeta201505_FD_80416 | JGI IMG/M metagenome (GOLD analysis project Ga0100381, IMG submission 80416) | Groundwater microbial communities from Crystal Geyser aquifers in Utah, USA - Crystal Geyser metaG 2015-05 | ecosystem: Environmental > Aquatic > Deep subsurface > Groundwater | place: USA...
CACATCGCATCGGTTGCGGTATCTTTTTTCGGATTTATTTTTTGCATTTCTTCCATCGCTTTAATGCCTAATGGAGTTGCTGCATTTCCCAAACCCAACATATTCGTGGCTAAATTTAAACTGATTGCTCCCATTGCAGGATGACCTTTGGGAATATTTGGGAATAAAAATCGCATTACAGGTTGAACAATTTTAACAACGATAAAAATCAGGCCACTTTTATCTGCAATTTGCATAAGTCCCAACCACAAAGCCATTGTGCCTATTAAACCAATTGCTAAACGAACAGAGAATTCAGCCATATCGAAAGCAGCTTTTGCAATCGCTTTCATTTTCACCAATTTCACTTCTGGAAGAATAACAATTGCAGCGCCACTCATTTCATCCCAACGTGTAATTTCAGCTCTTAAAGGTTCAGAATCTGACTTTTTTGATAATTCGTGAACTGTTTTCCAATGTTCTGGTAAAGCACCTAAAGAACTTAAGGTAATATCTTGATGTGATTTTTTAAACACAACTACCATCGAATCGGTATCAGAAAGTTTTAACCATACCTTTTGTTGATTTCCTTTTGCATCCGAATCAATTTTTTTAAGTGAAACATTCCACTCTTTTCCGTTTTGATACGTGTTTTGCACATAATCTAAAGTGTCTTGCGTAATAGCAAAAAACAAACTTAATCCAATTAAGCCTGCCCAAATGTAATTTAACATAGTTATTGATTTTTATAGAGTTTTAACCAAAAAGCGTTGTCTAAAATAGGCAAACTTTAAAAAAATCAACGATTAATTATCCTACAAATAGAATGGCTTCTTTTCTTAGCCAACCCGTTAAACTAAATCGCTCTCTGTTTGCTGGGAGTACTTCATGGTATAAACTTCCACTCAAAAAACAGACAAACTTCCCAAATTCGGGCTGAATATCAATAAAATCTGATTCATCAGTTCCATTTTTGTAAATCCGCAATTGTCCACCCTCTGCAGGTTTCCAATTTTTGTTTAAATACAATAAACAGGAAACAAAACGGTGTGGTGTTTTTGTAAACTGATCTAAATGTTTTTTGTAAAAAGCCCCCTCAGGATAAACAGCGTAATGTGCTTCAAAATCATGCAAGCCAAAAAAGAAGGTTCGGTTTACTTGAACTTTTAATTCATCAATAAACTTCCAATAATCGTTTTGTGTGGCACTTAAGTCATTCGGATCGAGCCAATGAATTTTATCACTTCTTATTTCTGTTCTCTTTTGTTCATCATCGCCACGACCAATGCGTGCGGTTCTAAAATCTCCAGATTCCCAAAGATTTAAACCTTCTTCAAACAGCGTTTGAATGATAGTTTCCGGAAAAAGTGAAGTCTGAATTGAATAGTTTTTCTCTATTAAATCGTCGATTATCGAATCAATGATTGACATATTTGTTGGGTCTAATTCGCGAATAGTACCGAGATTTTTACTTAGGAAAAATAGACCGCAAAATTAATTTTACAACTATCGCTAAGATTTTGTTTTTTTTATATTTAAATAAATTAAATTGTGTTTAGAGTGTTTTTAAAAACCTAAAAATGAACCTATCATCCTCATTTAACTAAATCCTTAATTGACAAGTAAGAATTAATTTAGTGTCGATTGTTTTCACATTTGAACTTTTTGTAAAGTGATGACAAAAATATTCTTAAAACTCAAATTTTAGCTTATTAAATCAGAGTTCGGTATAAGTAAAGTGGCAATATTTTTAGCATCCAAACAAGAAAACTAGTAATTACTTCATTTGGCATCGCAATGCCTTCGGGTTCTCTGACACACTCAAAGTGATGCGATGCCAAATGATGGAAGAATCCAAACTCATCCTGAACTTGATTCAAGATCTCGGTCTAGCACACCGTTTTGCCTTTTTTGCGCATTTAGTTTTGATTTACTAGGCTAAGATTCTGGGTCAAGCCCAGAATGACAATTGTTTTTTATACCAGTTTTCATCTTTATCCCGAACTCAACTTATTATGAAATGTTGATTTTTGTGAACTGCATTCTTTCAAATCATGTTAACTTGCAGATTATTTTGCCCAAAACAATTTTTCAAAGTTGCCAAATTATAAAACCGTTCTGTCCTTACTTACTTCTCACGAATCAACCAAAGCCCTAAAAACATCAACAGCCCATTAACCAATAAAATTTCAAAACCGAATGAATATCCCCAAAACCAATTTTGCGAATTTTGACTGATTACATACGATAAAACGGGTGCATGAACTGCACAAATTGGAACAAATTTCTCTTTTACTTTTAGTTGCGTTACTAAGCCAAATGCAAATAAACCTAAAAGTGGGCCATAAGTATATCCTGCTACAGTTAGAACCGTTTTAATAATACTTTGGTCATTCATCCATCGAAATAGGATAATCAGTAAAAACATGAGCATCGAAAACATAAAATGAATCTGTTTTCTAATTTTTTCTTGCTTTTCGGCTGGAAAACGCTGTTCAAAATTTAAAATATCATAACAGAAAGATGTTGTTAGCGCTGTTAAAGTTGAGTCAGCACTTGAATAAGCGGCGGCTGTTATCCCCAAAATGAATAGAATTCCTGCAAATGCAGGGAAATGATTCATTGCTAAAAACGGAAAAACTTCATCTCCTCTTGATGGAAGTTCAATTCCGTGTTGTTCAGCGTAAACAAATAACAAGAGTCCAAGACTCAGAAACAAGAAATTCACAATCACTAAAATCACGGTAAACCAAGTCATGTTTTTTCTTGCGGCGGATAAAGAACGACAAGTTAGATTTTTTTGCATCATATCTTGGTCTAATCCAGTCATAACTATGGTAATAAATGCGCCTGAAACAATTTGCTTGATGAAAAAAGTACCTGAACGCCAATCCGTATCCATAAAAGTGAATCGAGGTTCATTTTTAAAATATTCGAGAAGCCCTCCAGCAGAATTAAAGTCTAAATCTGATAATAAATATGCTAGAGTTAAGATTACCGCGAGTAGCATAAATGCAGTTTGAAGCGTATCTGTCCAAACTATTGTTTTTATTCCACCTATTCTTGTATATAGCCAAATTAATAGCACGGTCAGAAATACAGTTATAACAAATGGAATACCCAACGCATCAAATAATATAAATTGAAGCACTCCTGCGGCTAACAACACTCTAATGGAAGAACCTAACAGTCGAGAAATAAGAAAAAATACAGCGCCCGTTTTATAACTATAGTTTCCAAAACGATTTTCCAAATAAGAATAAATGGAAATCAGATTCAATTTGTAATACAAAGGTAATAGAACAGTTGCAATTACAGCGTAACCAATTGCGTAACCCACAACAACTTGCATATAATAAAAGTAAGATTGATTTACTTCGCCAGGAACAGAAACGAACGTAACACCAGAAAGAGAAGCTCCAATCATCCCAAACGCGACCAAAAACCAAGGTGAGTTTCTTTCACCTGTAAAAAATGCATCTTTTTGTGTCGATTTCGAAGTTTTTCTTGAAATAAAAAACAATAAGCCAAAGTAGCCAAATAGAAATAGTAAAGGGATAATTGGATTCATTCTAAAAGATACAAAGCTGAATTAGCTATAGACAAAGAAATTGGGATTTTTGATGGAATTAGTAAAATTCGTTAAAAATACGCAGTGGAAATTAAAGCAAACTTCTAAATCTTTATAAGTATTTTTTCTTCAGTTTATTATGAAAAGATGATCGTTTATCTCAAGAAATTGGCTATGAATTTTCAAAATGTAGAGATTAGTTAGGGTGATATTTTAGTTTATCATTTAGAATCACACATTTTTGGCGCAATTAAATACTCATAAATTTATATTTAATCCTTTTTTGTCTTAAATAATATCGTTTTAGCGATTCTATTAGGTAATTCATCGAATATAAATACCTATTTACTCATTTCTTAAAAAAAAATCCTTACTTTAAAATCAACAAAGTTTATAGTAGGTTTTCATTTTATCATGACTAAGTCAGAAAATTCGGCTTCGTTAATTCTGTCGTTTTCTAACGACGGCTTTTTGGCATTTAACTTTTCTTCAAGTGAAGAGATAAGTAAACTAGTTCACGTCCAACAAAAAGAAAACCAACATCTAAAAGATGTATTTAAAGAACCTCTTTTAAGTAAAATACTATCTGTAAAGAAGAATCATTCGAATCAGTTCGTTTTACAAGCAATGAACATATTTTCAAAATTTCTCTTCAAAAAGACATTATCAAGAAAAATGGGGTTTTAATTTCAATAGAATTCGATACTGAGTGCTTAAACAAAGATCAAACATTAGATGCAATAAATCCCCTTCCCAAATTTGAAGATCCATTTTTTGACTTTTTAATTAATTCAGTTAATACAAGTTTGTTTTTTGTTGAATCAACTGAAAACGGTTTTATTTATCGAAAAATAAATGCAGCATATACAGAGCAAACAGGAGTTCAGGCACATGAACTCATCGGTAAATCAGCAGTTGATATTGATTCAAAACTTGGAGTTTTGATTGAAGAACGATTTAAAAAAGTTATTGAATCTAAAGAATCAATTGATTATCTCATTTCAAGACCCAATAAAAAAGAAATTAAATATTGGCAATCGAAATTAACTCCACTTTATTGCAAAGATGGAACAAAATTTCTTGTCGGCTCTGCTTTTGAGGTGAGTAAAGAACACAGTTATATGAAGGCTTTAGAAAATGAACAACATTTACTCAGAATGTTGATGGATTACAGTCTTGATGATATCTATTTTAAAGATAAAGAGAGTCGTTTCATTCGCATTAACGGAGCTACTGCAACTAAACTAGGTTTATCATCACCTGACGAAGCAATTGGGAAAACCGATTTTGATTTTTTTGATCCAACAGTTGCAAACCGAACATTACTTGACGAAAAAGATATCCTTAAAACAGGTAAACCTTTAATTTCGAAAGATGAAATGGGTATCTTGCGCCAAGATACACGCAAAATTATTTGGGGTTCAACATCTAAGTTTCCAATGAGAAATGTGAAAGGTGAGGTAACGGGAATCATTGGCATAACAAGAGATATTTCAGAGAAAAAGCAAACTGAATTAGCACTGCAAGAAAGTGAACAAAAATTTCGTCTGTTAGCAGATAATATTATTGATTTAGTAATTACAACAAAAACGGATGGAACCATTACCTACGTAAGTCCATCGGTAAGCAAATTATTAGATTATGATGTCGAAACTATCATTAATAAAAATATATTCACGATCGTTCATCTCGATGATTATCAACTTATTGTCTCCCCAGCGATTGAAAATTTAAAACAATCGAATAAAGTTGAAAAGTTCGATTATCGTATTGCTCATAAAAATGGCGAATATATATGGTTTTCAACCCATGCTAAACAACTTAAGAATCAACAATCGGGCGAACTTGAAATTCTCTCTGTTTCACGCGACATTAGCATTCAGCATGATTTATTAGAAAAACTAAAAGAGAGCAATCAGCAAAAGGATAAACTATTTTCTGTGCTTTCTCATGATTTAAGAAGTCCTGTTTCGGCCTCAATGAGTTTATCAAAAATACTTTTGGAAGGTTTTGACTCTTACAATCGCGAAGATATTATTGAATTTTTAAAGATGATTCAAGTTAGTACTGAAAAATTAAACTCATTAATGGAAGAACTGTTAACCTGGTCTAGAACACAGTTAAATAAAGTAAGTGTCAATTTTGAACAAACTAGTTTAAAATCAATTATTGATTCGGTATCTCATTCATTAAACGTTCAGTTACAACATAAATCCGTTTCATTGATTTTAAAAATGGAAACAAATAATTCTATTTTTACTGACGCACAATTATTGATTTCAATACTTCGCAATCTTATTTCGAATGCGATTAAATTTTCGAAAAAAAACGAAACCATTGAACTCGAAGTAAAGAACAATGGTCAATTTGTTCAAATAGATGTTGTGGATTCTGGAACAGGTATGAGTGAATCTCAAGTTCAACAATTATTAACCACAAACACGTTTGAATCAACTTATGGAACTGCTGGAGAAAAAGGAACAGGGCTCGGTTTTCAAATTTGTAAAGATTTTGCCAAACGACTAGGTGGAGAGCTCCACATTTTTAGCAAACTCGATAAAGGAACAAAAGTATCGATTCTCTTACCTCAAAAGATTTGATTTTATTGACTTGAAATTAGATTTTTTGATTCATAAAAATACTGTCTCAAGTTTTATTAGCGCCAAACTCTGAAAGCTTTTGGTGTTTTATCATTCGCTTCAAAACCTTAATTTAAAACAAGATTAAGCCTGTATAAAAAAGCAAGAACATTTACTGAAATTATAAATAGCTCTTAACTCGAACTCGGTTTATTAAACAGTCATTACCGCTTTTAACTGCAGCAATAATTTTCCCAAAATTTGTGATATTCTAGCTTCTGTGAGCCCTAAAACAGCAGCAATTTCTTTAAGTGTTAAGTCTTCAAAATAATATAAAGCTAAAATTAACTGCTCACGTTCTTTGAGCTTTCTAATCTCTTTTTCCAATTTTGAACGCATAGATTGACGTTCTAATTCAGCATCTGGACTTTCGGTTTCTGTATCTGCAATAAACTCTGAGTTTTGCATTCCATCTTCTTCGCCATACTTATAATCATTAAGACTTAGAACCGATCTTTGCTGAACATTCGTTAGAATATCATGGTAATCGCCTAAGCTAATTTCCATCTCTACTGCAACTTCTTCATCGTTTGGAACGCGACCATAACGTTGCATCAACACTTCTATAGTTGTCTGTGCTTTACCATAAGCAGCACGTTGTAGGCGTGGAACTTGATCTATTTTTCGAAGATAATCGACAATATTTCCACGAATTCGGTAATAAGCAAACGTATTAAATTGAACACCGTTTTCTTTACTGTAATGATCTAGTGCTTGAATTAAGCCCATCATTCCAGCACTTTCAAGGTCTTCAAACTGACTTAATGGCGTATCTGGTTTACTTATTTTACCAACAATTGAGCGAACCAAAGGAATAGACTTGGTCATAATGGCATTTTTTAAAGCCATAGTTGGTTCATCGCACCAGGCATCAACCAGATTTTGTAAACTCATTTGCGAAATCATGCTCATTTGAATTTACCCTTTTACGTATCTGAATAGTTTTCAGATTTCGATTTTCTACCCCGAAGAATGGTAATTACTAACAAGCTTACATAAAAAATGATCAATAGACCTAAATAGCTGATTGTGGTTCGCATTAAAGCTAATTCCCAGCCAATGCCCATAGCCATTAGTATCAAAAAGATAACTAGTGCGATTAAGGTTGTAAGCTGTAAAGCAATTTTAAGCATTAGTCACTTTGGGTTTAGTCAATTCAAACATTTTTTTCTTTTGTGACAATCCAATTAAGGCAGAAGCAACAAATTGAATTTCTTTAGAAACGTGAGAATCTGGGTTTGCACGAACTATTGGAAGCTGATCTGAAACTGATTTACGTACTAAATCATCCATAGGAACAAATCCTAAATAAGGAAATTCCCGATTCATAAAGTGGCGAACAATCGTATTGAAACGTTTTAATACATTTTGAGCGTCTTCTTCGTTTTCAGCAAAATTAACAACTGCAGCAAATGGATAAGTTGGATCAACTTCGAGCACAAACTTACAGAAACGATATACATCAGAAATTGCCGTTGGTTCGCCAACTACGACTAATAAACCCATATCTGCGCGGTCTAAAGCCCAGAAACTTAAATCTGATGCACCAGCAGGAGTATCAATAAGAATAAAATCATTTTCTGTGCGCAATTTGCGTAGAACTTGGTCTAGAGTCGGATACAAAACTGACCAATCCATTACATCTGCCTCTGGTTCATCAGCACCCGTTACTAAACTGTAACCGCCATCTGTTTCGAGAATAATTTCGTTTATTTTCGCTTTTCCATTCATTACGTCTCGAACCGTTCCTGGAATGGACTCGTTTATCAAAGCGGCACAATTTGATAGGCCTAAATCGGCATCAACAACAGCTACACGATAACCCATTTGGACTAAAGTCTCAGCTAGGTTTACTGTGACGATACTTTTACCGACACCGCCTTTTCCACTAGCAATGCCGACAATATAAGATTGATTAAATTTTCTCTTTATCATATATACTTATCCTGCCGATGATAATACTTGTTCAGCAAACCATGTCGGGCTAAATGCCTGAATGGAATCGGGTATTTCCGCGCCTTGAGAAACATAACGAACACCAACTCCAAGTGTTTTTAAGAATGGAATTAAGTGTCCCCAACGGTTGGTTTCATCAAGATGAGTTATGGCTACATAATCGGGTTGTAAAGGGTGATTTGTAGCATAAGCTTCTCTGAAATAATAATTTTCCATTGTTGCATTAACTACAAAATGGACTTCAACCGGCATCACAGAAGCTAAAATTTGTCTAATTTTCCAATATTCTCTGAAAGCCGTTTTTTTCTCTAGACTAATACTTGGAGTATCAAATAAAACATGATCATATTCGACTAATTTTGCCATCAATTTCGATACATCAATTCCATCATTTACAGTAAAAAATGGTAAGCCTGCATCTTTTGCAAATAATTCCAAAATGCTGTATTTCATGCTCGAATTTCGTGGAATAACTGAAACTAAAGCCACTTTTTTACCACCAAAAAAGGCAGCATTCGTAGCTAGTTTCATAATCAAAGTAGATTTTCCAGAACCAGATGGACCAACAAAAACCAAATTCGGTTGTGCAGGTTGCATATAATCCATAGAAATGGATTTCCGAATCATTTTTGCCAGTTCGTACATGAATGGTTCACGATCTTCAAATGGATCTAAACCTGTGTCCATAATGCGTTTAAACCAACCTGATATTGTTGTCGCGCGAATTCCAGTTTGCAATAATTGCTGAAAAGCTGAATGCGAAGCGTAATCTAAACTTGCTGAAATCAATGTTTCGCTCAACATTGACTCTAATTGTTCTAAGCGTCTTTGAATCGCACTAATTTCACGACTTACAGAAATCTCTTTTACATATCCATTATTCTCAGGAGAAACTTCCGTTTGTAAAACTTCAATAAGCGGCGTTCCTCTGCGAGACATCGGTGCTTTTGTATCATCCTGATTAACCGGATTTTCGACTTTTTTTGGAGTTACAGCCGATTTTTTCTTTGTTTCTTCAACTGTAGCCGTTTTTCTCTCAATAGTTGATTTATCGCTCTGATTAAACTTTGGAACCGTAAGATTCAAATCTCCTTTTGAGGATTTTTTTACAGGCTCGTCTTCAATCTCAGCGTAAGACTCAAAATTATTTTGCGGATTAGCGTCCATCGGTTGACTCATTGTCATCACCTCAGATTCAGACATTGTATTTGCTGAATTCGCTTTTTTTCCACTTATATCACTACGTTTGTAAAACACATTCCTAAATTCATCTTGTGTTTCATTTTCTTGTAAAGGCTGCGTTGATTCTAATTTCTCATCGAGCATAACAGTTACACTTGCCGGCTTTTCACCTTTTTGTGCAACAGACTCAATTAAAATAACTTGCTGTCCAAGTTGTTCTTTAGCAGCCTTAAGTGCTTCTTGTATTGTTGTTCCGAAAAATTTCTTTAAAACCATACCTGTTTACTTAGCGTCCATTTCCAGCCGGAACTTGATTCGCGGTCATTGTAAGTGCCAGTTTGTCAAATGTTTTAATTTGAGTATCCATTGTGATGTCGTTATAAGACAATACAGATAATTCGGGCAAAATTGGATTTAAAAACTCATAAACGGTTGGTCTCAGCACCGGAGAAGTAAGCAGAGCCGGTTCAAAACCGCTGTTCATCATTTTTTCAAAAACCCGTGTAGCTGCAATATACAGTTTTTCAACTGTTTCAGGCGTAAAACCTAGAGTACTTGGGTTTAAATTTCCTTGTTGAGCTTGAGCAATTAAATGAGATTCCAGTTGTGGATCAAATACGATAACGTGAACTTCCATACTTGTATCGCGGAATTGACGTGTAATCGTTTCTGCTAAACCTGCACGAACATATTCTGCAAGTACGTCGTTATTCTGAGTATTTGAACGTTGATCCGCCAACGTTTCCAAAATCGTAACCATATCACGAATCGGAACTCGTTCACGTAAGAGTTTGCGCAATACTTTTTGCACATCGCCAACTTTCATTTGATCTGGAATTAACTCTTCAACTAATTGAGCATGCGACTCTTTCACATTATCGATTAATTTTTTAGTCATTTGACGATCGATGAGTTTGTATGCGTTTTTCTTGAGTAATTCCATTAAATGTGTAGTAATTACCGCACCAGCTTCAATTACAGATAAACCATACTTCTCAGCTTCTACGCGGTGTTTTCCACTTACCCAAACAGCATCTAAACCAAAAGTTGGATCTTTTGTTTTAATTCCTTGAATATCGACTTCAAAATCTTGTGGAATTAAGGCTAAGAAATAACCTGGTAATAAATCACCTTTCCCGATTGGAATTCCACGCATTTTGATACTGTAATTATTGGCATCAAGTTGAACATTATCACGAATCCGAATTGGTGGAACAATAATTCCTAATTCAACCGCTAATTGTTTTCTTAATGATGACATTCTATCTAATAAATCGCCGCCTTGCTCAGGATCTACCAATGAAATTAAGCTATAGCCAATTTCTAGTTCTAGAGTATCTACCAATAAATAATCTTCCACTTTGTCTTCTGGTTTTGGCGGTAAAACCTGTTGTGAAATTTCCAAATCTTTATCAACTTGAATTTGATTGGATTTTCTAAATGAAACAAATAAAAATAAAGCGCCTAAGCCCCAAAAAGGAATCAAGGGCATTCCTGGAATCAAACCTAGGAAAAACAGAAATATAGCACCGATGGCCACGACTTTGGGATTCCCAAATAACTGATCTGCGAAATCGGAACCCATATCTCCATCAGAAGCCGCACGAGTTACAATAATACCAGCTGCGGTTGAGATAAGAAGCGCTGGAATTTGCGAAACTAGACCGTCACCAACAGTTAATAGAACATAAGTTTGAGCAGCTTCGCCTAAAGACATATTCAACTGAACAGAACCGATAATTAAACCGCCTATTACGTTTATAAACGTAATTAATAGACCTGCAACAGCATCTCCACGTACGAATTTGGATGCTCCATCCATAGCTCCGTAAAAATCTGCCTCTCTTGAAATATCCTCACGGCGTTTTTTAGCTTCTTGATCGGTAATTAAACCTGCACCTAAATCCGCATCAATCGCCATTTGCTTTCCTGGCATTGCATCTAAAGTAAATCGGGCTGTTACTTCTGCAATACGTGTTGCACCTTTAGTAATTACAACAAAATTGATAATCACTAAAATGGCAAATACGATAATTCCGACTACAAAATTCCCTTGAACAACGTAATTTCCAAACGTATAGATCAATTCTCCGGCATAAGCTTCCGTTAAAATGGATCGGGTGGTTGCAATATTCATGGCTAGCCGGAAAAGAGTCAAAAGGAGCAAAAGTCCGGGGAAAATCGCAAAATCGAGAGGTTTAACTGTATAAAAACCAACTAATAACACGATAAGTGACATGGCTATGGAAATAGCCAATAGAATATCAATTAAAGCAAAAGGAATCGGCAAAATCATGACTAAAATAATCATGATTACACTAGAGGAGATAAAGATATCGCCTCTTCCTAGAACGGATGAAAGAAAATTTTTCCCTTGTTGTGCTGTATTTGCCATTTATTAAA
>Ga0100381_1004523_pt1 | contig 11724 bp, 15 predicted proteins | sample CryGeymeta201505_FD_80416 | JGI IMG/M metagenome (GOLD analysis project Ga0100381, IMG submission 80416) | Groundwater microbial communities from Crystal Geyser aquifers in Utah, USA - Crystal Geyser metaG 2015-05 | ecosystem: Environmental > Aquatic > Deep subsurface > Groundwater | place: USA...
CTTTGAAAAGATCCATGGGAGGACTTAGGGTGGTTTCATTTTCTGACCTGAATACCACCTCTTCCTCATCATTTTTGGTTTTTTCTACTTTATCGTCCTATTTTTGTTTGAACTGATAGTAATTGCTGAATATTTACTCATTTTCCTCTGAGTTCACTTCGTGCTATTCAGGCAACTTGTATTCATGATTCAGAAGGTTGTTGAGATTTTCCTTGGACAACATAATCTTCTTGGGATGCTTTTCCAGAGACTCAATTGAATTGAAGCTGGCAATGATAGAGTCCTAATTCGTGTTCTTACTATGAATTGGAGACTGGTTTAGTTGTTCGATTTCGAAAGGACTTCGGAGTTATTCAATACTTTCCTCATCCTCAAAGTTAACCTTTTACTCATGAGCGGCATAAAATTCATCCTGAAGTTGTTGCTCGGGGTTAGCTCGCACTTAACTGACCCTTCCTTTCATGATATTTTTCCACCACCTCTGAATTTTGACAGCCTTGGCTTCCTTACTCTTCAACTCAATTTGCCTTCTTGCTTCAGAAAATATGTTGCTCTTTTTGATATCCAGCTTAACAGGCTTATCGTTTTTATCCTGGGCAACAAATTTTTCAGTATAATTGAAGTCCGAACAAACATCTCTAAAAGTGTTGAGAATTCTTTTGGTAGGACATAGTTTGTCTACATGATAAAAATCTTCCCCAATGAAGAGATACTCTTCATTTGGGAGAGTGAACTTGGTCTGCTCTTTTTTTGCTGATTTTCTTTTCTTCTCCTTGAGACAGTCAGTTACTGTGCTTCCCTGCATCAAGTTTGTTAGCCAGTCACAATTTGATGAATTCTTAAGCTCAGGTTTCGAGCTTAGTCGACAGTATTTCTCAGTTGTTCTGGATTTGAGCTTAGTGACAGTTGAATCTTCTTTTCTGGATTATCTGCTATCTATGCTTTCTTTGAAAAGGATGGTACTGTTCAGTTCGCTGGTCGGCTTTTTCTTCTACTTTCTCTTGGTTTTCTTGCCTTCAAGCCGAGTGTCGTTCTTCTTGTCCTTATTTTATTTTTTTGCTTTGGACTTTTCCTTTGCTAACTTGAGGTTGATGGCTGAGTTGTGACGGTTGGGGGAAGTTGCTGAGAAGGGAGCATTGAGTTATGCTGGGTTGATATTCTTTTTGCTATGTTTAGGGGAGGTGACAGTGAGGGGCTATCTAATTTTCATACGGAGGTTTAAATATTCTCTGTAGAAGCGAATTTCTATTTTAGATCTGACTGCTATATTAAATGTCATTTCATTTGGTATTACCACCTCTCAAAACAAACCTTCCCAAAAACGGACAAGCAAGGGTGAAATTCGTCAAAATCCTTCCAGGCCAACAGACAATGGTCGTAATGATAGCTGAAGACAACAAGCTGACTGTTTATGATTTTGAACAATGTAAGGAGATAGGTTGCCTATAGTTGACCTTTGAATATCAGAAAATAGACTGTAAATGCATTGAGGTGCGTGAATGCTATCAGATGATCTGGCTTATGACAAGGGAACATGCTTTCTGGGTTGGATATGACCTCATCAGGCAAAGTATTGCCAAGAGAGCTGACCAGATAGAGGTCAATAGATTAAGTCTGAGGGGTCACAAGAAGGAAGAAATCAAATATGAAAGCTTGATGAACAAATAAATAAAAGTGGTGGCTCACAATGGCCTACAATATATGAAGCTGATCGGTCGATCAAAAGATGCAATTTTCTATTACTGTGGACTTTTCAGTCCTCTTTCATGTGACATTACTGTATCTATTGAATACCAAGAAGCTATTAGTCCCTTGCTGAATCCCAGTCTTTAGTCATTCGACCGAGACATCTTAGTCTATCGATCTTTTACAAACAAATCGAAGCCAATATAATGCTTTGTACACGAATTTATCTAATCTTCAGACAAACAATTTAAGCAGCTGACCTCTGAGCTACAGATCAATCATTTTTGCAAAACAATCACAGTGTCTCATACCTTCAAATTAGACCACTATTTTATCGCACTTTTTTGTAATGAAAACTACCAGTAGGCTATGTCTTTCATGATAATATACAATTTCAGAGAGAAGTACACTCATAACTATCTAACTTTCAATAATACAACTATTTCGAGGGTCATCATGGCAAACAATGAAAAGACCAAGGGGAAAATAGTATTTAAAGCTGCTGAGATAAGTAGCAATACCACTAGATATTTTATGCTTACTCCTGACTCTTATATTCAAAAAGAGGACAACATTATCTAAGGTAATTTATTGTCAGCAGATAGCGATTATCTCGTTTTATAGGATTCAAAGTCCATCTCTTTTAGCCCCAAAATACATAAAAAATCCCTTTATTCCTCCTTCCTCAGCTACTTGCTTCCTGACCAGAAGGAGACACATTCTTTGGTCCTCTCCTTGCTTTGATAATATTTCTTTTTATGCTGAACTCAATAGATATAAATATAATCCAAACAAATGCAGACCCTAGAACATCGACACCAGATATTTGGCAACTTTCTCAAGCTGTCCTTTGAGTGTGCTCATCATCCAGGAGAACAAGCCAATATGATAGTAACTAAGGAGGAAGTGGAGCCTCGTGGACTGATCTGCGCTCTTTGTCTGCCGACCACCAAGCTGCAAGGAAAATAGTAAATGGAACCGAAAGCATTAAAAATGATGCTGCTTCAAATTCATCAAACATGCGGGACTCTATTGAGCGATGTCACTACAGCTGCCTTTGTGGACCACCACATCAATTTGATCAGAATGATAGCCAAAAATCATTTCAAAGAGTTCGAGGCCAACCTTCAGAACGCTATATCAGTCTACTTCCAAAAAACAAGGGAGCTTCTGAATGGTAAGTACTTCATCGACTTCTACACTCCCATCGCGAATGTGGTGGCTCTCAGGACCAAGGGACCTAGTCAGGATAAGAGATAGCTGAGCTTGTGGATGAACAAGGTGCTTAGCTTTATATATCAGTTCGATAGGCTCGCCAACGAATACGAGGAATACCCAAACATACCTTTGTAGTAAAAGCTGGAAGGAGTCAATATGGTAAAATACATAAAGAGTGAGGTTGGTTCCATTTACAAGTAATTCAAGGAAAAGGTGCAAGGCAGCAAAAAGACCCTCCATTAATAATAAATCCTTTAAATGTTCAACCCCTTTGAGTCAGCAGTCAAATCTTTTAAATTTTCTCAAACTTTCCTACATCCCGATCTCAAAATAACAGACAGCAAGAACATGAAGATGCCTAACTTGCCAGATAACTAGTATACTCTTCTTGCCTTGATCGAGCCGAGCATAGGGAACAAAAAGAGAACCATCAAGCTAAGAATGGATGGAATCAAGGGATGGATGGCAGCTGGCTTAGCTTACAAGAGTGCGGCTGACAGCTTTGGCTATAAATTTTAGCAACCGACCCACGGGACAGTGCAGATGTCTTATGACGGCTACAGTTGGTGCAACGATTCAGCAGTTAATGAAGTATATACCAGCTGGTACTATAACTAAGGAGACATTCTAACCATAACAGCCAATCCGTCGACTGGAGAGTTGATCTTCATGAGAAACGAGGACCCCAACACGCATACCCTCAAATTCACCAAGGAAAAGAAGGACAAACTGTACTTTTGTGTGTCGGTTAACTACCATGGAGACGAGGTGACCATAGTTGACTGAAGAGTTGATAGCCCTTTCTGCTGATGTTAATATGCAAATGTATTATAATGTTTATGGCAATAGAGCTATCACATCAGGATGGCCTGTTTGAATTCCTAAAAATCAATAGAACCGCTCTTATCTTTGTCACAAGCCTCGAAAATTTCGTCCAGGCTCTTACCGTTGATCTCGTCAATAACGTTGTCGGTGAAAAGGGTCTGAAGTTCACTTCTTTCGATCAGGCCGTTGCCATCCTTGTCGAGAAGTTTGAACATTTTCTTGAGGTTATCCACCTTGAAAAGCTCCTCTTTTTCAAGGGAAGAAGCCAAAAATTCAGTATAATTGATTTTGCCATTCTTGTCAACATCAATCGAGTCCATCAGCTGTTTGAGTTCCTTCATCTCGAACCAGTTTCCTTCCTCAGAAAGGGCAGTTTTCAGCTCATCAATGCTGATAAAACCGTCGTGATTGGCGTCAATTTTTCTAAAGACTTCGCCCAACTTTTAAACATCCTTCTCAGACATCTGGGATGCGACATAGGTAGCTGTTAACTTTTTGAGCTGAATATTAGCTTACGTACCTTGGAAAACTTGCTGTATTCGTGCATTTTTCTGAAACTGACCTTCAATGCAGTGTTAGGCACTTCTTTGCTCATCCAGGGATGGGCAAATATTTATTCCAAAGTGAGTCTCTGAGCGGCTGGCTTCAGAATTTTGCTGATTAGGTCTTTGGCCTCATTGGAGACGTTATTAAATTCGGGGGTGCAGAATTCATACTTCATCTTCTTGACACTGTCAAGAATTTGTCGATCATTGTCGCCATCGAAGGGAGGTAGAGCACTGAGGAGAATGTAGAGAATGACACCCAAACTCCAAATATCGCATCTTTCGTCATAGTTAGCCTCCATGATTTCAGGAGCGAGATAGTAGGACTGCATAGATAACTAATTACAGTGCCGACCAGCTTCTTTTCACCTCTTTTCTTGAGCTCCTCCCTGAGACTCTTGTCCCATCTGACTGCCAAGCCGAAGTCGATCAGTTTTAGGTTGGATGAATCCTTTCTCAGGAACAGGAAGTTCTCAGGCTTGAGGTCACGGTGAGCAATTTTATTTTTATGGAGGTAATTGATGGCCTCAACCATTTGTCTGAAAAGGACTCTGGCATCACTTTCGCTCAGGCAGCCAGTCTGGTCAAGACGATCGAAAAGCTCACCTCCCTCGCAGAGACTGAATAGGGTGTGGTTTACTCTGAGACAATGTAGACGGAGTTATTGAACTCGTAAATTTCGTAGATCTTGATGATGTTGGGGTTGTCAAGGCCAGCGGACACTTCAATTTAATTCATGAGCATGTTAAGATCTTTGATTTGCGCTTTCTGTATCTTTTTAATGGCCCTCCAGGGCCCCTCTGTTCCTCTTAAGCGACCCTTGTAGACAACTCCGAAGGCTCCCTTACCAAGTTCCTACATTTTCCTTGGACTACCTTTGCGATGACCTCGTAGTATTGGTTGATGTTTTATCTTTTGAAGCTGACAAAGAGCTCTTTGCCAAATTTGAGGATATTTTGCTACATAATATATATGTTGAATTATTCACTTATATTCACACAAATCCACACGTTCATCATATACATCCATCACCCTCCCAACCATTCACATCACCAGGCAGCCAGGCTTGTGCTTTCGGGATTTTTGATACATCAGAGAGACTGGCTGAACTTGTTATTCTGATGCCATACTATGGAACTGACTTATTTTATCCAACTCCACCTTTGCTTAGTTTGGATAGTAGTAATTGTGCTATGCTTTTTTGTCCCTGTACGAGGTAAGAGCTAGTTGAGCAGGTCTCAAGATAGGTGGTCGGATTAGGGGAAGGTAGGCTATCCACTGAAATAGAGGCTATCGATCCTTACTGATTTTATCGAGTAGCTTTTGAAGCTTGAGACGGATGAAGCAATAGTTGGGTCTCTCCTCATATTTCAGGGATACGATGTGATCAAAAATGTCAAGGAATTCATGAGGAAGGCCTTCCAGAAGTTTTTCCTTGAGTTTTGCTGAAGGGTCAGTGAAAACAGGTCTTATTTTTTTGAATAGAGTCTGTTAAGCTTTTGCTAAATTGTCAAGAGGCACATTGGACCAAGGCAACTATCCTTTCAAAAAATACACGATCAGCATGAAATATGATTGAAGGTCGTCTCTTCTGGAGGTGAGAAGGCTAGAAAGACGATGCACCGAGACAAAATGGTTGATGAGCTAGCCATGATAGGCATCTTTGCACTTGTAGTGATCTAAAGTTTTGCTTGACCGGTACCTCCGACAGTAATAAAGGCTAGAGACTACCAATTTATCTATTTTGTCAGAACGGATTCTGAAGTTAGAGGGGGTGAAATCAGACAAGACAGCGTTTTTGTCATGCAAAGTCTATACAATTTTGATGATTTCGATGGCAAGGAGGCATACAGTAGAGAAACAGAATGTTTTTTGGGAGGGGAGCAGCAGTTGAGGCAAGGTTAGCCCTTCTTTTCCGGTGACCAGACCCATTTCTTGCAAGTTGAAGTTGCCACTCCTAGTTTAAGAATGTTTGGTACCAGATCATTAAGGGAAATCCGGGATAGCCTTGCATTTCCTGTAGATAGCCAGCCTCGTGTAGAATGGTGGGTTTAGCTTCCCCTTGCTTCTGAATCTTGATCTAGGCTCGTTACCCTCCGTAGATATCCTTCAGCTTGTACTTTTTGTATCGCTGGGTCACCTCTATTAGAGATCCTTTCTCGAACCGACCTAGAATCAATTCTGGCTAGTGTTCTGTTTCCTGCATTCGCTTTTTACTATTTCAAAAGATAAAAATTAATTGCATATATCATATGATCAAACCTACCGACAGTAAGCTCGTCACCTCTTCCTTCAAGGGCTCCAAAGAGACTAAAAGGTCAGGTGCAAAGAAATCCTACAGTCCTGGCCATTTTGCATATAGCATGCACGGCAATGATGACGTTATGGAGAAGAGCTCCAACTTTGATATCAGATTCAGACGCAAAGATCTTAGATAGTTCGATCCCAGGCACTACATCACAGCTGACATCACCAAGGAAGATGTCAAGGAGCTTAAGGAAATATTCGATTACTATGATTCGACCAAAACTGGAGTGCTGCTTCCTTATGATCTGAAACTGCTGTTGAGCTAAAATGGCTTCACTCCTAGCAAATAAACAATTTACGAGATCATTGCTGAGTACGATATGGAAGAAGATGGTAGCATATCGTTCGATCAGTTCATGAAGGCCATGACAAGCCAACCTCGGGACAAGATCAACCATCGAAGCATGCACCGTGTGTTCAAAAAGTATGACAGAAAAGGAAAGGGATTTATCACTTTCCAGGACCTGAAGGAAATGTCGAGGCTATTGGGATAAAACGATGATGACGAGATGCTGCATTTGATGATCCAGAGGGCAGGTAAGACTCAGAAGTAGCAGATCACATATCAATAATTTTACGAACTGATGACCAAAACAGTCTATTGATGCTCTTCAATTTATGCATCTTTCAATAAAAAACATTAATTGTGATCTTTGGTATTTATGCTCTTCATCCGAACCTAATATTGCTTCTTTTCATCCTTTGGTTGCGTACTTCCTCATATTAATACTGCTCCTTCAACCGATCATACAGCTCTTTTTTGTTTTGCTATGGCTGAATGAAGAAGTTGAAGCCGTCTCCCATTGGAACAGTTGATTCATTTTTCTGTATTGATAGCAGAGATACTTTGTTGTGTAGGACAGATTTTCCACTCATTCGGGATTATTAAAGGGGCACTCCTCGGTTGAGATCGTGGTCGAAGATGGTTGTCATGTTATCTCTTCTGCATGAGGGAAGGAGACTGTTCTCTAAAAAGCGTATTCTCTTGTCTACCTCGAATCTTTTGCTATTCTTCTATTATTTATCACTTGCAGGATTGGACATAGATCTGCCGCTATTGAATGATCTATCTTTTGGTCTTTTGTTGAACATTTCAATGACATCGTGCTCAAGATCTTTAGCTTTTTGAGATTTTAGCAGTTTCAGCAATTATTATTGTTCTTCTTCTGATGTCTCTGAAAGAACTTTGGCATTGGCAGCAGGCTCAACTTAGTTGGGAGTCAGAGTAGCAGGGACAGTGTCGGTAGCTGGATTAATGGAATTGAAATGACTGTTGTTGCTATGAGGCCTGGCATCGAAGCCTTCGTTCATACCCCAGGAGAGATTGATTTTTCCTTTGGGTACATCTGAATCACATATGGGCTACAATTGAAGCCGTCGACCTTTTTCCCTCTATTTTGGTAGGCAGCTGCATCTTGGAACAGATACCAGGACATATTTTGTAACAATTTTAGATAAATAATGAAACAGGCTATCACTCTTTGGCTTAGTTGTTCTACTAAGTCTGACCCTGAGCTTTGTTAGGATCTTGGCTTTCTTTTTAATTTTGCCGTTTCGGATATTGCTGTTACTTAGTCAATTCCTCTTTGTTGGCCGACTCTTCTTCCTAGTCCGAGTCTGATGAAACATGGGATACCTTAATTGACATTACCACCTCTCCCAGACCATTTTAGTCGACTTCGTAATGAATTTAGTTTTCTGAGGTTTATTGCATTATTTCAATGATATTTTATTATTATGGGTGATTTCCTTACTGACCTCGATTTGAGAGTAGCAATCGCAATTGTTACTATTACTATTGCACCTGTTTCATGAGCTCTTCCTAGTCGTAATCACCCTACTTCTTGAGCTCGGCTTTCTCTTCGATTAACTCAGATTTTATTTTAGTATTTAAATCTACCTCATTGCAGGATGAATGACTCTCAGCTTCAGAATCGTAGTTATCATCGTTTTCATCCTCAGCATCGTCGGCCATCATTTATCCAATGATTTAATCGATTTAGTTGATGTTTTCCTGAAATTATGATTCTGGCTCACTTGTTAGGTCAAATTTTTCATGCCCGAAGCGATAGTTGACAAGTTGAAGCTGTGATCTGATAAGCTCCTAGCCAGTTTCAAAAAGACTGACTTCAGTCTCCCGATAAAGGTTATCCATGAACTCCAGCCTTCCCTCATACACCAGACATTGATCATTCAGTTACTGGATGCGCTGCTTTTGTCCAGCATTCTGCTCATAAAGCTAATTGATTTATTCTTCGTATTTTTCGATATTTTCCTCAAAGGTCTTGAACTTCGTCATTATCATTGCGTTTTCATTGTTTTCAATATCGTTTATATCTTCCACTTTCATCTCTAAGGATTTGTTGATAAAATATAACTCTTGAATTTTCATGATGAGAACTTATCTGCTGTGCTCATGAATTTGATCTATCCATTCCTACATTGTTTCAGGAGGGGGACGGTGAGGTGTCTCAATGGAAGGACCCTCATCAGAGTTTAGTGATTTGGTAGGAGAAAGCTCATCTTTTGGACTGTGCTACTCACCTTCGGATTTGGAACAATCATGCTATTATTCAGGCTAATGAGCCTTCATTTAGCTTTAGAGCTGCTGAAGTTCCTCAATGTATTATTTGATTTAATTTTTTTCCTGAACAACATCTACGAGCTGCTCATTAAGAGCCTCAACTTCTTCTTTGGCAGATGTAACTTCTTGTTCTTTATCTTCAAGCAATTTCATCAAGTTACTAATGGTAGTTTCTTGTTGACTATATACTTCTCTCAGTTACTTCACTTCATTTTCAAGGTTTTACTTTTCCTCTTTCCACAGTTATATATTTTTGAACAATTCTTGATGATCACTGACCTAAATATTAATGTTATTGATTTCTTCTTCCTTGATCTCTACAATTTAAGAAAGCCTGGCAATAGATCTTTATTTTATTTGCAATTTTTATTGATACTCCTCTGATAGTTCCATCATTTTTTGTTGGATTTGGAGCACTTGTGACTCCCAATCAACTTATTTGAACTCATATGATTTCACCTTGCTTTATAAATCAACTATCACCTCTTTCAATCTCTGTATTTCGGTTGTCCTGGAGTTTTAGAGGGAGTCTTCATCCTGGTGTGTTTTGGAGGATTCTTTTATTAATTTCTTCTGTTAAATAATTTAAAGTTGAGCATTGGTGAGGTTAATTTTTAACTCAGCTATTGAGGCATCTTTCTCTTACAGCTGGTCCTCAAGTTCTTCATTTTTAGCCTGGAGTTAAAAAAGTATATTTTACAGCTCAATAACCCTTTCCTTGTATTTACTCAAATCTTCATCGTACTGAAATTTAGTAACCCTTTCATTCAGATCAGAAGAAAGTCTCTCGTTTTATTGAGCCAGCTGAATGTTTTATCCATCGAGTTTCATAATGTCCACCTGGAAGTTGATGATGTTTTCGTTTAATTAAATGACTGTGCCTTCAAGCTCTATTAATTTTTATTGGTATTGATTTGATATTTCTTCAATTCTTTTGGTAGCTTCAATTTCCATGTTCTCGGCTGACTTTTCGAGTAAGTGATTCTGATCAATAATTTTCATTTTCAGCTAAAATATTTGAGCTTCAGCAATTTTTAGCTGTTCTTGCTTGCTGGTCTCGCAGGCAGTGATCTGTATTGTATGCTCAGCTTTGATATTTTCAATCATTTGTTCTGACTCTTTTTTGTTTCTCGCTAAACGCTCATTGAGAGACGTGATTATATTTCGGCTTATTTTGATGGATTCTTCCATTTGCCTCTCTTTTTTTTCGTGTTATCTGATAACCGTCTAAGATTGCATAATTTACTGAGCCAAGTCAAAATTTCTTTTCTACAAATTTTTGCATTCCTCCTCAATCAAACCTAACTTTTCCTGTTAGCTTAGCTATTAGTCTTGCAAAAAGGTACATTTATCTTCCTGGGAGGAAATGTATCTCTTTACATCGGAATTTTGTATTTGCCAAGGCTGCTAGGAATTATTATTAAAAGAGGTCGAGTTTCGAATCTTAAAATTTTCTGTTTAGCTGATAATAGCTGACTCGACAAGAGTGGGGTCTATACCTGTCTTTTGGTGCTTGTTAAAGATTAACTCTTCCCTTGAGTGACCGCGTGTATACAAGGAATTATGAGAATGTACCAGCTGAGGGTCTACTTTGTCACTATTTCCATTATTCTACTGGTACCGGTAGCTGCTAGCTAACGGCTATGTCCCTCTGAAGATATTTGTTCCTGACTTTGACCCTGAATTTTATGCTGATTTCGGAGGCAAATAGCTATAACTTTTTCTCCGATGCTACTCGATCTATTCTGAGACGAATCTATATTGTCGCTTTTAACTTCCCTCATTCTCTGCTTTGTTAGAATTCGGGGTTTGCGATTGATAAAATGTATAGGTATAGGGAGTTTATTTTTTTTTGCCGGGACTGTATCTTCTGACAGTATTTTGTGAAGTATTGTTTAATGATGTTTGACTTTTTGAATTGCTGAAAGGAAATGATTTATCTATGTTGGTCTTTACTTCCATTGTTGGCGAACTTATACAATTAATTCAGTAGCTATAATTATCCAATCTAAGGTTGCTGAAACCTTATCAATACCCGCACTTCACCCTCAATATGCCCCTCCTCCAAAAATAATCATGAATATGCTCCTTTACATAAATTGGAATAATTGATAGTATTATCATGCTGCAATGATCAGGAGTGTCTTGTAAACAGGTTGAAATCTGCCACAAAGAACTCGTGATTGTCAGCATTTGTCTCGAAGGTGACTATTGTTTATTTCGGTTGGTACTGTTCATTCTTGCCTCCTTCACTTATTTCGATGCCCTTGTACAATTTTGTTGTAAAGCAGTTAAATCCGAAGACCTGCTTGTTCATGATGTTGTTAAGGGATAATCCTTTGGGGTCTTTGTAAATGAATCGATTCGAGGCCACAGTCATAATGTTATCCCATGGATTTTACTCTTCAAACCTTTGCTCCATGGTCGTTCCAAAAATAACGTAAGGACTGATCGTAAACCTGACCATCGACTTTATCTATTCCTTCTGCTCGGGAGTCAGCTTGTTCAAAAGATTTTACTCTTTTTCAATATTCCACTCTATCTCTTTGATCGTGGTGC
>Ga0100381_1004526_pt1 | contig 11715 bp, 7 predicted proteins | sample CryGeymeta201505_FD_80416 | JGI IMG/M metagenome (GOLD analysis project Ga0100381, IMG submission 80416) | Groundwater microbial communities from Crystal Geyser aquifers in Utah, USA - Crystal Geyser metaG 2015-05 | ecosystem: Environmental > Aquatic > Deep subsurface > Groundwater | place: USA...
AAACCGCTGGCGAAACACATCGTCACCAATCCGCCCTACGGGACGCACGGCCTCGGTGATGCGTTTGTCCGGCGAGCCTTGATCCACGCCCACAAAACTGGTGGAACCGTAGCCATGCTCTTGAACCTACGGTCTCTGGCCAACCCCGACCGGCACAAAAAGTTTGTGAAGACGCCACCAGCTGCAATCTATTTTCTCGATGATTTGACGTGCTGGCCTGAAGGCAAACCAACCTCAAAAACCGCGCGCATCGCCCGTCAGCAATACTATTGGGCCATCTGGAAACCTGGCCATACCGGAGCCCCGACCTGCTGGTGGCTGTCTACGCGGGAATTCAAATAACCCTGATTTATCAAACCTTTTTCTTAATTTCTTTTTCACCATGACCGATTCCAACCAACCAAATTCCGACAACCGCCCCCTCATCCCGATCGACGCTTTGACGCAGATCGCGCGACAACACCTCGACATCGATACCCTCGAAGAGCGTGGCCGTGATGCCCTCGATTTCTACGACTGTTCTGTGTGGTCCATTAAAGCTGCCCTGAAAGACGTGTACCTGCTGGGACATGGCTCTGCTCATCACGATGTACCAGCGCCGTCTGATGACGCAGTGCTGGCACGTGACCTTCGCATCGATTTACTGGAACAGTTTGCCCAAACCGCGACCACAGATGCCGAGCGTTTCGTGGCCCATACCAGCTGGACCACCGAGGATCCCATTGCGACCCTTCGTGCCTTTGCAGATAGCTCTGCCGCCAATACGTTGACGCCAAAACTGGCCGAGGCTGCCCAAGACATTCTTCGCCGCTTACGGTTCAATGACAGGGCATGACGCCCTGTCTTTTTTCAGGTCCGGCGTCGCAGCAGCAGCGCCGGACCAAACAAGGCTCCGAGCTCCAAGCTGATTGCCAGAAACAGCGGCAGGAGGATTTGACGACCAGCCCCAAACAACCCCAGGCTCTCAAAGGTGGTTACCATGCGGGCGAGCAGTTCCGAATTGCCCTGTTCTGCTTCGGTCATGGAGACGATTTGATCTAGAACGTCTTGGGCTTCAGCCACGGTAGTCTGGAAAGCGGTTTCCAGTTCTGCCGCAATCCGACCGCACCCGCCGCGTGCGCATTCTTGCCGCCACGCCGCTTCGTCTCGTGCCGCGCGTTGCAGCAAGCTTTGGTGTTCAACCCGCAAGGCTTCAAGTGTCTGTGCCCGTGTTTCCGCGTCCGTGTTGATCTCGGACCCAAGCAGAAACGACGCAGACAAAATTGACGTGGTCGACAGCACGGAAACCGGTGACAAAACGAGCGCGATGCACAGTGCCATACTGCCCAAAGCAAAGCGTCCGCACCCCGCCAAGTAAAAACCGATCATCACAAAGCCTGGTCTCATCATGTCGAGCGCCATGACCCCCATGGTGAATAAGATCTGAAACTGAGCCGCCTCGCGCCCGAGCTCCCATGCGAAACTCGCATTCAAACCGACCAGCGCCAACAACAGCGTCAAACACGCCACCGCGCTGAGGGTCAGGCGGCCATGCTCTGCCCAACGGTCTAATCGGTTCAAGTGCAGGATGGGCGCCGATGGACTGGGCGACGCTGGAATGAGCGGTATCGTTTTCTGCGGCAGTCGCAATTGCCCGAAAGAAGTGAGATGCCAGCTCTGCGCCGTGCCATCAAAATCGATCAAGCCCGCTTGCTTGAGGTGCTGCATCACTCGACGCACAAAATCGCCATCTTGGGCAGCATTGACCCCTTGGTCGACCAGCGCGTCACCGAAAGCAGTCTTGGAGAACCCCTGCACCGGCAGAGCGTCCAAGGCTTTCATCATCAGTGTCTCAGACAGGGTCACGCCCTTGATCTGCGCCATCTTGTTGACAGACATAAGAAAACTCCTTCCTAAATCAAGTTCTTGGCGCGCAGCCAAACCAGTTGTTCCGTGGAAAATTCGGCCAGATCATCGGTTCCAGCTGGGATATGCACGGCACCGCGCGAGGACCGTCCGATGGGGGCGTCCCAGTCGAAGACGACTGGCTCCAGGCCCACTTGACGCAGAGCGTCAGCCGCCTTGATCGCGCCCTGCTGTCCCGCGTTATCGCGGTCAAAGACCACGCGCACCCGCTTGGCCCCGAAAGTCTCAGCCATGTGCTTGAGTTTCTCCGCCTGCTGTTTCGAGAGAGACGCCCCGAAACTGCCCACGACGTTGCGCAGGCCTGCCTCGATGGCTTTGGCGACATCAAACGGCCCCTCGGTCAGGACGATCGCACCGGTTTCCTGGATCTGCTGAGCGGCGTCTTCGTGCAGCTCGATTATCTCTTGAGCGTAGAGTTCAGCCGATTTGTGAAAGCCGCTGTAAAACAGGTACTTTGGATCGACGTCGTCGGTAGTCGCCCGCCCGAAATGGCTCAGGATGACCCGCTCGAGTTCATTAGGTTTCTTGGTGGTCGATCGGGCGTCAGCCACCTGAAACACCACTCGGCCCTTGAGAGGCGACCGCCCCTGCGGCAGATACCCAATCCCGAGCAGGTCGCAGGTCGCTTCCGAGATCCCGCGTTCCGCCAACCACGGGTGGTATTCGCACATTTTCAGGAGGTCCTGCCGGATGCGCTCGTTGACCAGTTTTTCCTTGGGTTTTTCGGCTGTCACCGCACGGATGACGCCCTGTCTGACACTGTCACGGTGCTTGGTGACAGGCTCTGACAGATCAACCGACGCATGCGCCCAGCCCCGCTCAAGGATCAAGCGACCGGCTTCATAGCAGTTGCCGCCTTCCAGCCGTTGCACCAGCTCGATCGGGCCACCGCCTTCACCGATCGAAAAATCGTACCAGACGCCCCCCGCAGCCATGTGAAAGCTCGGCGTTTTCTCGTCGTGGAACGGCGACCAGGCCCACCAGTCGTGCGGCTTGCTCTTCTGCTCCGCCTTACGCAGCCCCAGACCAGCAAACAGGGCTTGCCAGTCGACCGACGCCCGGATTTCATCCAGGTTCTCGGGACTCAGTTTGACGATATCGGTGTTACGCTTATTCATGGGAAGTGGTCTGCCACGGACCATCCGTCGTCCAGAACGGACGGGGTTCCGTCTTCAGATCATTCCTGAGCGTACATGGGAGGCAGGCGCTGCCAAGTCTTTGGTGCCTTTGTGCAAGGAGAGCGGAGAGTGCAGAGCATCGAGAAGCCGACCGGGCACAGCCCGAGGCCCGCGACCGGATCAGCACAGCTGAATTCTCTCCTCACAGCGGAGCGCGATGCCTGTCTGGCAGAGCCACAGCGGTGGGCGATATCGCCCACGCAAGTTTGCATGTCTGCACAAACAGCCCGGTCGCAGAGCGATACGAGGCCGATTTGACGCAACATGCAACTTGCCAAGGGTGAGCCCTTGGAACCCCTGAGCTGACAACGAGATCCAACCAATTGTATGTGAACCCGATGCAGTGATATCTACGGTTGCATATGAAGAGTTTGGTTTGAAGATTTGCGCTAGTCAGTATACTCAGGCTACAAGATGTTGCGTCCCAACGAAAGCTAGGCACAGAATGCACAAAAAACATGAAATTTCTCTTTGAACCTAACCTGTCACATCAACGCGAAGCGGTCTCCGCTGTCGTGAGTGTCTTCGAGGGTGCTGCTTACACGCGCCCTGAAGAGAAGTTCTGGGGCGGGGAAGTCTCAAGCAACATCATCAAGCTTCCGGAGGAAGTCTGGTATGAAAACGCCGCAAAAGTAGCGGCAGATAACGCAGTGACCGGACCGGCACTCTGCACCGAACCGGATTTCACTATCGAGATGGAGACGGGGACGGGGAAGACCTACGTCTATCTACGCACAATCTTCGAGCTCAACCGGCGCTACGGGCTTCACAAGTTTCTCATCATTGTCCCAAGCGTGGCTATCCGGGAAGGGACGCTGACGCAGCTCCGGCAAACGCGCCAGCACTTCTCGGAGCTCTACGCGACGGTCGCTGAGGTAATCGAGTATAACTCGAAAAAGCTTCCTCAGGTTCGGGGGTTCTGCGTCTCCAATCACCTTTCGATCATGGTGATGAACAAGCAAGCCTTTGATTCAGACAATAACATCATCAACGATGAAGACCGTGACGATGGAAACTTGCTTGCGATGATTCAGCGGGTTCGTCCTGTGATCATCATGGACGAACCGCAAGAGGGGATGGATACCCCAAACATGAAGGCCCGTCTTTCTGCCTTCCGTGAGGAAGGGGTACGCTCTGAAGAGGAAGAGGCGGAAATTCGCAAGAAGTCGTTCAACCCGCTCGTCAAGCTGCGCTACTCGGCAACCCACAAAGAGCCCAAAAATGTCGTCTACCAGCTGACGCCCTATGATGCCTACAACCGTGGTTTGGTGAAGAAGATCGGGGTGCTCTCTATCCATGAGAGCAACACGCAAAGCAATGTCTCTATCGAGTTTCGGAAGGTGAAGCTGAACGGTTCAAAGGAACCGACTGCGAACCTTCAGCTCAACCAGCGCCTAAAGGGTGGGGACTTCAAGTCTAAATCCTTCGTGGTCAAGCGGGGTGATGACCTCGAGCTGAAGACTGAAAACCCTGCCTATCATGGCTGGGTCATCGAAGACATTGGGACAACAGATATCTTCGATGGGGAAGGGTATATCAAATTCACGAACGGTGAACAGATTGACGAAGGAAGTGCCCACGGTATCGACAAGGAAACAATTTTCAGAGAGCAAATTCGCCGCTCCATCCAGGCACATTTCAAGCACAAAGCTCGAGTGCTTCCTCTGGGTATCAAGCCGCTCGCGCTCTTCTTTATCGACCGCGTGGCAAACTATGTATCAGACGATGGAATGATACGCCGCATCTTCACAGAAGAATACGCGGCCCTTTTCAAGAAGACCTACAAGAAAGAGCCGGGGGATATCTCTGCGGTTCACAATGGATACTTTGCCCAGACCAGCACGGGTGAGTTCACCGATAGTGAACGCTCTATGGCGAGCAACAAAGAGATTTACGATAAGATCCTCAGGGATAAGGAAGGCCTGCTTGCGCCTGATGAACCCCTCGAGTTCATCTTCTCGCACTCGGCTCTTGGGGTAGGGTGGGACAATCCGAACGTCTTCACCATCTGTACCCTCAATGAGAGTGAAAGTACCACGAAGAAGCGCCAAGAGATCGGCCGGGGGCTGCGCTTATGTGTGAAGCAAGACGGGACGCGATACCGCGACCCTGAAGGCACAAAGGAAGGCCAAGAGATTAACCTCCTGACGGTAGTCGCCAACCAGAGCTATCACGCCTTCGCCACCACCTATCAAGATGAGCTGAAAGATGAGCTCGGGCGTGGCATGAAAGTTCCGCCAACCAGAAACCTCAACAAGACGCCGGTCAAGGTCACGCGTCGAGCGGATCGCTTCGACTCTGACGACTTCAAGGCTCTCTGGGCACTCATCGCTCAGAAGACTAAGTGCCGCGTTCACTTCAACGAAGCTGAGCTGATCGAGCGCGGAATCGCACGGCTCTCAACCATCGTCGTGGATGAAAATCGCCTTGAGGTATCACTGACCTATTGGGACAAGTTTGGTGATGATGGCGATGTCACGGATAGGGCCGGGGGCTCAACCCGGTCTCAAATGAGTGGATCACTTGCTCGGGTCGATGTCGTCGGTGAGCTTGCCCGCAATACTGCGCTCTCTGAGGTGACTGCGGCAAAAATCCTTGCCGGTCTCGGTGAAGCCAGCAAGCGCCAGATCACAAAGAACCCGATGCAATTTCTCTCTGAAGCGGGAAAGCGCATGCGGGCAATCATGGCCGATGAGATGGTGCGTCTAGTTAAATATGAAACGACTGGGGAGAGTCATCCGCTCGAGCTACTCGAGGAAGAGTTTGAAACCCTCCTTCCAACGGTCGAGACGCCCAAGCGCGGTCTCTATGATCGGCTGATCTATGATAGCGACGTGGAGAAACGCTTCGCGGGTGCCCTGGACGATGAGAATATCGTCCGCGTCTTCCTCAAGCTTCCCAATGAATACAAGATACCCATGCCCTTTGGTGGTACCTACAACCCTGACTTCGCGCTGGTCATCCAGAAGACCGACCTCGATGACGAAGCCAAGAAATCCGACTTCTACTTCACGGTCGAGACGAAGGGTGCCTCTGAATTTGAGAAGCTCAAAGAAGAGGAAAAACTCAAGATTCTCTGCGCGATCCAACACTTCGAGGCTATCGGCCTGAAGGGATATCTCGCTCCGGTCGAAGACCTTGCGTCTTTCGACACCAAAGCCCGCGAGCGCGTCGGGGAAACATTTTTTAACCGTTAGAACCCATGAACCAAGAACAAGAACCAAACCAAATCGCCCTGACCTCTCCTGATGGCAAAGAGGCACGCCTCGCTGAACTCCGTCGCTTGTTTCCTGATCTCTTCGATGGGGAAGGGGCGCTCGATGAAAAAGCCCTCCGCCAGCTCGTCTCTGATGAGGCCGGTCACATCACAGAACGCTTCCGCTTCGAGTGGGCGGGAAAAGCTCAATCCAAGCGCTTCGCCTTCGCACCTAGCAAGGCGACGCTGGTCTATGACCCTGAGCGAAGCGTAAACGCTGATGGTTCTGCTTCGAAGTCAGGGGAGAGCTTGCAAGAGAACACCAGCCAAAACCTCATTGTTGAGGGCGATAACCTCGAGGTGCTGAAGCTGCTCTTCTCAAGCTATCAAGAGTCCGTAAAGTGCATCTACATCGACCCTCCGTACAACAAAGACGCTGACGTCATCTATCCAGACGATTATTCAGAGACGCGGGAAGCCTACTGGGAGCGTGAAGGATCGCGCAAAGACGGTGTTCGCCTCACAGCTCTTTCAGAGAGCACGGGGAGAAAGCACTCTCAGTGGCTCAACTTCATGCAGGCACGCCTTCTTCAGGCTCGCAATTTACTTCAGCCAGATGGTGTCATCTTGATGTCCATCGGTAGTGATGAAGAGCACAATCTGCGAAAACTTGCGGATGATGTCTTCGGTGAGACAAACTTTGTTGCCAAGATGATTTGGGCAGCTGGTCGCAAGAATGACTCGAAGCTCGTCTCAGTTTCACACGAATACATCATCGTCTATGCGAAAGACAAAGCATACCTCGATGAGAAGAAGATCCTTTGGCGCGAACGCAAGAAGGGTATCGACGACATCTACAGAAAGTACGCTCAGCTGAAGCGAGAGCACGGCAAGGATTTTTCTGCAATAATGGTTGGCTTGAAGGCTTGGTTTTCTGACCTTCCTGATGCTGATCCAGCAAAGCGCCAAAGTCACTATTCATGGGTTGATAAAAGAGGAATATATTTCCCAGATAACATCTCATGGCCAGGTGGTGGTGGGCCAAAATATGATGTCCTTCATCCAGAAACAGGGCAGCCTTGCAAAGTTCCAAGCCGTGGCTGGATGTTTGGGAGTCCTGAAAAAATGCAAGAAATCATTGATGATGACCGCGTTCATTTTGGTGACGATGAGACTGCCGTACCTTGCATAAAATCATATCTGAAAGACCGAGAGTACGAAGTTCCGTACAGCGTCTTTTACCAGGATGGCCGAGCATCAACAAAGCGTCTTAGGACGCTCATGGGTGGGGATTACTTTGAGCACCCGAAAGATGAGCTGGTACTGCAAGAGCTCATCGAAGCCATGTCCTATCAGAACCCTGAAGGGGTATTCATGGACTTCTTTGCCGGTTCCGGAACGTTCGGGCATTCTGTGATGCTTCAGAACGCTGAAGATGGGGGGAAGCGCCGCTTCGTCCTTGTCCAGGTGCCGGAGAAAATCGAGGAAGTTGGTGACGAAAAAGCTCGGAAACGCGCCAAGGCAACGCTCGCAGCTGGATACAAGAAAATTTCCGATATTACAGTAGCCCGTATAAAGAAGGCGGGCGCAAAGGTGAAGTCTGGCAAGTTTAAGGGCGAGATCGATGTCGGCTTTCGTCTCTTTGAGCTTTCCAAAAGCCATTTTCCTCAGAATACCTTCATCCCTGATCCCGAGAAAGGCGAAACTGAAAACCTGAAAGCGCTTGAAGATCACTTGCAAGCTGCGGCTCAGCTGCGACTTTTCGGGGATGATGGCTTTCATAGTGTGGTCACTGAGATAGCATTGAAGAACGGATTCGGGCTTTTCTATACGCTCGAGCGATTGGAAGCCCTCTCAAAGAACACGGTGTACCGAATGCAGGGCAACGATAAGGACGCTCTCCTTTGCCTTGATGGAGAGCTTCAAGGCCAGACCCTTGAAGCGCTGAAGGCGTACAGCGACAACCAGCTGATAGTGCTGAAGGCCGCGCTCGACACGACGAAGAAGTTTGAGCTTCAGACTGCATTCAAAGACAATTTGTGGGTAATTTAAAGGGACATCCAATGGCAGAGATTTCAATTAGCCTAAAGAACTGCAATAGCATTGAGAGCGCTGTGGTTTCTCTGCAAGAAGGCTCGCTTAACATTAAGTACGGCCCAAACGGACTTGGAAAGAGCACCATTGCAAAGGCAATTTCCTTCGCCGTTAAGGCAGATGGTTCACTTCAAGCGTTGAAGCCATTCAAGTATCGCGGCCAAGACGGACATGAACCTGAAGTTCAGGGAACCGACAAAATTTCATCTACCCTGGTGTTTGATGATGTCTACGTTTCGCAATTTGTCTTCCAACGTGATGAAGTTCTAAAGAATAGCTTCGATATTTTTATAAAAAATGAAGAGTACGTTGAAGCAATGCGTGAGATTGATGTGCTTCTTCAGGGCATTAAGTCTGCTTTTGAAGGAAACGAAGCGCTAAATGCTGCAATTAAAGACCTGATCGAAATTCGTGACGCGTTTGGCGTCACAAAGTCAGGCGCAATATCCAAGGCAAGCAAAGGATTTAAGGCCTTTGGTCAGGGTAATAAAGTCGTCAATATTCCTGACAAACTTCTCCCATTCGAAGCGTTCATAAAAAGTGAAAAGCCTGCTGCTTGGATTGCATGGCAGTCTAAAGGGAACGATTTTATTGAGCTGTCAGATAACTGCCCGTACTGCGCGTCAGATATCAGGATGCCAGAGCAGAAGGATGTAGCCCGCCTAGTTGCAAAGGAATATGACTCAAAAGCTGTTGAGCATCTCAACACCTTGCAAGCTGTTATTGATCGGCTTGGGAAGTATTTTGAGGCATCTTGTCGAGCTAGTCTTGAGAAGGTTACAAAGTCAAAGGTAGAGCTAGCCCCTGAGGAAATTACGTTCTTAGGGGGTCTGCGTAGTGAAGTCGAGACGCTGATATTAAAGCTTGAGGGCCTTCAGAAAATATCTTTCTTCGCTCTTAGGGACGTTGAGAAAATTGATGATGAAATTGGGAAGCTCAAGATCGATTTGGATTTTCTACCGAAGCTGAAGTCAGATGAGAGCAAGTCGATTGTTGATCCTGTAAACGCGAAACTTCAAGAGCTTGTTGCTCGGATTGGCGAACTGAAGGGAAAAATTGGCAAGCACAAAAAGCAGATTGAAAAGACCATTCTGGAAAACCAAACGAGCATCAATGGCTTCCTGAATTCCGCCGGATACAAGTACAGTGTTTCAATCAAAACAGAAGCTGACTCCTATAAAATGAAGTTAGTTCATGATGATTTTGCGGAGCACATCGAGACAGCAAGTCAGCATTTGAGCTATGGTGAGAAGAATGCCTTTGCCTTGGTGTTATTTATGCACCAAGTGCTTCGAGAGAAGCCTGATTTGGTGGTTCTCGATGATCCAGTGTCAAGTTTTGACAAGACGAAGAAATTTGCTATCCTTAACGTTCTGTTTCGCGGGAAGACTAGTCTCCGCGATACCACGGTTCTTATGTTGACACATGATATTGAGCCTGCAATCGATCTAATACGCATCGCAACAAAGCGGCTCTTTCAACATGCCTCACCTATTGCACACTTTCTTACATTGCGCGCGGGTGTTGTCTCGGAGCTCGAAATTAAATCAGAAGATATTCAAACCTTTGCTCAAATCTGCCAAGCTAACGTTGCGTCGGCAACGGATGATATCGTCAAGTGCTTATATTTGCGTCGTCACTATGAAATAATAAATTCGCTAGAAGGTGAGTATAACCTCTTGGCAAATCTGCTACACGGCAGAGAGGAGCCTATCCTAAAAACGGATGCTGGTGATGTGCCGATGCCCCCAGAAATGATTGCGTCTGCGACTGATAGCATTAAAGGTATGATGCCCGATTTTTCCTATAGTGATATCATGGAGTGCATCAAGGATAAGGAAGGAATGCGCACGCGATTTAATACCTCTTCCGTCGGGTATGAAAAACTTCAGATTTTTCGCGTATTTAGAGAGCTGCATATTGCGAAGGACCCAAAAGACGACTCCGTCTTTCAAAAATTTCTAAATGAGTCATTCCACATTGAGAATGAATATGTGATGCAGCTCAACCCTCAGCAGTTCGATAATATTCCTGAGTACGTTGTGGCAGAGTGCACAAGGTTGTTCGTCGCAGCTTAACTTGCATTTTTTAGCTGTCCCATAAACTATACTTTGTGGGACAGCTGCGAACACTCGACTTCATGCGTCCCAAAACTCGTCTCATATTGTTTTCCCATAACTTCTAAGATATTTTGAAACCATGAAAGCGGGCCACTCGCTTGTATTGAAACTACAAATTCTTTAAGAATTGCCCATTTCAACGGAACTCCGTCTCTGCCTTCATCCAAACATCTGCACAAAATTTGCCGCACAAAATCAACAGCGGTAAAATCTTGCGTATCATGACCACGAAAACGAATGGTATCGGCAACACCCCCAGCCAAGGCTTGCGGCTGTCGTCTGACGATGCGCACCGACGTGAAAAGGCGGCAGAACAAGAACGCGCCTCGTACCGTAGGCAGTACTGGCAGGGCTACACGAAGAAGGTCAAACGGATCTTTGGCACTGTTTCGCCGTCTGAGTACCAAGCGGCGAGGCAACGTGCGGACGAAGCGGGTCGGTCTGTGTGGGGACAAATTTGGGCAGAAGCCAAAGCCTACCGCCAAGGGCAAACGCTGGGCACGGGTGAAATCGCTGAACAACAGCGTGAACTTGTCACCGAACTTCGACGGATCGGCAACAACCTGAACCAACTGGCTCGACTAGGGCATATCCAAAGCCGGAAAGCGGGCCATCTGCACCGGCCTGACGACGCTTTGACCACTGAGGCCATGAAGCAGCTGGAACGGTTGGAGGAAGTGGTGACGAAATTCGATGACGGCGTCACCATTCGCGTGCGTCGCCAAGACTGACATGATTATCAAATCCATGTCGCGCAAGGCCCCGACCTTCAGCCAGCTGACTGCCTATATCGGTCGTGAGGGCGGATCGGGGTCCGGCACAGCTTTCGTGCGCAACGTATATGCCAGCGGACATGATCGAGCCGCCATCGTCGATCAGTTTTTGAATAATTACAGATACCTGCCAGAGCGCAAGGGCGGCAACGCATTGTATCACGAAGTGATTGTCCTCGAACCGCAGCCGCACATGGCGGAAGATCAAGTAGAAGCCGCGTTGCACGAACTGGCACAGCGATACTGTGAACGTCGTGCCCCGCATCAACTGACTTGGGGACAGGTTCATCACGATACAGAGTTTCCGCATATCCACCTGATGATTTCTGCCAACGCGGTTCGATCCGATCGGCGGGTGCGCATGGACCGGGCTTATTTCGCGGGTGTGCAGCGCGATCTTGAACGTTGGCAGGCCGAACACTTGCCAGAACTTCGGGCGCGTGTGGTGT
>Ga0100381_1004531_pt1 | contig 11709 bp, 8 predicted proteins | sample CryGeymeta201505_FD_80416 | JGI IMG/M metagenome (GOLD analysis project Ga0100381, IMG submission 80416) | Groundwater microbial communities from Crystal Geyser aquifers in Utah, USA - Crystal Geyser metaG 2015-05 | ecosystem: Environmental > Aquatic > Deep subsurface > Groundwater | place: USA...
AGTTTTACTTCTTCGTCATCATCTCTTTTTGAGGCTTTGGCGGCCACTAAAAACATTTTATCCTCGGCTACTAAATCTTTGTATTGAGCGTAAGTTTTTGGAAAAAGTATTATTTCTATTAGACCGGTGTTGTCTTGAAAACCCATAAAAGCCATGTTGTCGCCTTTTTTGGTTTGAATAACTTTGAGTGAATTTACAATTCCACCAACACGAACAAATGTTCCATCAATACAAACAGGAATGTCTTTACAGGCAGTTAAATAAGATCCGAGAACCTGTGACGCTTGACCAAACGGATGTCCAGATAAATACAGCCCGAGCAAATCTTTTTCCCACCTGAGTTTGGTTAACATACTAGCTGGAGGAGCTGGTTTGAGTTGGATTTTGTTAGAAACTGTTTCGGGAGCCAAATCAAATAACGTTGCTTGATTTTGTGCCTTTTCTTTTTGTGTTGTTTTGTTAAACATCAAAAAACGCTCCATGTTTTCCATCATGATGTTGCGTTCTTCAAAACGATCTAGAGCTCCTGTTTTAATCAAACATTCCAGTGACTTTTTGTTGAATGATCGGTGCCCCATTCGAGCTGCAAAATCTGTAAGGTCAATAAACTGGCCTCTTTCTTTACGTTCACGAATAAGAGCAGCAATAAATTCCTCCCCCAAACCTTTAATCGCCAATAAACCAAAACGGATGGTTTGATCATCCATAAAGGTAAAGTTAGCCAGCGATTCGTTAATGTCCGGTGGAAGAACGGTTATCCCCATGCGTTCACACTCGTGTACAGCAAAAGCAATCTTTTCCAAATCGTTTACTTCAGCCGTCATTAGAGCGGTCATATACTCAGCTGGGTATGTCGCCTTCATGTAGGCGGTGTAGTAAGCGATCATTCCGTAACTGGCTGCGTGTGCTTTGTTGAATCCGTAGGCAGCAAAAGGCTCAATCAACTTCCATAGGTGATTGGCTTTTTCGCGACTTAGTCCATGTTCAACAAAACCCTCAAGGAGTTTTACTTTTTGCTGGGCCATCTCCTCAGGAATCTTTTTACCCATGGCTTTACGTAATTTGTCCGCCTCAAGCCAAGAGTAACCAGCAAGCTTAATGGCGATTAACATAACATCGTCCTGGTAAACAATAACTCCGTAAGAAGAGTCCAAAATCTCGATCAATCGTTTATCGGGGTATGTAATGAGTGAGGAATCGTATTTACGACGAATGTACTCAGGAATCGACTCAATCGGCCCCGGACGATACAAGGCCACCATGGCCATAATGTCTTCGACACGAGTCGGTTTTAGTTCCATGAGGTACTTGGTCATTCCATCTCCAGACAACTGAAAAACACCCATGGTGTGCCCGGTAGCCAAAAGAGAAAAAGTCTTTTTATCGTCGAGCGGCACTTTTTCTAAAACGATTTTTACTTTTTTTACTCCTTCTACAATTCGAATCGCGTCTCCCAAAATAGACAAGTTTCGAATACCCAAAAAGTCCATTTTAACGAGCCCCGCCGACTCAACTGATTTCATTTCGTATTGAGTAATGACTTTCCCTTCGCGGTTATCAATTTGAAGTGGTGTAAATACAGTTAATTCCTCGGGAGCAATAACTGTTCCGGCAGCGTGAATTGATACGTGGCGACCACAACCTTCTATTTGCTGAGCCAAATCAATCACTCGACGACACTGAGAATCAGAGTCGTACATTTTTTTGAGGTCGGGCGTTTCTTCTAACGCCCTCGCCAAGGTCATTGGAAAACCCTGGCTTCCCATGGGTACGGCTTTGGCTACTTGATCACAAAAAGCATAAGGCAAACCTAAAGCACGCCCAACGTCACGTACACTTCCCCTAGCTAACATTTTTCCAAAGGTACAAATCTGCGCCACTTTGTCGTGACCATATTTGTCGCGCACATAATCCAAAACTTCATCACGGCGGTTATCGGCAAAGTCGGCGTCAATATCGGGAGCAGATGGACGTTCAGGGTTAAGGAAACGCTCAAAAGGCAAATTGTAAGTCAAAGGATTGAAACCGGAAATTCTCATGGAATACCCGACCAGTGACCCAGCCGCTGATCCACGAGTCGTAGTTACAATTCCCTGACTTTTTGCCCAAGAAATAAAATCAGACACGATCAAAAAATAAGGACAAAAACCTTTTTGATCGATAATCTCAATTTCGTATTCCATGCGCTCTCGCATAACGTCCGTAATTTCTCCCTCTTGCTCGGCCAGTCCTTCATAGGCCTTTTCTGTCATGACTTCACGAAAAGTTTTTCCTTCAGGAATTTCAAAACGTGGAAAGTTCCAAGCACCCAATTCTAGCGTTACAGAACAGCGATCGGCAATAAGTCTGGTGTTTGTAATCGCTTCTGGAATATCTTTAAACCTCTCCTCCATGTACTCCCCCGACACCATAGAAGCATCGTAGTCAGACTGCTGCATACGATCAAACTGTTCCAAAGTCTTACCACCCTTAATACAATTGAGAATTTTCCAGGCTTCAACGTGTTCTGGCTTAATGTAATAAGTGTCTTTGGTGGCTACGACCGGAATTCCAAACTCACGGCCAATTTCAATCAAATTGGCGTTCATTGTTTCTTGTTCTGCAATTTCAGGGCGATCAACCAACTCTAAAAAGAAATTTCCTTCTCCGAATAAATCAGCATAGCCTTTGGCCACTTTTTTGGCTTCTTCGATGTTGCCATTTTTTATAAACTCGTTTATTTCACTCAAATACCCACCAGACAAAGCAATCAAACCTTCTTTGTGCGCCTCGAGTACCTCTTTGTCAACACGAGGTTTGTAATAAAAACCCTCCAAAAAACCAATCGAAGAAATAGTTAATAAATTTCTGTAACCGGTTAGGTTTTCCGCAAGCAACACGAGTCGGTTTTGTTTTGAATCAACACGGTGACGTTTTTGATGCCGACCATGCTTGGCAATATAAACATCCATTCCCAAAATAGGCTTGATCCCATACTCCTCAGCCTTTTGAAAAAACTCAATTGCTCCGTACATGGTACCGTTATCGGTCAAAGCAATCGTGTCCATGTCCATTTTTTTGGCATGACCAAGAATCTCCTTAACCTTAGGCAAGGCTTCAAGGAGCGAATAATGGCTATGTGTATGCAAGTGAACAAATTTAGACGGCATAACAAACTAAAAAACAAGAATTACGAGTTTAAAACTCGTCTCCCCCCAAATTTTTTAAAACTTCTCATTATTTCTCAAGCATATTTTTAAACTGATTATAAGTTCCTGTTTTAGTAAAATTTATTTCAAAATTTGAATTATTCACTTTATCAATTCCGTTGGAAAATTTTTATGAATTTCTGCTGGGATTGGTATGTAAACTTCATTAGGATTTCTGTCTCTTCCTCTTGCGTTCCATTGATTCAATCCGCTTTTATCCGCATAAAATATAATTATCAATAATGTCTTCCAAAACAGATTCATCTTCTCTCATAACTATTCTATTTTTTAATTTTTCAATCCATTTCTCAATGTCTTGTGCAGATTTTAATTTTTCTAAAAAATTATAGCTACAATTACCTCCAATCAGACCAATATGAGCATTAAAACCATCAGCATAAGAAACTTCTTCTTGAGAGAGAATTGAAATAAATATTTTGATTTTTTCTTTAAGGTCTAACATATTGGTTTTGATAGATGATATTCTTTTGTGGCTTTTGATTGTATTATTTTTTCTTCAAAAATAAGATTCTTGATTGGATTTTCAATTGTTAAGATTTTAGGAATATCATTAAGATTTAAAATCAGGGTGATAATATAATCATTTTTATATTCTAATGCCTTTTGGTATTCGTTTTCTGTAAGCCTAAATTTACCTTTCTTTTCTCTAATACCTTTTACCTCAGCTAAAAAAGAATTACTTGCCACATCTATTTGAAAATCATAACCATCTCCATAAAGTCTTGCATCTTCTAATATCCCATTTTGAAAAATATTTATCGAATTATAATTATTCATAAAAAACAATTCCGCTTCCAGTCCAGTTTCTTGTAATTTTTTAAATCTTGTTTTTGCAATTGGTTTTGCTTCGTATTCTATTTTTTGAATATTAAAAAATTCTTTCATGTACAATTTAACGATATTCACATATCCTTTTGCATTTTCATTTCCAAATAAGCTATCAATAAGTATTTTTCTGTGAATATAGGCGTCTCCTTTTTGCCACCATCCTTTTCTTCCATTTTCCGGAAAAAAATGATCAAATAAATCCATTCTATTTTTTACTGTTCCAATTGTCTCAGCAATTTTGTTTTCAACACAAAAATTATAAAATGCTGTTTTTGTTGCAAATCCAAATTCTCTAATAAAATCATCATTAAATTTCGATAAACCATAGCCTATTAAATTAAGAATTTCGAAATTTTTATGCTTGTTTTTATTCATAGTGATGTTTTAAACAGTAGCACATTCCCTAGGTGTTAGTTTTCTAATTCCTTTATCGGTCAATATTAATGGAACATTGTGTCCACTCATACCCATATTTGCTGTTAAAGTAGGGCAAACATTGCTTTTATTTTCCCTTACATATTTTCTTCTTCATTGATAAACCGTGTCTATTTTTTTGGTAATTATATATTGGTTAAAATCCGACAAAAAACAGGCCTTGCGAGTAAAACACTCACCTCCCCCAAGGTTTTTAAAAAGTGCGATTAACTATCTTTTTGCTCTCGATGCTTGTCTAATGTGTAACTAAACAACTTTTTTGCTCCTTCCACCAATAAACCTGATGTAGATGTTAAATGATCGAAACGTTCTTTCATGGCACTGATTGTTTTTTCGATCTTCTCCAACTTTTCACGCGCTTCTCCCAAAAAATCATTTACATTCTTAATAATCGACGCTGCCTGCCAAATAAGCCAAAACATAGCTGCAGAAAGCCACAAAACACAGAATGCAAGCACAACATATAGGACTTCAAGAGGTGTAAACATACAAGGTAGGGCGTAATATTTTTCTGTAGTATACCACGCACCCCTTGATTCTAACTACGAATCTTGGCGTTGTGCACTTCACTAAGCTTTTTTACTAAACGATCAACTTCTAAATCCACTTCCTCAGACGTCAATGTCCTTTCAATACTCTGAAAGACCAAGTGAATAGCAACTGACTTTTCTCCTTCGGCCATTCCCTTGCCCTTGTATACATCAAAAACTTCAGCCTGACCAAGAAGTGCAGACTCACTCTTAAGTGTACCGATAATTTCAGCGACTTCTAATCTGTCAGATACAACACACGCAATATCTCGTTTGCTGGCAGGAAAAGGACTTGGAGACTCGTATGTTTTGTGTGTTGAACTTACACTTTGCAATGTTTCTAAACTCACATCCAAAAACACTACATCGCGTTCAATTCCCCATTTGGACAAAATGTCTGGATTTACAGAACCAATATATCCAAGAGGCAGTCCTTTTTTGTCTTGAACACGAGCAACCTGTGTTGGATGAAAATGCCCCACATCTTCTCCGTGTTTTGGACGATCAAAATCAACAACAGCTCCACATTCCTTAAAGAAACGATCCGACAAACCCTTTACTCGCAAAAACAAATCTTCTGCTCCTGTTCCATAAGAAGCAACCAGTAAACGACGAGATTGTATAGGCAATTCAGAACCTCCTGGCGTGTGAATAGGTGCAACTTCGAATAAATCAGCGCTTACAACCTCGCGTTCATTGGCGGCGATTGCTTCTAACATACTTGACCACAGCGAAGGACGTAAAAAGGCAGCGTCTTGCGCGAGTGGGTTTTCAATAAGTACAGCTTGAGAAGAAGAGAGTCCGGTTTTTTCTAAATCTTCTATTCCCACAAAAGACATGGCATACAATTCTGTACAACCAGTTCCTTTCAGAATTTGCTTTGTATTCCTTTCAAAGACCAGAATAGAATCTGCTACTCGAGGAGTAAAAGCTGTAATCGACAATCTGGCAGGAATACGATCGTAGCCGTACAAACGTGCGACTTCTTCTGTAAAGTCACGATTGTTTTCAATATCTCGACGACGCCAATATGGCACAGTAACTTCTACTGCTCCATTTTTTTCTGGAGATAACACGAAACCCAATCTAATTAACATTGTCTTAATTTCTTCATCGGGCACATTAACACCCATCAAAGAGCGCACTTCATTGAAAAAACAGGCAAACTTTTCCGTGACTGGTTTTTCATTCAAATATTCAAAAGGTTTGGAAACAGGAACTTCACCAAACAACTCTGCAACAAGCTCAAGAGCACGAGCCAAAGCAGGACAAGCAGCCTCTCCCGGCAATCCTTTTTCAAAGAGCAAAGAGGCATCTGTTTGCAGATTATGAGCACGAGCCGTACGACGAATTTTTACCGGATCAAAAACTGCTGATTCAAAAACAACATTGGTTGTTGTACTCAAAATAGCAGCCCGCATTCCTCCCATAACTCCAGCCAAAGCAATTGGACCCACGCTATCTGCAATCACCAAATCACTGGCTCGCAAAACTAACTCTTGCCCTTTTAGAAGTTCTAACTCTTCTCCTTCCTTGGCAAAACGAACCTGAATATCTCCTGTAATTTTGTCGGCATCAAAAGCATGAAGTGGATGTCCATACTCATGCAAAACATAGTTTGTAATATCTACCAGCATGTTGATTGGATTGTATCCGGCAAGCAGTAAACGCTTTTGCATCCACCATGGTGATGCTGCAGCAGACAAACCGGAAACCTGCACCGCAAAATAAGCTGGGCAATCTTCTACTGCTTGAACATCTATCTTTGGAGCCTCCATTGTTCCTGCTGGCAATTTTGGTTCTGTCCAAACAAATTCATCTCCAGTTACAGCAAAACCTTCTCGAGCTTGGCCGATTATGCTTTTACAATCAGGACGATTGGTGGTGACTTCTATATCGAACAAAACATCATTCAAATCCAAAGCCTCCACCAAAGGAGTTCCGGGAGCGGCATCTGTCAGCTTGGTAATGTCCCAAATATCGTGTTCTCCTTGTGGAAGTTCAGAGAAACCAATTTCACTAGCGGCACAAATCATGCCAAAACTTTCTACACCACGAATTTTTGTTTCTTTAATTTCAACCAAATCTCCTTCGCCATGCCATTTAACATGTGCGCCAACCAAAGCTACAGCCACTTTTTGGCCTTCTTCTAAATTCACTCCCCCACACACAATCTGCACCAATTCTCCACCCGAGACTTCTACCATGGCAACACGCAACTTATTGGCATCAGTGTGTGCTTGAAGCGAATCTACTCGACCAACAACAATTTTGTTGTAAGTCTCTTGCAAATACTGAGTGTGCTCAACTCCGTTTCCGGCGTTAGTGGTAAGTCTCGCAAACATCTCTGGCAACAGAGAAGTACGAAGGTAATCTTTGATCCAAGAATAACTAATCATTATATTCATACATCTAGGCAGGCTAAAACTGTCTCAAAAATCGCAAATCGTTACGGAAAAGCTTGCGTATGTCATCTATTTTCAAACCTTCTCGCATCATTAAAGTACGTTCAACTCCCCACCCAAAAGCAAAACCAGAAACCACATTTGGATCGAGTCCTCCAGCTTTGAGTACGTTTGGATGCACCATTCCGGCTCCCCCAAGTTCTACCCAACCTGTTTTACAAAGTCTGCAATCAACACCTTCTTCTGCTCCACAAACTCCACAACTAATGTCTACTTCAAAACTTGGCTCTGTAAAACGAAAGTGATGCGGACGTAAACGAATACGCCTTGTTGGACCAAAAAAGGCTTTCGCAAAATGATCTAACACACCTTTTAAGTCAGCGATATTCAAACCTTCCATTACACACAAACCTTCAAACTGATGAAACATTGGTGAATGCGTAACATCTGACTGTCGACGATAAGTGCGGTTAATGTTGATCATGCGAATTGGTAACTCTCCACGTTCCATTTCTCTAACCTGTGAGTTTGAAGTATGTGGTGTAAGTACGATTCGTCCTTTTTCACTGCGTGCTTTTTGCCCTGCTGAATCTGCCACAAAAAAAGTTTCCCAATCATCGCGGGCTGGGTGATCTGCCGGCATGTTTAAAGATTCAAAGGCGTAATAATCCCAATCAACTTCGGGGGCATTAATGCGCACAAAACCTAAACCGGTAAAAATATCGGTAATTTCGTTAATGGCCTCGGTAACCAAATGCAAATGTCCGCCTGGTGGAAAAACTCCAGGAGCAGTTATGTCGATCCATTCACGTTCTTCTCTATGTTCTCTGTCGTGAGCTTCTATGCCCTCTGCTATGGCATCAATAGCTGTCTGCCATTCTTCTTTGAGTTTATTAAGAGATTCTCCTATGGTTTTTTTGTCCTCAGGAGGCAAAGTACCTAAAGTTTTCATTTCTTGTGCTAGCAAACCTTTGCGACCTAAAAAAGTCACTTTCAAGTTTTCCAAAGCTTCTTTTGAGTCTGTAGATCTAATAGCTCCAACAAACCGTTCATTAAGTTCTTTTAGATTGTTTTTCATATACCAACAAATGATCTAAATGCTCCTAAAATACTTCCCCCGAAACGCACAATATCATGATAAGTCACAAGTGCAATAAGTCCCATTAAACACAACATACCCACTCCGTGCACAATTCCCTCAACCTGAGCATTGTTTGGTTTGCGACGAATAACTTCGATAAGCACAAATAATATTCGTCCTCCGTCTAGTGCTGGAATTGGCAAAAGGTTTAAAACAGCCAAGTTAATGGAGAGAACTGCAGCAAATTGCAACAAGTAAGCAAACCCTAGTGAGGCAGCCTCCCCGGTCAAAACAGCGATTCCAACCGGTCCGGATATTTCTGCATCTATTGTTCGAGTGAAGACTAATTGCTTAATCAAATCAAAGAAAGTTGCAAAAATATCGTAAGCCATGACAAAGGATGCCTTTACCCCTTCAAAAACAGCTCTAAAAGGTCCGTAAGAAATAGTGGCCGTATCAATCAAGCCCACCCCAATTCCGGGCGTTGCAAGTTCTGCAACACTTGCAGATGTAACATCTATTCCAACTTTCTCTTCTCCTCTTAAAACTTCCAAGTGAATGCCTTCTCCCCCATTTGCACCTATGTAATCACGAGCCGCATCTGTAGAAGACACTTCATTTTGATCAATCGACAGTAAAATATCTCCCGGCTCCACACCTGCCAAATTTGCTGGACTATCTTGCAAAACAGAAACCACTCGAATAACTCGTTCCGAAACAGTGGCTCCCGCAGGCACATTGTCGCCATCTATTGCTGTTGGCAAACCGATCATGAGCCCAACAGAAAGTAATACCATGGCCAAAAGCATATTCATGATAACTCCAGCTGCCAGTACCATTAAGCGCTTGGGAATTGATTTGTTTGCAAATGACCTTTCATTATCTCTATCTTGCCCCGACTCTCCATGGATACGAACAAATCCACCGAGAGGAATAGCGTTAATAGAATAAAGTGTTTCACCTCTTTTGATTCCAAAAATCTTTGGAGGAAAACCAAATCCAAATTCATCAACTCTCATTCCAGAGCGTCTAGCAGCCAAAAAATGACCTAGTTCATGAACAAAAACCAGCACCGATAACACCAAAAGAAATAAAAGAAGGGTGGTAATACTAAACATGTATTTTATAGACAAAAGTGTAGCCTATCATAACACGCTAAGCCAGTCCTTCAAGGAGCAGTGCAACTTCATCGCGCTTCTCCTTCATGACAGCTTCCGTTCTGGCCTCTAAATTAAGACGCACCAAAGGTTCGGTGTTTGAACCCCGAACATTAAACCACACATCACTATAGGTAACAGTTATTCCATCTAATTCAGACACATCTCCATCGGCATATTTTTCTTTAACCGCCTCGAGAGCTTCCTTAGTGCTTGGTACTTTGAAGTTTATTTCTCCTGAATGGAAATATGTTTTATATGGACGAACCAAATCAGCCAGATTTTTACCTTCTTTGGCCATTTCTCCCATTAAAAGCACGGCCATGGCTACGGGCCCCTCAAAAACACCATTTGGAAAAGCGAAAAAGAAATGCCCCGAGGACTCTCCCCCAAAAATCGACCCAACCTCACGCATCTTCTCTTTTATAAGCGAATGTCCAACGCGTGTTTTTACCGGCACACCCCCCGACTCTAAAATCATGTCTTCAGTGATTTTTCCAGGACGCACGTCGTAACACATTGTCGCACCAGCGTGTGATCGAAGCAGAATCTTGGCAATTAAACCTCTCAAAATAGCTGGCGGAACAACTTCTCCCTCATTATCTACAAAAAATATTCTGTCTCCATCTCCATCGGTAGCAATTCCCAAATCAGCTTTATCACTCAAAACTTTGGCTTTTAAAACTTCCAAAGTCTCTTCTTTTAGTGGGTCTGGATCGTGGTTTGGAAAAGTACCATCTAATTCCCAATACAATCTAGAAGGTTGCAAAACTGTTTCATTAAACAAAACATCCAAATACTGAGCCCCCATGCCGTTTCCACTATCTGCTACAACTTTATAGGCAGGCAAAGTTACACTTCCGGCAAATGCAAGTTCAGCCCTAGCCGAATCTTCAACGATATTTGAAGATGATTGCACTTCTCCAGGAACTTCCGCGTCAGAAGTAAACGATTCGTCTTCCATTGTTTGACGCAGATCCATAATACCGGACTCTCCCCCAACAGGAATTGCATTGTGCCTAGTCATTTTAAAACCATTGTAAGCGGCCGGATTATGAGACGCAGAAATCATTATTCCTCCATCTGCTTTTTGATCTCCGACACCAAAATAAAAAGCCGGTGTAGATACAAGTCCAATATCAACAACTGTAATTCCGAGGCGACACAAACCCTTCATGAGTTCGGTTTGCAAGGTTGGAGAACTCTCTCGCATATCACGGCCGACAACCACTTTTAAATCTCGTGTATTTTTCTCTCCGATTAGAAGCGAAGCAAAAGCTCGTCCCAGAGCATGTGCAAATTCTGGAGTGATTTCACCATCTACTAAACCTCGAATGTCGTAAGCCTTAAAAACCTGAGTTGGAACCTGCATAAAATACTAGAAAAATGGGAGTTATACTGGGTTTGACTTTACCACAAAAACAACGTACGCTCGATTAAGAAACATCTTATTTTCCCTTAAATTTCGCGAAAATATGTTTATATTGTGGATTATCTTAGCCATATTAGGTGTCGGTGCTGTTTGGCTAGTTCTAACGTACAACGGTTTGATTACATCTCGCAATCAAGTCGACGAAGCTTGGTCTGATATTGAAGTCCAAATGAAGCGCCGTTACGACCTTATTCCAAACCTTGTAGACACCGTAAAAGGCTATGCGGCCCACGAAAAAGGCGTTTTTGAGGCTGTTACCAAGGCTCGTGCCAATGCCATGGGTGCCCAAACCCCCGAGGAGCATGCCGAAGCTGAAAATGCTCTTACCGGCACTCTTAAAACCCTTTTTGCGGTCGCTGAGAGCTATCCACAGCTACAGGCAACCGGTAATTTCCTTCAACTTCAGACCGAATTGACCGATACTGAAAACAAAATCCAAGCATCACGTCGATTTTACAACGGAAACGTTCGTGATTTCAACACAAAAATGCAGGTTTTCCCAACAAACATTATTGCAAACATCCTTGGCTTCAAAAAACGAGACTTCTTCGATGCTCCAGATGTTGTAAATGAACCACCAAAAGTATCTTTCTAAAGTCCTGTGACAGTCTATACACACATTCAAAAAAATA
>Ga0100381_1004532_pt1 | contig 11707 bp, 9 predicted proteins | sample CryGeymeta201505_FD_80416 | JGI IMG/M metagenome (GOLD analysis project Ga0100381, IMG submission 80416) | Groundwater microbial communities from Crystal Geyser aquifers in Utah, USA - Crystal Geyser metaG 2015-05 | ecosystem: Environmental > Aquatic > Deep subsurface > Groundwater | place: USA...
CTTAAAAATCTTGATGAAGAGGGAATTATCAGGATTGGCGCCGAGGTAAATGCCGGAGACATTTTGGTGGGTAAAATTTCTCCCAAAGGAGAAGTTGAACTGACCTCTGAAGAAAAACTGTTGCGAGCGGTTTTCGGCGAAAAAGCGGCTGACGTCAGAGACGCTTCGCTGGTTTTGCCTCATGGTAAATCCGGTCGGGTGGTCGGCATTAAAATTTTTTCCCGTGACCGCGGCGACAAACTTGAGCCGGGGGTTATCAAAAAAATTCAAATAGACATCGCTCAACTAAGAAAAGTCAGAGCCGGCGACAAATTGGCCGGCCGGCATGGCAATAAAGGAGTAATTTCTCAGGTTCGACCGGCTGAAGACATGCCTTATCTTGAAGACGGGACGCCGGTAGACATTATCTTAAATCCCTTAGGCATTGCCTCGCGAATGAATTTGGGGCAAGTTTTTGAAACGCATTTGGGAATGGCTGCTCATAAACTTGGTTACCGGGCCGTTACTCCGGTTTTTGTCGGAGCCGATGAATATCAAATTAAAGATGAGTTGAAAAAAGCCGGCTTACCGGAAACGGGCAAAATCACTCTTTATGATGGCAGAACCGGCCAACCCTTCTCGCAGCCAATTACCGTGGGTTATATCTATATGATGAAACTCAACCATTTAGTGGAAGATAAAATTCATATGCGTTCCACCGGTCCTTATTCATTGATTACTCAACAGCCCTTGGGCGGAAAAGCCCAATTTGGAGGTCAGCGTTTTGGCGAAATGGAGGTTTGGGCGCTTGAGGGTTACGGGGCAGCCCATTGTCTTCAAGAGATGTTAACCATCAAATCAGACGATGTTTTTGGCCGGGGAGCCGCCTTTGAATCAATTATCAGGGGCGAACGAATTAAAAACCCAAGCATTCCTTCAGCCTTTAATGTTTTAGTCAATGAACTCAAGGCTTTGGCTTTGGGGGTGGAGGCAGTAAAGAAAGAAAATTTAAAACACGAAACACAAAATCCAAAACAAACGGATTTATAATTTATGGAATTTGACGCCTTAAAACTTAAAATTGCTTCCCCTGAAGAAATTCTCCTATGGTCTTATGGAGAGGTGCTTAAAGCGGAAACGATTAATTACCGAAGTCAGCGGCCGGAAAAAGACGGTCTTTTTTCCGAACGCATTTTCGGTCCAACCAAGGATTACGAATGTTATTGCGGCAAATATCGCCGAATTCGCTACAAAGGAATAATTTGCGACCGCTGCGGGGTTGAAGTCGCCAGGGCGTCCGTGCGCCGCGAAAGAATGGGTCATATTAAATTAGCCGCGCCGGTAACTCACGTCTGGTTTTTAAAAACCATCCCTTCAAAGATAGGCCTGTTTCTTAATACGCCTCTTCAAAGATTGGAAAAAGTAATTTATTACGCGGCTTATATTGTTACCAACGTCAAAGAGGAAAATAAAAAGCAGGCCCTGGAAGAATTGGAGCGGGAATTTAAATCGCGGAAGAAGACCGATAAAGGCGGCTTGGAAGGATTAAAGAGCGCCATGTCTGAAGCCAAAGAAGAATTGCTTTCGTTGAAACCGGGAAAAATTCTCAGCGAGGTTGAATATTTCAATTTGGCTCGGCGCTTTGCCAATGTTTTTGAAGCTTCAAGCGGCGCTGAAGCGGTCCGAAAAATTTTAGAAAACATTGACCTTAAAAAAGAAGCTTTAAAAATTGAGCAAGAACTGAAGGGAGTCAAAGACATTACCAAGGAACGTTATTTACTTTACCGTCTTAAATTAATCCGTTCTTTCATTAAAAATAATGTACGGCCGGAGTGGATGATTTTAACGGTTCTGCCGGTCATGCCTCCGGACCTAAGGCCGATGGTGGCTTTGGACGGAGGTCGTTATGCCACTTCCGACCTAAATGACCTTTACCGCCGGGTAATTAACCGCAACAACCGACTGAAGAAGTTAATGGAATTAAGAGCTCCGGAAATTATTATTACCAACGAAAAAAGAATGTTGCAGGAAGCAGTTGACGCTTTGGTTGATAATACCGCCCGTCTTGGCAGCCAGCCGCAACTTTCCAGTCAGCGTCGGCCCTTGAGATCTTTGGCTGATATACTCAAAGGAAAACAAGGAAGATTTCGCCAAAATCTTTTGGGCAAAAGAGTTGATTATTCGGGCCGGTCGGTTATCGTTGTCGGCCCGGACCTGCGGCTTAACGAATGCGGTATTCCCAAAAAAATGGCCTTAGAACTTTTTAAACCTTTTGTCCTCAATAAAATCATCGAAAGGGGAATGGCCCACAACATCCGTAATGCCAATCACTTGATTGAAATGGCTTCGCCGGAAATCTGGGCGATTTTAGAGGAGGTGATTGCCGACCGAAAAGTTCTTTTGAACCGCGCCCCAACGCTTCATCGCTTGGGCATTCAAGCGTTCAAACCGATTCTTATTGAAGATTTATGTATCAGGATTCCTCCGATGGTTTGTTCGGCTTTTAACGCCGATTTTGACGGGGACCAAATGGCGGTCCATTTGCCCTTAACCGAAGAAGCCCAAAAAGAAGCGACTGAATTGATGCTTTCCAGCAATAATATTCTGAAACCGGCTACCGGTAACCCGATTACCGCTCCTTCTCAGGATATTATTTTGGGCTGCTATTATTTGACCAAGATAAACCCCGTTAGAAATGATATTTCTAACGGGGTAAAAGAAGCAGGAGCTAGACAGGCAAGAATTTTTGCCAGTCCGGAAGAAGCAATACTTGCCTACGATTTTGAATATCTAAAAATTAACGAACCGATTCGGGTGAAAATAGACAAAGACTTTGTTGAGACGAGTGCCGGCCGTTTAATCTTCAACGGTGTTTTGCCGAAAGATTTCAATTTCATCAATAAGACCCTTAATAAAAAAGAATTACAAAAATTTGTCACGGAGTTAATAGAAAAATACGAACTTAATCAAGTTTGGCAAATCTTGGATGAAATCAAAAGACTGGGATTTTATTACGCGACTTTGTCCGGCATCAGTTGGGGAATGGATGATTTGGTCATTCCTCCCGAGAAAAAGAAAATTTTAAAAGAGGCGGAAAATGAAATAGCTTTAATCAGAAAACATTATCAGGACGGTCTTTTAACAAGTTCCGAGTGTCGGATAAAAATTATCGAGGTTTGGGAAAGGGTCGTGGGTGAGGTTGGTCGAAAAGTTCCTCTTTATCTGGACCATTACGGCCCGGTTTATTCTATTATTGATTCCGGAGCCCGAGGCGGTTGGTCGCAGCCGGCTCAAATGGCGGGAATGAAAGGATTAGTCCAGAGTCCAAAAGGAGAAACCATTGAGTTGCCGATCAGAGCCTCTTATAAAGAGGGATTAAACGTCTTGGAATTTTTCATTAATACCCACGGCGCCAGAAAAGGTCTGATTGATACCGCCTTAAAAACCGCTTCGGCCGGTTATTTAACAAGACGTTTGGTTGATGTGGCTCAAGATTTGGTAGTTAAGGAAAATAACTGCGGAACAACCGAGGGAATTGAAATTTTTCGCTCCGATGGCGAGGAATTTAGTTATGGTTTCGGTCAGCGCCTGTTCAGCCGGACAGTAGCCGAAGACGTTAAAGTCGGTAAAAAAATAATTGTCAGAGCCAACGGAATTATTACCCGAAAAATCGCCGAGGTGATTGAAAAATCAAAAATTCAATCGGTTAAAATTCGTTCGCCGATTACCTGTAAAACTCTGCATGGTATTTGTTCAAAATGTTATGGTCTTGATTTGGGAAGAAACGAACCGGTTAAATTGGGCGAAGCAGTGGGTATTATTGCGGCTCAGTCAATCGGTGAGCCGGGGACTCAATTAACGCTTCGGACCTTTCACACCGGTGGAGTGGCGGGCGTTGATATTACTCATGGTTTGCCGCGAGTCCAAGAACTTTTTGAAATAAGGATTCCCAAAGGTAAGGCTCCTTTGGCTGAATTTGACGGCGTTATTGAGGACGTCGAGGAACGGGGAACGCTGAAAGTGATTAAATTGAAAGTTTCGGCTGGAAATAAAAAATCCAAAAAAGCTAAAGTTATGGAATATACGGTTCCGCGGACCAATATTATTTTTGTCAAACCGAAGCAAGTCATGAAGAAGGGCGACCAGATTTCCGAAGGCAGTATCGACATCAGAGAACTTTTTGAATTGAAGGGCCGGGAAGCGGTTGAACGGTATATCACCAACGAAGTCCAGAAAATTTATGTTTCAGAAGGAACTACCATCAGCGATAAACACATTGAAATCATCATTAAGAAAATGTTTTCGCGAGTAATGATTAAAGAGCCCGGAGGAACTGATTTTATAATCGGAGAAATTGTCGAAAAATCGAAGTTTCTTGAGATTAATCGCGAGGCAAAAAGAAAGAAAAAGGAACCGGCCCGGGCAAAACAACTTTTAACCGGCATTACCAAAACGGCTCTTTCCACCGAGAGTTGGCTCTCAGCCGCTTCTTTTCAGGAAACGGCTCGGGTATTGGTGATGGCAGCGGCCGAAGGAAGAGTGGATAATCTCAGGGGTCTGAAAGAGAACGTAATTATCGGCCGTTTGATTCCAGCCGGAACCGGTTTTCGTAAAACAAAACCGAGCGATGAAACATAGACAATTTATCGATTATCGTGTACTATGGTGAATAATATGATCGAAGAAGGAGAAGGAAAAAATTATGAAGTCGGTTTTTTAATTAAATCCGACTCGGATAAAGGAGGGCTTATTAAAATTTTAGAAGACAACCAATTTTCGATTATTAATGAGGGTCAAATATCAAGGATAAAATTGGCTTACCCCATTAAAAAAGAAAATTTTGCCTATTTTGGCTACCTGCATTTTTCCGGCGTTCCCGCAAATATCCGAAATTTAAGCGACAAATTAAAGACCGAATCAAAAATTTTAAGATTTTCTATCATTCCTCAGTCCGTGGAAGAAACCGAAAGCAGGATTTCCGAAGAGATTTATTCAGCTCGGGCAAGACATTTTCCAGAGCGCCAGAAAGTTCAGGGAACTCCTTTTCAGCCGTCGACCTCTCAATTACCCAAAAAGCCGGCCAGAACCGAAGCGCTCAGCAACGAAGCATTGGAGAAAAAATTAGAAGAAATTTTAAAGTGATAATAATATGAATCTCAACAAGGTTTTCATTCTCGGTCGGTTGACGGCCGATCCCCAACTCAGGACAACGCCAACTGGCCAACAGGTGGCCAGTTTCGGAGTAGCCACCAACCGGATTTGGAATGACAAAACCGGCTCCCGCCAACAGGAAGTTGAATACCACAATGTGGTGGTTTGGGGCCGACAAGCGGAAATTGTCAGTCAGTTTTTGACCAAGGGAAGTTTGCTTTTGGTTGAGGGTCGGATGCGGACAAGAACCTGGCAAAATAAGCAAGGTCAAAATCAAAGAACCACCGAGATTATCGGCGAAAGGATTCAGTTGGGACCGCGGTCAAGCCAAAGCCAAACTGGATTTAACAAGCCGGAAGCCGAAGAGACAAAAAGTGTTTCCCCTAAGAAAGAATTACCGGAAATAGATATTAACGAAGAAGATATTAAAGCAGAAGATTTACCATTCTAAAAAGCAACTATGCAATGTTTTTTTTGTTCTCAAAACTCAAAAACCATAGATTATAAAGAAGCTGAACTGCTTAAAAGATATATTTCGTCTCAAGCCAAGATTATTAATCCCCGCTACACCGGTACCTGCGCCAAACACCAGCGAATGTTGGCCCGGGCGATAAAAAGAGCCAGAATTATGGGGCTGTTACCTTTTGTCAGGCGATAAATTATGAAAAAAGACAACGAAAAATCCACTGACCTTGATAAACTCCTTGATTCTCTTCAGGATAAATTTGGCGAAGGCGCGATAATGAAATTGGACTTCGTTAAAAAAGTTGATACCGACGTGGTTTCAACAGGTTCTTTTTCTTTGGATTTGGCTTTGGGGGTCGGCGGTTTGCCGATAGGTCGGATAGTTGAAATTTACGGTCCGGAATCAAGCGGCAAAAGCACAATGGCGCTTCACGTTATCGCCGAGGTTCAAAAAAAAGGCGGCAAGGTGGCTTATATTGACGCCGAGCATGCCATGGACCCGGATTACGCAAAAAAACTTGGAGTTAAAATCGAAGACCTTTTGATTTCTCAGCCGGATTGCGGCGAAGATGCTTTGAATATCTTGGAAAGCCTGGTGCGCTCCGGCATTATCAGCGCCGTTATTATTGACTCGGTGGCGGCCCTGACTCCGCGAGCGGAAATTGAAGGCGAAATGGGAGCGCAATTCATCGGGCTTCAAGCCAGAATGATGAGCCAGGCGCTTCGCAAAATCACCGCTTTGGCTGACCGCTCTAAAACTTTGATTGTTTTCATCAACCAACTCCGCGATAAAATCGGAATGATGGGTTACGGCGAACCGACCACCACTCCGGGCGGCCGGGCTTTGAAATTTTATGCTTCGGTACGGATTGATTTAAGGCGCATCGCTCAGATTAAAAAAGGCGAGGAGGTGGTTGGGAATCGTACCCGCGCCAAGGTGGCGAAAAACAAAGTGGCGCCGCCTTTCAAAATCGCGGAATTTGATATTATGTACGGCGAAGGCATCTCTTATGAAGGCGATGTTTTGAATATGGGAATTAAAAGCGGGGTAGTTAAAAAAACCGGCAACACCTATAGCTTTGAAGACGAAAAATTAGGCGTGGGTTTAGAAGCGTGTCGGAAAAAATTAAAGCAAGACAAAAAACTTTTGGGAGAAATCAAAAAGAAAGTTCTTGAATCTTTAAAGAGTTAATTACAAAAATTTTGGCCACGATTTTTCTATTAATTTTTTTGTGTATTAACCCTATGTGCCAACCCCTTCGGGGCAAGCCCCTCTTGGTACTATGCTATAGCATAGTACCAAGACCTTTATCGGTTCAATTTAATAGGGCATACGAATCGTTCCGTACTTTGTACGGCGCAGTCTGCCGTAGGGTTTATTTTTTGATTTTTTAGAAACAGGGCTTGGACTATATTTTCTCTTTTTTCTTCCCTTGTGGCTGCGTTCCAAATAACTGCGGTAGGCTTTTTCATTTATAGCTTTTTTAATAACGCTGATAGTTTGGGGTGAAATCCATAATTCCTTGCCAATTTCCTGATAACTTTTACCGGAAATAATTTTATCCATAGCGGCGGCGCGATTAACCAAATCGCGGCGCTCGTGAGAGGTAATAAGTAATGACAACAATTCTTTAGATTCCAATATTTCCCGCCAGCAAGCAGTTTCCCATTCCTGACGAGAAGAATAATTGTCAATTGGCGGAAGAACTATTAATTTTTCCTTGTCCATAAAATAAGTATATCATACCACTATGCTATAGCATAGTGGTATGATAAAGAGAAGAATATTTTTTCATCATCACTTAAATTTAATTACTTGGGTTTAGTTTGTAGAAATTTTCAAAAATCTTTGCCACCAGTACTGGGCCGGTGCCGTCGGGAGTCGGCGTATAAAAACTTAGTGATTGACCACTGGCCACCAGGGAATTAGAATCAAAATCGCCTTTTCTTTTATCGTCTTCATTAATTGAATAGCCAAAATCAATTATTCCGGCGCCGTCCTTTAATATTTCTGGTTTTATTAGGCCGGCCTTGCCCACGCCGCTAATCACCAGATCCGCTTGTTTTAAAATTTTTAAATCGCTGCCCTCGTCCAAAAGATAAATTTCTGGACATTTGCCCATTAACCATGTCGCAATCGGTTTTCCGATTAAAAAACCCAAACCAACTACGGCTACTCTTGAGGCATGAAGCATAAAACCTGTAGCATTTACAATTTCTTCGACAACGCCGACTGACGGCGGTAAAATTGGATTTCTGCCAGTATAAAAAACACCGGCTGATCGCTCGCCTAAAACATCAACATCTTTTTTTCGGGGAATCACATTTAAACTAGAATGAGGGTTGATATTTTCCGGCAGCGGCAACTGGACAATTGTTCCGCCAACCGGTTTTTGATTGGCAATCCGGCCGATTTCATCCCGCAAATCATCATTTTTAATGGTTTCAGGAAATTTATAAATCCGAAAATCAACCCCTAACTCCTTCGCGGTTTTTTCTTTTTGTTTCAAAAAGGTTATAGAAGCCGGATTTTCGCCGACTAGAACAACTGCCAAGATTTTTTTTGGCTTTGGTCCCGATTTTAAATGGTCAATAATTTTTTGGGCTATTTCATGGCCGGAAATTTTTTGCATATCTTTTTAATTTCTTTCTCAATTGAATTAGAATTTTCTTTTTTAATCAAAGCCCAATAAATCAAATCAGCTAATTCTTTGATAATACTCGATAATTTGGTTGACTTCAAGCGTAAATATATTTTGCGATAGATGGGTGTCTGTTACAAAATATATTTAGTTTTGCGACAGATTTTAAAAATGTTAGAATAGAAATATGCCAGACGTCCAAAAACTTTTAGATGATTACCTTAATTATTTAGAGATAGAAAAAAATCGTTCCATCAAAACGCGAGAAAATTACAAGCGCTATCTCGACGCTTTTATTAATTTCTCTAAAATCAAAACCGAAAAAGATATTTCTGCCGAAAAGGTTCGGGATTTCCGGCTGCATCTGGCCCGAGTGGAAACTCCCAAGGGAGAAAATTTAAAAAAGACCACCCAGAGTTATTACATTATTGCCCTGCGTAATTTTCTTAAATATTTAATCAAGCGCGATTTTAACGTCTTATCTCCGGACAAAATTGAACTGCCGAGAATACCCGGCCGGCAGATTGAAATCATTGAATACCCTGATTTGGAGAGATTGCTGGCTGCACCCAACGGTTCTGACTTGCGCAGTTTGCGCGACAAAGCAATTTTGGAAACTTTATTTTCGACTGGCTTGCGAATTTCCGAGCTTTGTAGTTTGAACCGTCGTTTTGATATAAATCGCGGCGAACTGACAGTTCGCGGCAAAGGCGGAAAATTAAGAGTGGTTTTTCTTTCCGAACGATCTAAGAAAGCGATTAAAAATTATTTAGACAAACGGTTTGATACCGAAGAAGCGCTTTTTATAAGTTTAACTAAATCAAAAAAGCCGAAGGTTATCGCTAGAATAATACCGCGGACTATCCAAAGAATTGTTGATTTTTACAGCCGAAAAGCCGGCATCACCAAAAAAGTCCACCCTCATACCATCCGTCATCTTTTTGCCACAGACCTTTTAATTGGCGGCGCTGACTTACGTTCAGTCCAGGAACTTTTGGGTCACGCCAGCATTTCCACCACTCAAATTTACACTCATCTAACCAATAAAGAACTCAGGGAAGTACATCGGGCCTTCCACGGCCGCCGCCGGGAATAAACCATCCCATCTACTTTATATTCTTAATTACTTTATAAATTACTCTAATATTATGCGATCGCATAATATTAGAGTAATAGTAGCAGTATAAGCAAATTAAAATCTTTATTTTAAGCAATATGCTTTAAGCTCCCTGTTTTTGTAATTTCAAAAATCTCCACAAAATCGACTAACTTCATTTTAAGCAAATCATCTAAAAATTCTTGTGGAATTTTCACCTTACCCATCCAAACGCTTTTCTGAACCATTTTAAGTCCTAAATTATCTAAGGCAGCCCTTAACCAATTCCTTTTCCTTTTTTCAACTTCTGGAACATCAAAAATCACAACAATAACTTTATCGGCCTTCTCTTTAGGATAAGGAATTTCCGGCAAGCGTTTCTCATTTCTCTTTCTAAATAAAGTTAACTCGTTTTTTCCTTTTTCAGTTAATATCCAAAATCTTTTCTTGTCTTTCTGCTTTTTTTCTATTAAACCATCCTGTTTCAAAACGTACATCATCTTATAGTATCTCTGTTTAAGTTGTTTTCGCTGTTCTTGGATAAATTCTTTATTCTGCCGTTCTCTTTGGCGCTTTGATAATTCATATTGCATTCTGCCATAAGAGGCGCCGTAGCCCGAGCTTAATATTGCGTCAAAAAGATCAGCGGTATTAATCATAGTATCCTTAACCGATTCTAATATTTTTAAAGTAATTTCCCCTTTCATTTTTTATTTAAATTTTATTTAAAATTCATTATAACTCTAATATTATGCGATCGTCAAGTATTAGAGTAAGTACTGACGGCGATGTGGGGAATATAGTAATACATAGTAATACAATGTATGTGTCGAGGGCGGGAGTCGAACCCGCAAGCCTTGCGGCAATAGGTTCTAAACCTATCGTGTTTCCCAGTTTCACCACCTCGACAGAAATTAGAAGATAATTATATTCAATATCTGATAAAACTGAAATAGCTTGACTTTTTTGTTATTTTATGCTACCTTTTAGGTAGTTTCAAGAGTGTAGAAGCGGATTGACGCAGATTAATACGCGGATAAACGCAGATGTCTTGAAACAAGTACATTGTCAATTTTATAAGGAATGAACTGAAAAAACAATAAAACTTGGCCGAATGGCCGGAAAGGAGGAAGAAAGATGGAAAAGAAAAAGAAAGGGAAGATTTTATCTAACCGACTGGCGATTATATTAATTGGTGCAGTCGCTGTTTGGTCGCTAATCCTCGGATTAGTTATTGATGGTTACGCTTTTACACTGCTCGGATTGGGGACAATCGCAGCGATTTTGATTTTTAACGCTGTGGTTATCGTCCCTGTGGTCCATTTTGGAATACCGACCAGAGTGGGAAAAAGAATCAAAAAGGCAGATGGGAAAGTAGTTATTTTGCATGAGGGATTTGATTTTGTCTTGCCTCTCATCGATGACTTGGAGGAAAAGAACATTATTTCCAAAAAACTTACCACCAAGGAGATAAAGACAAAAGCTATCTCAAGAGACCGGCTTGAGGTCTTTCTGGGAGGGTCATTACAATATAGCCCCTTCGATCTCAATACTTATATTGAGAGGGAGCCAGAAACGATAAGCAAAGGATTAGTTGATGCAATTGAGAGTGAATTTGGTAAGGTGTGCGGCACCAAGGACGCTGATGCTTTTGTCAAAAGCCGTACAGAAATAGAAGTTCTTATTAATTGTGTTTTGCGACTTAAGCGACCCCCTCATTATTTCTTCAACGAAGCAACCGAAAAATCTAAGCAAGAATTTCCATCGCTTGAAATCGTTGCTAACAAGTTTATGGGAAAAATAAGCGAACTTCCCAATACAGATAAAGAAAAGGCAGATAAACTGTCTCCAGAAAAATGGAAATTGAAAGAATTAGAGAAAGAAGGTGAGCCCGAATCAAAAGAGCCAAAAAAGGAAGAGAAAGAGATTGATATTCTTGCTTTCTATCGGGACAACACTACTCGAATCAGTCTTATACTTGACTTATTAGAGGAACAACAACCTTCTCCGATAGAGAAGTTATACGGAATCAAGGTGGCAATATTTCGTGCTGCCAAGATTGGTTTTTCGGAAAAGGTGCAAAAGGCATTCGAGGAGGAAAGAAGTGCGATAGCGGAAATGAAGGCAGCTGAGGTAAGATTCAAAAAGAAAAAACAACTTCTTGAGGGATACATTAAGGCAGGAATTTCTCCGGAGGCGGCAGTTAATCTTATTGAGACCACTACTGATGTTAAGGGAGTAGAAAGGCAGATTATATCAGTGGAAGGGTCTCATTCAATGGATTTACTTGCTTTTGCCAAACTTTTGGGAGGAGGTGGTAAGAAATGACGATGAAGGAAACGAAGGAGACGACAAAAACGAAGGAGGCGAAGGA
>Ga0100381_1004535_pt1 | contig 11702 bp, 13 predicted proteins | sample CryGeymeta201505_FD_80416 | JGI IMG/M metagenome (GOLD analysis project Ga0100381, IMG submission 80416) | Groundwater microbial communities from Crystal Geyser aquifers in Utah, USA - Crystal Geyser metaG 2015-05 | ecosystem: Environmental > Aquatic > Deep subsurface > Groundwater | place: USA...
CTAGCCATTTTCAGTAAAAATTCCATTAGTGATATTGCTGCTATTGATGTTTTACATTCTTCAGGTGTTTGTAATATTTATAAAAGCATGGCAGAAAGACAGTAAGAGCGTGGAGAGATATTCGTTTAGCCCCTCAACATTAGATAGCAGGCCAGAGATAGATCTAATGTGCTGGATACTAAAGAGTAATACGACCGTATTCTTTAACGCCTCAACAGCAAAGTCAAAAGACCTCTTCATGATCTCAGAAACATGATTGAGTCTTAAATCTAACGTCTCAAAGGCACAGGATGTGACTGATGATGTCAATAATTCATATTCCCTGTTAGATTTACTCTGACAATGAAAGTTATTAAGATCATTTGATTGTACTTCTTGCCTTGGCGACACTGTTATCAAAATATTTCTTTGCAGCTCTTCTGTTATTTTTGCTTTCAATCCCTCTGTAGATAAACTCAGGATCCTCATCCAGTTATTTCGCTAAAAGTTCCAAAACTTTCTATATGAGCACATAACATACCTTAGGCTTGAGGTCAGGAGGATTTTCTTTGATGATCCGAACTAACTTTCCGAAATTTTAATCAATCTTTCTCGTCACAAAATTGTAATAAACCTATTCATCTTCAAGAATGCAAGAAGAATTGTGAGATGAGCAAATTTTCTCAAGGTGGTATAGTTTGTGTCCTTTGGCATTTCGATCATAGTTGTAAGTGAGAGTCGACAGATAAGGGCAGTTGTTGTTCTCGAATTTGCATTTGAAGCTTATCTTTGTAATGTAACCTAGCTCGGAATGAAATTATGTGGACTTCGAAATCAGCCCTTTTGATTAAAATTATAGCTCTTTTTTCAAAGCGGGCACCTCCTCTGCATTCATATATACATACCTTCAGTGTAAAGCTTTGAGGAATGTTTTGTTTTTAGGATCAAGCTCTATTATGCCATCGATTGCTAGAGCTTGTCAGTCTTCTCACTCAAGTCTTGCTTTGAGCTCAAACATATCAGCTTTGGAGACCAGCTTTATGGATTCAATTCAGGCTCGGGTTGATACCTTTTGAATGAAGGAGATGAGATTTTCCCTGGACTTGGTTTGACCTCTCTAGATGCCTATCTAAGGCATTCCAAATGATGAGTTTAGAATTAAGTATGAAGTCGATATTATTCCTTTTGAGAATTAGGAAACATTGTCCTGAAGATGTATTTGAAACCACATTGATACTTGCTGAGGTTGTGGCAGGTCAGGGAAATCTAGCTAGAAATCAGAGAACTTATAGGAGAAAGGGCCTGCTAAGGTTCAGCTTGCAGCCTGATCGCCGTTCCATTTGCTTCTGAAACTCTAGTACTTCGTCTGAAGTTTTCACAAGCTTACCTGCGGTGAAGTTCTTGTCTTTGCAATCCTCTCCTGACATTTTTGTTTGTGGTTCTTACATTCCTAATAATTATCGCCGATAAACTTTTCCGAGCACATTTTCCTCATTTAATCCAAGTTTTCTCGTTCTTTCCTCAGAATTTAAGCTTTTGCGTCTCAAGAAGTTGAATGTTTAAAAAAGTCATCAATTGATGAAACAAACCTTGACAATTGAATTGTGGAAACAAAGGTTGATGTACGAGAGCTAGATTAGCACAATAAAGCTGCCTGAATATGAAACAGCTAAGATTATATTTATGGCTTCCTAAAAAAACTAATGGTATAGCGAGAATAATAACAAGCAACAATAAAATTAAGCACAGAAATAACATTTTTCCAACAGAAACAGTTCTAAAGCCTCCCAAAGACTGTACGGCTCGATTTTAGTTGAATTATGTAAATTAGTAATTGTTGAATAGTATGAATGGAGGGTAACTAATCAGGCGGGCTGAGACAGCTTGAGCGGGGCATTAGCAAAATAAAGGCTCAGCTGTTGTTTGTTTTCCTAACTCATGTAAGGTCCGTAAAGATGGCTGGTTTTACTAAGAACATCCTGGAGATATTTGAGTTCTTCTACCTTATCAAGAGGAGAAACATAGAACTTGTTGAATTCCATTTCCCAGTCATTATCTTCTTCCTCATCTTCACCACCTCCGAGCATCATATCTTTATTTGATGGGGCAATTCCTTGCATTCCTAGCATGTGAGTATTTTCATCATCTCCAAAAGCCTTCTCCTCCTCGGCTTCATCATCAAGATCAAAATCATTTTCGGGACTGTCACCGTTCTGACGTATATTACACAATCTTCTGACAAATTAAGGCAGAACTTCTAGCATAGCTCTGACAGTCTGCTAATCTCCGACAAGCTGATTATCCAAGATATGACTGATGCTGACAATGATTCTGGATAGCTCAGAATCACACTGAAAAGTGTCCCTGATGAGTACGATTTTCTGAATGGCCAGGACAATGTTGACTCTTTGTGTTGCTGCCTTATAGAAATTCACTGATAGAAGGAGGATCTGTAGGTAAACCGGACTATAAACAAACTTGGAGGAGTTTTGTTGTATTCCAAAGGTGCTAAATCCATTGTTTTGTTGAGCTCCTTGGACAATCTATTCCTCCATCTGCATCCAGTTTTCCACTTGTCCAATTATTTATCCTAATTCTTGATCATCAACAGCCTCGTACTCAATTAATGAGATGTACAATGTGAGGACAATAAGTCTATTGCTCTGGGATTGTTCTTGGGATTCATGAACCTGTTTGACAATTTTGAATATATAATACAAGTAACTGTTTCCAAATTCATCTCTTTCATTTCTCAAGACAGAACTGTTGCATTTGGCAATGAAATTTCTCAGGCAACCGATGGCATTTTAGATAAGGTCTTTATCTGGCTCAACACTAACATTTTCAAGAATATCAGCATACTGATGGCTCTGACGGTCGCCCTTCTGTCTCAACTCATTAATATAGCTTTGAGGAAGCCCCAATATACCATATGCAATGACTCTAAAGAACAAGAAATACTAGGATGGCAATTGTCCATCTTTTTTATAGAGAAGTAAGTTGAGCACATTGAAGCCTTCCTCTATGTAATCTTGATTCCGGTCACTGAAAATCCACAACACAATGTCGAAGAGTTGGCTGCTTAAATCTTCATGAATTTTTGTCTTGGAAGCTTGCAGAATCTGTCGAATAGAGGATAGACAAGCCCGAGCACACCTTTCATTGTTAGTATCTTCTTACTCTCCCTCTGAGTCATCGTCATCATCTTCTTATTTTTCAGGTCGATACCCCTGCTGTGGCTGGTGTTGAGTATATCCGACAAACATACCTATCAACATTTTGGCAAGATCGTTAGCATAGGGAGCGATTTATTCCTAAAGCAAATCAATCAAATCTTCAAAGTTTTTCATAACAGATGCATCTGCTTCGAGAAGATCTGTATATATTTTCAACAGCTCAGGAATAAAAGGTTTAACGAAAGTTTCTATTTGATCATACTTCATGAGACTATTGAAAGCATTGATTGCATATATCTTCAAAAAGGTCTCTTGCTCAGATTTTCCAACCAGCATACAGCTGTAAATCATTCCAGCTAGCTCAGTAATATTTTCTTCCGGCAGATCTAAGTAACTGTAATGAGTGATTAGTTAGCAGGCTCTAGCTCGAATCATCAAATGATTCCCCTCTGCCAACATAGGCTTGACATAACTTTGAATCATAACAACCATCTTGTCATCCACTTTGTCAGCCAAGTACTTGATCTCAGTTGACATTTCAGTAAATAGGTAGAGGGCCAATTACTTATGCTCGTCTGATCCCTTTTCTAGATAATCTAGCAGAAGACTTAAAATTTCAGTAGCAGCCTGTCCTTGTTGTTAATTGAAAGCGTCACAGCTCAGAAGCGAAAGTACAAACTCTTTGAAGTGTACTCTATTTTCCTGCATGTACATTTTAAACTCAGTAAAGCTAACATAATTTCTATTAAGTGAGGATCTGAATTTTTCCATGCAGAGCCTCAGAGTTGATGCTCTGTATTGTGCTAACAGCTCTGCAGCTTATCTATTTTGTCTGTTGATGTAGGATAGTGTAGAGAGGGATAATTTTGCCAATTCTAAGCATCTATGACGGCTCAAGCGATCATTTTCTTCTTTGAACATCACTTGCATCATCAGAGTTTCGACAAATGATTTGGTATATGTACTATGGAAGCGATGAGCAAAATCTTTCTATTATGTCATTCTTGGATTTGCATGTTTTTGATATATTCTGAACAAAATGCGTAGACAAATCTTTTTAAGAAGAAAAACACTATTGTTTTGTTCTGAAGAAAGGTCTGCTGGCAAGTCTAACAATTTTTTGACAAATATCATTAGGTTGTGAATGTTGACCCTGATAATTTCAGGCATGTGGTTAAGAATAGCCGTGCTGAATACCTTGAAGATTCCCACCAACACATAGGATGTCTCTTGGTTAAAATTTTGAAATAGTTTGGAGGCCAGGCTCAGAAGAGGAAGTATACTTTTGTTACAAAGATTGCTTAGTTGAATGTGCTTCATGATCGACCCTCCAAACACAGAATATATTGCCTTGAGAGTTTATACTGCTCCTAAAAGTCCCTCCAAATTGTTGCTTGTTTGAAGTAAAGCCACACACTCATCAACAATGTTAGGCCATTCAATAGGATAAAACTTTTATGCCATAACAAAAACAAGCTCTCTAAATGTTGGAATTAACTTGTTGCTGGTCACATTCCTAATGAGCGCTATATTGAGAAAGATCTACCTTAAAGGAGAGAGGCTTTGAGAGTTTCCAGGTCGTTCTGAGGCAGGAAGGGCTCTTCTCTACAGTGTCTTTGCAGAAGATTTTTGAGGTAAACAAGGGCTGATTGTCTGACGTTAATGTCTTGATTGCTATCGTCGCTAAGAAGGAGCAAGTCGATGACAAACCCTTGAGAGGCATCCATTTGATGAAGAGTGGCGTTGCTGCTGTGGATAGTAGAGGGATTAAGGGTTCCTGCAAGAACTTGAGCCAAGTTACCGCCTTTCATGAATTGTTATAAAATGAAGTTCAAATGCCATGGCTTAAATCAGTCCGATCAATTCAATCAAAATTCTCATACAGCCTACAACATCAGATTAAGCTTATTTTCGAATACAGTCTTTGATTTCTGATTTTTGGAGGGACATCTATGAAGTCATGTTGAGGCGCTATAATAGATAGATAATTTGCAATGCGTAGAGGCGATAGGAGGGGAGATTACGACAAAAATGCTAACTACAAAAATCTTATCACTCAGTACTATGATAGAGACCCTCACCTTGCAGATGTTAAACCTCAGATCAAAAGTATCACTCCCGACATTGACGTCCTAGAGGAGTTATCATAATTCTAAAAAAAGATTGACGCTCTCATAAAGACGTACCAGTTGCATAAGTCAGCAAACGCTACGATGTTCAGGAGATGTACATGAAGCCAGTTCAAAAAATCAAAAGAATATTGAGAGTCACTATCCTTAGGGAGGATAGTCAAGGTCAGCCTGCCATCAAAATATTCGGATACATCCACCCTCGGAAGTAATAGACAGCCTCTTGCAAACTAACATCTTTTTTCAGGCAGGTAAACGTCCTTAGCGAAAAAGACAAGAACAAGATTGAGTCAGTACATTTTAGATTATTCAGTGGAAAAAACCAACTTCAGGTTTCAATGAAAAGGATGGTCTCATCATAAAGATTCCCCATAATGTATAAGAAGCTATCAACGTGCAACTGCATCCCATCAACAATCCTCCAAAATTCTCAGTGGATCCTATCCTTGAGAAAATCATCAATATGAAGATTGGCACTCGTGTGTAGATTCTGGATGCCTTTTGGCTCTATATCAAAAGTAATAAGCTTCAGGATGTTGAAAATAAGGAAATTATCAATGCAGACGATCTCATCCGACAAGCTTTCAAAACTGAAAAACTCACTTTTGCTACAATCAATAGTCGAGTCAGATAACTGCTGGTGCCTGCTGATCCAATTAAGGTTGTTCTGGGGGAAGGAGAAAGGAAAATGATTGATGTGGTTGTTGAGATTGAGGATCGTCCAAGCGTCGATATCGTGCCATTTTTTAGTCAGAAGCTAAACGAAGAGAAGAATGACCACCCTTTCCTGTCACTGATGGGTAAGATCAAAAAATACGAAAACAAGTTCAAGGAGCACACTGAAAAACTCAGAAGACATCTTCTGAAGAGAGAAATGTACAAGAATTTCAAAGCGGAAACGATTGAAGAGATAATCACCGAGCAGCATGAGCTTCTCAAAATTATTCGCCAGAAAGACCCCATGGAGGAGTATAATCGCCTTGAGTACATTCTTAAGAACGAGGATTAGCTTTAGAGATAGGTCAAACACTATTTTGATAACCTCAATCAATCACGCTCTGATTGAGTTCAATCTTGATTGTATTGCAACCAACAACCTATAATTGATAAATAGGCCGCCTAATAATAAACATTGATGGAGGTAGAGTGTCCCCGCTGCCGACTACCTTTCTCCCGGTTCGGAGCAGGTAAATAGCCAAGGGTTCTTCCTTGTGGAGATTCCTATTGCAATGAGTGCATACAACAATCTCTCATTTCTTACAGTTTTCTATGTACCAATCTATCGAGGCAGGCATCAAATGTGGGAGTAATATATAGGTCCAAAACATTTTTCCTCTCAACAAGCTCTACTACGAAAGCCTATCTCAGTTCACAAAATATCTCAAGAAGAAAGACTACTACGAAAGTCCCTCCCTCTCAAAACAACTAGATGAATAATTCAATCGAGAGCACATAAAATACGAGCAAAAATGCATGAATCCTTTCTGCATGAGGACGAGATATGAATCCGATGGAGTTATCTAACTGTTTTGTTCTGCTCAATGCAAGATATAGAATGAAGAGTTGTACCTGGACTGAACCACAATCGACTGATAGATAGAGCTTACCCACTGCGTATATTACTCAAAATCAAGCACTAATGAAACCAATCAAGAAAGAAAGTATTGCGACTGTTGCGATGATTGGGGTAGTCAACAAAGAACTGCTGCTTTCAGCTGTTGTTGGCTCAGATTCTAAAATGCGATTACTCAGTGCTTCAGGTATTATTCTACTGGACTGCTTTTTGCTTTGCACCCTTTCCTCCTCAAACATACTGACACTTTCTGCTTTTTTAAATCCATTTTGGGGCAATTCAATGTTAGAGTAGGGTTCGACGACCTTTATGGTTAATATTTGTTGGGAATTTGGCTCAGGAAGATGATTATTTCTGAGTTGTTCATCGGTAATTGTAGCCCATTGCACATAGAAGAGATGGTGAGTGGTCAAATCTCTTATTTTTTAAAGGTTGTTGTTGTAAGAATCTCTTGGATTGATTGCCATCATTCCTTTTTTTAACTTGAATGCAATCTAGCTCCTGGCAGAAGAGTGAAGAATATCTTGTGAAGGTGCGATTTAGTAGTAAGCTGAGCTATTACTAACGATCCGGAAGTAAATGCTTTGAAGGCTATAGTTTGTGATAGTTAGTCCATAGCTGACCAACACATCTGAACCTTAGTCATACCGAAACACTATCTCATTTGTACTAAATTGAACATTGACCACATCTAGGACCTGTGATCGGTTTGATATACGGCTGCTTGATTTATTTGACTTCATTGAATGGCGGCTTTTCCTAAAATTCTCAAATGTCGTCATTACTATTCATTATAAACACTCTTCAAATTCATATTTAGACCAGCTTGACTGTTGAATAATTCAAAAATAATCATTAGCAAATGTATATCAGAATGATAAGTTAATGAGCCAATTTCAAATTAAAAACTATGAATAACAATACTTCAAAAAGGAAATCAAAGGCCAGAGATATTCATCTTCAGTTCGTCAACCACTGCGCACTCATAGTCCAAACTCACTGGAGAGGCTACCTCCAAAGAAAAAGATATAGACAATTTCTCCCAATCTATCGACGATTCCGATAACTGATGTTAGGAGCATACTAAGGATGGAAAATAAGAAGAATCATGAAACTACAGCATATTAGGCAGGAAGTACAGAAAGTCTAGGAGAGAGCCAAACATCATCAAAGCAACATGGGCCGAATAGCAAAGAGATAGCTGACTGATTAAATTGAGAGATTGAGAAGGAGAGGTAGATGGGTCGACATGTATCGAAAAGAGAAAATTATGAAAAGTAGTACAAGGAAGGAGCTCACCAAATAAAATGCCTCTCTTTATGGAAACATCAAGTCGAAAAGTATCAGAAATATATTTCATCAAACTATTCCTCACAAACAACAAAGAAAATGCGAAATATAAGCTAAGTCTTCTGCTATTTTGAATAAAAAGGAGGAGACACTATTTTCCACCAATAAAAAGCAGAAGGCCTCAGACTTCGATGAGATTAAATTGAAAAAGCCAAAAGACTTTTATGAACTATTGGAATAGAAGCTAGAAGGGAGAGAATGTCAAGAACTAAATCAAAAAAGAAAAGAATCTAATGTCAAGAGGTCTATTAAAAAAGCATAGGCTAGACAAAAAAAGTAATAGGAAAAAGTTATCTAGCCAGAATAAATTCCTCATTACCCAACTGGACCAGCAAAAATAGTATAAGAGGCTTCTAAAAGCTCAGAGAATAAAAATGAGGCTGTAAGTGGAGAAAGCTTATCTAGTAATTCTAATATTCCCCGGTCTCAAAAGCTGAAAATAACTCTTTCAAAGAGATAATCTCAATGTTCGTAAATGTCCAGCAGTACAGCTTCTCTTCTTAAATCAAATATTTAGACTAAACTGATATAATTGGACAGTAAAAGCATAAATATGTCAACATCTCTCAATTAGATCTTGAAGCATTACAGTTCGTCTTATTTCCAAAAAAAGCAGACCCTAAAGAACAAAATAGAGGTGACCTATAGAGGATGTACGATAAAAAATGAAATGAAATAATTTTTGGATGATAAATACTGATTAACCAGGGTAAAAGCCACTTGTTGATGCTTTTAATATCATCTCAATATCATTATCAATATCTTATATTATCTGAGCATGAGACAATCCTTCACTCAAAACCAGCAGCCTCTCATCGAAGACGACGACTTCGCTGTTGAGAGACCTGCCCTCACTAACTTCAAATTGGCCATCCTCATCATCTCTACCTTCGGACTCATCGCAGCCATCTATGCTATAAGGTATTCATTAAGTTTACTCAGCTCTGCCATCGAACACGTCACTGGATCCTTTGCTCAATCATACATGGCAGGAGGTGGTATCATTTTGGCCCTCTTTTGCGTTTACGTCATTGCTTTTGGAATTTGTTGGTTCATCGGATCAGGGAAACGTGAGCAGCTCAAGAGAGACGTCGTAGAAAAAGCCATTGCCAAGGAAAGAGCTCTCCAGGCCAAACAAAATTTATAGTGATCGGCCTATATGATTACGACCGCAACACTTATCATTACTTAACATTCCCAACTAAAGTAGCACAGTATCAGTCTTCAATAGAGGCTTGGTAGAAAAAGCAATTCATATCTTCAAGCGATCTTCTTAATTGTTTTTTTTTTGACTGAGTCTATGCTGAGAACTAATCCTTTTTATTGTCGATTTTTTATTGGAGGAGGAGTTTTTCGTTTTTGATTTAAGGATAGTCAAAGTAAAGTCAATACCGAGCACAGATGTCCGAGCGGTCTAAGGAGTCGCACTCAAGATGCGATGTGGCAACACGCGAGGGTTCGAATCCCTCTCTGTGCATTTTTTTCATCTTGACCCTTTTAAAGTAACTATAATTACCTATGCTTCTGAGAGATATGAACTTGAGATGAGGGATTTTTAATTTTGATTACGTTGATTATATATTGATATGTTAAGATCACAGAAAATATAAAACAAGAATGTGTCTGCTTATATCTCACGCGACTATCTTGGTGATAGTTCCTATGATCTTGGTCTTTCCTTCTCTCAACAATATCGTCTCTCCAGGTCTCACAAACTCAGGTCTGTACTTGAATGTAAATTTCACAAGACCTCTATCCTCATTTCTCAACACTTGATCACCCCCGTAAATTTCATCCAAGACGACTGTTTGCTGAATGGTTCCGCAGTGAAGGACTCCTTCATAGTGGGGCTTGATGGTAGTTGAATGGTGGAGCACCTGCATTTCTGCCTCAAAGCTTGTCACTGGCTAAGGTTTTTCATTGCTGTCAATTACCACCATTCCTCGCCTAATGTCTTTCCTGAGTATTTTCTCATTGGCCTTTGTTGACTTGAGACACAAGCAAGCTAGTTCTCCAGCGTAGGCATCATGCCTCAGCACTCTGTTGACGTGAATGGACTTCACAGTTACTGCCTTGAAATTTTTGAGTTTATCAGGTCCCAGCAAGCAATGCTTATTGTTGACGACTACTCCTGATTTGATGATTCCTGAAACAACCAAACCGACACCTTCAACCAAAAAATTCTAATTAATTTCGAATTCAAAGGGCTGGCTGATGGCTTCTTCCATACTGATCTATCTTGGTCTTTATATTAGCCACAAAAAGTTAGTCAGAGCATCGAATCCCATCTTTGAAACGCTAGAGACACTAAAGATGGGACAAACGTTTCCTGATGGCATAAGTTCTGCGGTCTTAATCATTTAATTTTCAGGAGTTTTGTCAGTGATTTCAATAGCAAATTTGTTAAGCAATTTATGTCTTAGGATTTTCTTCAACTCTTCCATAGTCTATTCATATTTGTTCTCGGGACACATGTCGACCTTTGTGAGAACTATGAAGAAAGGAATTTTCAAAAAGAGGCAGAGCCCAATATGCTCTTTCGTCATTTTCTGAAGACCCATATTTGCTCCGACAACCACACAACCAAAATCAGGAGATAGGCCTGTGAGCCCATTAATGGTGGTTTTGAGGTACTTTTCATGGCCGCAGAGATCGACCATCGATATTATCTTATAGCTATTATTGACGACCTCCTTCCAGTATTTGTTCTTATTCTGGTTGAACCTTTAGGGAAGGACTTGCTTGCCTTCTTTAGTGAAACCCAAAATTTCCTGGCCGATTGAGCTTGTTCGACCTGACTCTTGCTCATGAAGGTAGTTAAGGACTCGAACTCTTGCACCTCCATTGCCGTCATCAGCAATTCCTTTGGTAAGGACAGAGACAAGGGTTGATTTTCCTGCATCGACATTGCCAATGATGCCTATTTTGACCAGCTTTTCTGGTCTTTATTCCTCGTTCATCATCAATGATATAGTAAATCAAATATAAAAGAATTGCAAAATAGTGTTCGATTTACACTCGAGAGTCACCACTTGTCAACTCTCCTGTCCATTTCTGATGCACCTTCACACGTCATATATCAAAAATGACTCTTTTCCTTACAAACTTGAAAGCTAAAAACTAGTTCACTGTGTATAAGTCGCAGACGGTCGATATATTTTTAATCGTGACTGTGAGAATGCGTTGGAGATTGTTTAAACAAAGATTCTATGACAAATTTGACAAGAAGATGACTACGTGGGAGAACAAGGGATTCGGCTGGGCCAATAGGATGCACAAGTACGCAGTCAACGGGCTTTTACTCTACATGGGATATCTGATTTTCGACTTCCTCTCCTCCTATAACGACCTTCTTCTCCGTGCACGTTCTACAAATAAATTCGATGAGCTTGATATCGAAGGGCCTATCAACAAATAATAGTGATTTGTATGTCTATACACCCTTCGCTATCATTTTTTATACATATGAATACAAGCTAACAAAACAAAGGAGAA
>Ga0100381_1004537_pt1 | contig 11699 bp, 8 predicted proteins | sample CryGeymeta201505_FD_80416 | JGI IMG/M metagenome (GOLD analysis project Ga0100381, IMG submission 80416) | Groundwater microbial communities from Crystal Geyser aquifers in Utah, USA - Crystal Geyser metaG 2015-05 | ecosystem: Environmental > Aquatic > Deep subsurface > Groundwater | place: USA...
ATGCGGGTATCGTCAGTTACATTGAATTGAGCATCCAACGGCACATTGAAATCGACACGTACGATTACTTTTTTATTTCTAAAGTCGTAATTATCAATATTTTTCATGATTCAGGTTTTAGTAATAGTGATCGGGAGAACTTTTCACAAAGTTAAGAAACTCATGTGATTCAGGCCCTTTAACTGCAGAAATAGTTCGTTAAATCTTGTTATTAATTGACTCATTATTGACAAGCGCAATGGATTGCGTGTAATTTTGACGCCAAAAAAAACATACTATGACCAGGATAGCCCACATTCCAGTACCTCAATTTAAGCGCATTGTCATTATTGGTGCCGGTTTTGCCGGATTAAAACTTGCCAGAAGCCTTTTCAATTCAGGATACCAGGTGGTGATTATCGACAAAAACAACTACCACCAGTTTCAACCTTTGTTTTATCAGGTAGCCACCGCCGGCCTTGAGCCAAGCGCCATTTCATTCCCTTTGCGGATACTGTTTCAAAAACAGAAGCGGTTTCATTTTCGCATTGCCGAACTATTGGAAATTCATCCCGAAAAAAAGGAAATTACCACCACGATCGGCGAACTCAATTACGATTACCTTGTTATTGCCGCGGGTGGCACCACCAATTTTTTTGGTAATATCGATATTGAAAAACACGCTTTCACCATGAAATCGGTGTCGGATGCCATCCTGATCCGAAACACCATTCTCGAAAATTACGAAAAGGCCCTTAACCATACCAACCAGGAGAAAATGGCTGCTTACCTGAACATGGTAATTGTGGGCGGTGGCCCCACAGGAGTTGAGTTAGCAGGGGCGCTGGCTGAGATGAAAAAAAATATCCTGCCCAAAGACTATCCCGAACTGGACTTTAACCTGATGAAGATCCATTTGTTTGAAGCCGCTGGCAACTTATTAAGTGGGATGTCAGAGAAATCAGGTGCCCGTGCCCTTGAGTACCTCCATCGACTTGATGTGGATGTTAAACTTAACACACAGGTGGTGGATGCTTCAAAAGGAGAGGTGTTGCTGAAAGATGGAAGTGTCCATCGAACCCATACCTTGATTTGGGCCGCAGGCGTTAAGGCCATTAACATGAAAGGATTACCTGGTTCAACTCTCGGTCATGCAGGAAGGTTATTGGTAGATGAATTCAACAAAATTTTGGGGACAACGAACCTGTTTGCCATTGGCGATATTTGTTTGATGCAAAATGAAACCACCCCAAAAGGACATCCCCAGGTAGCTCAGGTAGCCATCCAGCAAGCCAAAAATCTCGCCAAAAACCTGCGTAACGAAAAGGCATGTAAATCATGGCAGAAATTCGTTTACAAAGACAAAGGATCGCTCGCCACCGTTGGGCATAATCTGGCGGTGGCCGATTTGCCCGGCATGCATTTCAATGGGTTTGTAGCCTGGGTGTTGTGGTCGGCAGTTCACCTGATGTCGATTATAGGAGTAAAAAACCGATTTTTTATTATGTGGGATTGGATATGGAATTATTTCAGCTATAACCAAACCTTGAGGCTGCTCATCAAACCCAAGTTCAAAAAAGAACCTGACGAATTGAATCAAATGGACAAACAATGATACTTTTCCCTATTTTTGTAGCTCACCGAAAAAATTAGCCATGAATGCGTACGAAGGCAATATCACATCCAAATTACCGCAAACAGGGATTTCCATCTTCGCGGTAATGACACAATTGGCCACACAGTACAAAGCTTTAAACCTGGCGCAGGGTTTTCCGGACTTTCCCGTTTCCGAACATTTGATAGAACTGGTAAATCAATCCATGAAAAAAGGTTTCAACCAGTACGCACCCATGCCAGGCATCAAGCCTTTACGTGAAGCCTTGTCGAAACTTTTTAAACAAAGTTATGGTGCTGTTTACAACACGGAAACAGAAATCACCATCACGGCAGGCGCCACACAGGCCCTGTTTAGCATCATCACCGCCCTGGTGCACAAAGGCGATGAGGTACTTATTTTTGAACCAGCCTACGACAGTTATGCCCCTGCCATCACCCTCAATGGTGGTTTGGTAAAACATTCACAGCTTCATTTTCCCGACTATCGCATCAACTGGGAAGAGGTAACCCGAATGATTTCGAGCCGTACACGCATGATCATCATCAACTCACCGCATAATCCAACAGGCAGTATTCTCAACAAAGAAGATTTGATACGTTTGGAAAGGCTCACCCGTGGTACCGATATTGTGATTCTGAGTGATGAAGTTTACGAACACCTGATTTTTGACGGACTCAAGCACGAGAGTGTGTGTCTTTTCCCTGATCTGGCTTCACGGAGTTTGATCGTTGGTTCGTTCGGTAAAACCTTTCACGCCACCGGATGGAAAACGGGATTCATATTGGCTCCTGAGAAATTAACAAAAGAGGTGCGAAAAGTACATCAGTTCATGGTATTTGCCGTCAACACACCCATACAGTATGCGGTGGCCGACTTCCTGAAAAATCCGAAAAATTACCTGCACCTGGGCGAATTCTACCAACAAAAGCGAGATTTTTTTCTCGACACCATTAAAGGCTCTAAATTTAAGCCATTGAGCTGCCACGGTACTTATTTTCAATTACTTGATTACAGTGCTATCTCCGAAAAAAAAGAAATGGAATTTGCCGAATGGCTGGTGAAAGAACATCAACTGGCGGCAGTACCCGTTTCTCCATTTTATCGTGAAAAAGTAGATAACCATACCTTGAGGTTCTGTTTTGCCAAAACGGAGGAAACGCTTCAAAAAGCGGGAGAGATACTATGCAGGATTTAAAAATACTGGCATTACAGGCCAACCTCATCTGGGAAAATCCTGAAGCCAACCGATTGGCTTTTGAAAAGATGGTTGATCAAAATTTTGAACGTCATCATCTAATTCTCTTACCAGAGACTTTTACTACCGGCTTTCCGGTAAATCCAAAGAAATTTGCTGAAACCACCAACGGAGTTACTGTGAACTGGATGAAATCCATGGCGGTTAAAACGGGTGCTGTGCTGGCCGGTACTTTGTTACTCGAAAACAACCACGGTTTTGCCAATACACTCGTTTGGATGACTCCTGACGGAGATTTCCGGTTGTACGAAAAACGTCATGTGTTTTCGATGGGTGGCGAAGACAAGATGATACAACCCGGTGACCAGCAACTTATTGTGGAACTAAACGGTTGGAAAATCAGGCCAATGATTTGTTATGATTTGCGGTTTCCGGTATGGAGTAAAAATCGGTACCAACATCAAGCATTCGAATACGATCTGGCGCTATATCTGGCCAACTGGCCGGCTGTGCGCAGTTATCCGTGGCGACAGTTGCTTATCGCCCGCGCCATCGAAAATCAGGCCATTGTAATTGGTGTCAACCGGGTTGGAAAAGATGAACTGGGTTTTGATTATAACGGATTTACCATGGTGCTTGACGCAAAAGGACAGGTTCTGGCACAAGGGGATGAAAACAGGGAAACAGCCGTTTCGGTTTTATTATCGAAAGATGAACTGGTGCGTTTTCGTGAAAAATTTAATGTCGCACCCGATTGGGATGACTTTGTATTCAGGGATTAGAGGAGTGAAAAACAAACCGCAGAGTCGCAGAGAATGCATAGAAAAATCAGTTTCATACTTTAAATAATAAGAAAGACCTCCGTATCTCCTGTGTCTCCATAGTGTATACCTTTCTTTTTATCTTTGCTCTAAATCGCAGACCATGACCAAACTCTCGGTGGTAATCATAACTCTAAATGAAGAGCGCAATATTGCCAGGTGCCTCAATTCAGTTGCAACTGTGGCCGATGAAATACTCGTTGTCGACTCCATTTCCACCGATCGGACCAAAGAAATCTGTCAACAATACAGAGTGCGGTTTGTAGAACACCCGTTTGAAGGCTATATCGGGCAAAAAAACTACGCTACACGGCTCGCCACTCACAATCACATACTTTCTCTCGATGCCGACGAAGCCCTTTCGGACACACTAAAACACAGCATTTCGGAAGCAAAGAAACACTTCGATGCGGATGGTTTTACCATGAATCGGTACACCAACTATTGTGGAAAATGGATCAAACACTGCGGATGGTATCCTGACGTCAAACTGCGGCTTTTTAACCGGACAAAGGGCCTCTGGGGAGGCATCAATCCCCATGACCGGTTTATCATGGAAAAAGGTTCCACTTTCAGCCATCTGGAAGGTGATTTGTTGCATTACTCATACCATACCGAAAGTGATCATCATCGACAGATAGATCGGTTTACGGATATCGCAGCCCGTGCATACTATGAAGCAGGGAAGAAACCTTCTTTTATAAAGCAATGGGCCAGCCCCTTAGCCAAGTTTATGCGCGACTATTATTTTAATTTAGGGTTCCTTGATGGTGAGGCAGGTCTTAAAATCTGCCTCCTTTCGGCAAAAGCCACTTATTTAAAATATAGTAAGCTGAAGAAATTGTGGAGGCTGGAGAGAAGTTAATAATACTACATTCCTGAAAGTATTAAACTCCATGGATTTTGATCGATACCAAAGCACCTGGTTTAAGGGTGGTGGTTCAAATTGAACCACTTCTTTGGCCCGTGTCATGTGTATTTGGGCTTCTTGTGTTCAAAAAGATCACGGAGTTTATTTCAATGCCCTAAAATTTTTCGTCATATTTAGTCCATAGAAAGTCGCCCAGTTGAATGGCTTTATCCATCACTTTGGTTCCTTCTGTATTTGAATAATCCGTTAAAAAAACGATGGCTTTTTCCGGACTCTTCTTATACAATTTCAATGCTTCCTCATCCACCTTTTTTTGATTTTGAATCAGTTGCAACTGCATGGGATTCCAAACGGCATCCACATCGTGGCGCATATCGCCCCAACGCTGCGAAGCCAGTGTTCCCAGCCGGTTGAAGATCCACCAGGCCGAATTCAGGGTGAACCCATTTACCCTTCCCGGGGTTTTGTATTGAACGGGCAAATCCGTTACAGAGCCATAAATGGGCACATAAATGGACGTGGCCACATTGTCCATGGCAAGCCATTCTACGCCGCCGATTTCGTCCGGTAGCCAGCCACGCAACTGAATAATGGTGGCATACATGGTGTACCATCGGGCAATGGTACGCTCGCCAAGCCATCCCCAGCCTCCATTGATTTTAAATAGTTTGTTTGCATCATAAGGCATGTGAGGACTGGCCAAGGGAGAAATGATGGTTTTTCCATTTTCGTCGGTTACAGTCAGGTTGCTGGTCATGTCAAAGGGAGTGCCTTCATAATAATCCTTAAAAACGCTCATGATTTTCTCCAGGGTGACCAAGGTATCGGGTTTTACCGAAAAGGGATAATCGCTGTGGTTGGGATCGAGCTTCAACGAAGGAGCCAACAAGTCGAATACGCGCCATTCCCTTCGGCGGGAAGCCAGCGAGGTACGGCTTTCGGGCGCATAGGCATAGCAGAACCTGAACACCTCTTTGTCGGGGTTCCACCAGCCATTTTCCTTTGCAACAGTAAAAATATTTTCGGAGGCCATAAACTCATCCGGATTGCTTAGGTCAACTTCTTTGATGGTACTGGCATTGGCATTGACTGAAATATGATCGTCGGGAACACGTTGTGCTACCCAAATGGCCCCTTTTTTTCCTTTTCCCGGGCCAACCACTTCAAAATGCCATACTTCGTTTTTGTCGGCGATGGTGAGGGCTTCCCCGTAATCGTTCCAGCCATACTGTTTTAATAAGTCTCCGGCCATTTTGATGGCTCCACGTGCCGTACTTTCCCGCTCGAGCATCAGCAAACACAAACGCTGACAATCGATCAGCCCCGAATCGCTTTGCAGCTCTTCGCGGCCTCCAAAAGTGGATTCCCCAATCCCCAGTTGTTTGGTGTTTAAGCTGGGATAAGCCGTGTTGATATATCTATTTGTCTGGCTTATTTGAGGAATGGTGCCAATCTTGAGGTTTCCATAGGCCGGCATGGCCAGGGTATCAATGGGAACCCTTTTGTACATATTGACCACGTCACCCGGATTGTGGGTTTTATCGGGCACGATGTCGATCCAGCTGCGGGTGCGGTGACTGTCGTCGGTATGTGAGGTCATCACCGAGCCATCGAAACTGGCTTTTTTACCTACTGTGATGGACGTACAGGCATCGGGAACCCCGCCAGTCCAATCGCTTTTATCGGCGGTTTGGGCCTGGGAAATAAAAGATACAAAAAGCAGCAAAAAGATGGCGGAAAGAGAATTTTTTCTAGTCATAGTCAATGGTTTATAATTATTTTTTATTCAACCTTTCAGGTTTTTTCCAACCTGAAAGGTTGGAAATTTTCCAAAGCCGATATACCTGATACCGGAGGCCAAAGTTAAGATTTTTTGCTTTGATGAGGTTTAGTTTTTCGGGTGCGGTATTCAACCTTTCAGGTTTTTTCCAACCTGAAAGGTTAGAAACATCACTGATGTTCTTCGAAAACAAAGGAAATTTTGGTTAGCAACCTGTCTCTTATTTGAGGCGGGTTTTGCTTTTCATCACAATTTCAACATTTTGTGGTTTTTTAATCCAACACTTCATAAACGAATACGGGTGCAACTTTATGTTTGAGACTAACTTCCCCTACCTGACGACAATTAAATGATTCTTTCACTTTTTGATACGAAGTATTACTGATCAGGATTTGATTTGGTTCAGCGACAGATTGCAACCGTTGGGCAACATTAACAGAATCCCCAATAACAGTATAGTCAAGACGTCGAATACTTGCAGAACCAATATTTCCTGAAATCACATCTCCTGTGTTAATACCCATGGCGACCTTTGGTAAAAATTTAGCTTTTCCACTTGGTGCAGGTAAGTTATCTATTTTATTCCGGATCGACAGACAAGCATCAATAGCTCTGTCGAGGTGATATGGGCCTTTAAAGACGGCCATCACACAGTCACCAATAAATTTATCGATGACACCATTTTGATCAATGATTTCCTTGGCCATTAAATCAAAGTATTGATTTAATAAATTAACAACCTGGTCAGGTGATTCTTTTTCACTGAATGAAGTAAACCCACAAATATCAATAAATGCGATAGAAGCTTCAACGGTTTCACTTGCTGTTAATGAAGCCAGGTATTCACGACCACCCATAAAATTAAGCACGTTTTGGTCAACATACATCCTGAGGATATTGTTTTCCTGAATAGCTTTGAGCGTATCCTTCATTTGCTTAACATGTTTGATGGTTTTTTCCATGGTTAATTCCAGGTCTTCAAAATTGACTGGTTTAGTAACAAAATCGAAGGCTCCACGGTTCATAGCTGTACGTATATTGTCCATGTCGCCATAGGCTGAAACCATCACAGTTTTAATTAACGGACTTGATTCGCTCAGTTTTGTTAAAAAAGTAAGCCCGTCCATCTCGGGCATATTGATGTCGCTTAAAACAATAACCACATCATCATTTTTTTTAAGTTTTTCGAGTGCATCTTTTCCGTTAATGGCAAAAATGAATTCGTATTGTTGTTCCCTTATTTTTTTGCGGAATTTCTGTTTGATAAGCATTTCCAGATCTTCCTCATCATCAGCTACTAAAATTTTTACCATGATCTTAAAGTTTAAATTTTTCTTTTAAATACTTAAAGTCAACCGGTTTGGTTAAAAAATCATCGGCTCCCAGTTGTTTGGCTTTTTCAAAATTCTCGGCATCCCCATAGGCTGTAATCATCATCACACGTGGTGGGGGTATTACATATTTTTCTTTTATATGTCTCAACAGTTCAAGCCCGCTCATGCCAGGCATATTGATGTCGGATAGTATTAAAACTGTTTGATGGTTCTGTTTTCTCAAATAAGTGAGTGCTTCCTCGCCGGAAAAAGCAAAAGCAAATTCAAGGGATTTTTCCTTAATTTCTTTTCGAAATCGCTGTTCAAACAGCATTTGAATATCTCTTTCGTCGTCTACAACTAAAATTTTCATTTAATAGATATTAGATTTATATTGCTAAAAAAATGGTGAATGAAGTGCCTTCCCCTTCTTTGGTCTCTACTTTCAATTCCCCGCCATGTGCTTTTACGATATCATAACTCATACTCAGGCCTAAACCCGTTCCCTGACCAGTGGGTTTTGTTGTGAAGAAGGGTTGAAAGATTTTATCCAAAACATTCTTTGGGATACCGCTACCATTGTCGTTTACACTGATTTCAACCCCCGTTGCCTTCCCCGAAGGGGGAATGATCAGTTTAGTAGAAACCGAAACGGTTGGCTCGTAGTATTCAAACCCTTCAAGGGTTTGCATCTTCTTTTTTTCATCAACTGCATAAAAAGCATTGGTAATTAAATTAAGAATTACCCGACCCATATCCTGAGGAATGACATTGATGTTTCCAATGGCTGGGTCAAAATTGGTTTTCATGCTGGCATTAAACGATTTGTCTTTTGCACGAAGGCCATGGTAAGCCAGGCGTAAATACTCGTCAGTCAGCGCATTAATATCAGTTGGTTCTTTTACTCCACTGCTGCTGCGGCTGTGCTGCAGCATTCCTTTAACAATGGCATCGGCACGTTTGCCGTGATGGTTTATTTTTCTTTCGTTATCTTCAATATCAATGGCCAAAGCCATTACTTCCTCCATATTCCCATTTCCAATTTCCTCTCTCATTTCTGCTATTAATTCAGAATTTACTTCCGAAAAGTTGTTGACGAAGTTCAACGGGTTTTGTATTTCATGTGCAATTCCGGCTGTGAGTTCTCCAAGAGAAGCCATTTTTTCGGACTGGATGAGTTGGGATTGGGTGGCTTTTAAATTTTGGTGGGCAACTTCAAGATCATTGTAAGCATTTTCAATTTTTTTGGCCTGAGCCAGTTCTTTTTCCCGTGCTTGTGCCTGCTCTTTTTCTTTAAGCCTTTTTCGCTGAACACGGTCAATGATGATTACAACAGCAATAAACAAAATACCATAAATCACATAAGCCAGAGTGGTTTGCCACCAGGGTGATGAAATTTGAATCGAAAAACCCGAACCTGTTTCATTCCAGATACCATCGCTATTTGCAGATTTAACATTAAAGGTATACTCACCGGGAGAAAGATTTGTATAAGTTGCTGATCTTTGTGTACCTGCCTCAATCCATTCTTTATCATAACCCTCCAACTTGTAGGCGTATTGGTTTAATTCCGCATTGGCATAATGCAAACCCACATATTGGAAACTGACTTTATTTTCATTATACTTCAGTTCTAAATGTGTTTTTCCATGGGTAAAAACGATGGTATCCCTGTTCATATCATTTCGATAACTGACCGATTCAATTACTGTAGCCGGAGGAACAGGACTTGCTGTCAGTTTTTCGGGATCGAATGTGATGAGGCCATTTTCGATAGCCAACTGCAACCAACCATCTGAATCAGTGAAAAGTATATTGGGGTCTCGCAAATCCCCAATTGAAAACCGGAAATTTGTAATATGGTCACTTTCAGGATTAAGCCTGGATAAACCTCTGAATGAGGCGATCCAGATATTGCCCTCGTTATCCTCTGAAATTCCAAAAACAGAATTATGTATCAGCCCATTCTGTGTAGAATATCTTTTCTTATACCCTGTTTCTGTATCTATTAAAAACAAGCCCGAAAGATATGTCCCACACCACATTCGCTGCTGACTATCCTCAAATATATTTGCTACACAATTGAATCCGGACTTATGATCAAGATAGGAGGTGAATTTCTCCGTTCTGGTATCAAACCTGTTCAGTGCGCCCCTGTTTGTGCCAATCCACAAAATTTCATCGTTATCAATATACATAAAAAGAACTCTATCATCATCCAGCACATTATCAGCTTGTATCGTACCATTATTGCTAATAAACGGAAAACTTGTAAATGATGCGCTTTTTTTATTAAATCGACACAGTCCTTGCCCATTTGTTCCAATCCATAGATTACCTTCACGATCTTCTATTAATCGACTAATAGCATTACTGCTAATGGAAGTACTGTCATTGGCGACTTTGGTAAAGTTTTTAATGGATTTATTCAAAGGGTTGTAAGAAAATAACCCTTCATCTGCTGATCCTATCCATATCAAACCATCCTGTGCTACTAAAACAGTACGAATCTGGTTGTAAACTTTGTTGTTATTTAGTTCTATTCTATCAAAACTGTTCTGTTTATAATTCCATTTGAAAAGTCCGGAATTATTATTGACAAAAAATACACTGTCACTATATTTTCCACTGACAAAAAAATCATCCTTACTTAAAATTCCATGTGCTTCATCAGAAGTTGGCTCTATTCTAATGGGATTTAACATCGTTTTCTGTTGGTCGATGTATGCAATTCCTCTCCACGGCAAGCTAATCCAAAATGTACCGGAACGATCATAAAAGAGCTTGTTAATTCCCCTGGGAGAATCAGGCAAACTACCAGGAGTTTTGCTGTGAGAATAAAAAGTAGCTTTGGCCGTATTAACATCCAGGTAAAATAAGCCATTAAAATTCCCGGCCAGCCAGAGGTTTCCTTCTTTATCTGCTGCAATTACAGAAACATATGCCATGTTTCCAGCATTGGAGGAGGGTATATTTAAGCTAAAGTTGGTAAACGTTCCCAATTGAGAATTAAAGAGGGAAATACCTTTTTCGGTACTAAACCATGTCCGGTTTAACGAATCATTTCTTATTGCAATGCAGTTACCTGCGATGGAAGTCGGATCACTCTTTTTATGTTTAAATGATTGAAATGCTTTTGTTTTTGTATTGAACTGATAAAAATCTAATTCCATTGAATTATTAGTTACATCCATGTCCGGAATGAAGGTATATATCCATAGTTTGTCCTTATTTACAGGATCAGCAGTAATACCGGAAATCAAACCTTTTTTTGTGCTATCAGGAATTACAAACCATGGTTTAAATGATTTCGACAATGGTTCGAAAAAACTAAGCAAACTATCAGCAGCTATCCAAATTTTGCCTTCAGCATCTTGAATTATACCAGCATTCTTATGGCTTGGGATATAATTTTCGGATTTGCCATCCGGACTATATTTCTCCAATTTATTTTGAGCCCCATCATAGGAATATATACAAGGTATCCGGGTTATGGCATTCATTGCTAAAAACCAATGTGTATCAGTTTTTGGGTCCTCTAGCCATTTATATATATAATGATCCGCGAAAATATTTGAATCAGAAGCATTAAGTTTTGCTTTAATAAATGTATCAAGTGGCCTGTCAAAGTAATACAATTCACTGTTACCAACAATAGCCCACAGTTTCCCGGTTTTGTCTTCGTGTAATTGCTGTAAGCTACAATAAATCAATGGAATTCCATTTTCATCCGGAAAAGAGTAGGATTTTAGATTGTAACCATCGTAACGTACAAGGCCATTTTGAGTACCCAGCCATATAAATCCCAGTTTATCCTGTAAAGAAGAGACTACATATCCTTCAGGCAAACCATCTTCAACCGATAAAGTCTTAAAATACGGTTTAAGGTTTTGTGCATTTAAACCTATGGAATAAAAGAGTAAGGCTATTAATATTATTTTTTTCATCTTCTTTTAAATTGCATCTATGGGTAATTGAATAATAAACTCACTTCCTTCACCTTCCTTTGTTTCAACTTTAAAAGCGCCGCCATGGGCATTTATAATCTCAAAGCTCAGCGACAATCCCAAACCCGTTCCCTCTCCGGTGGGTTTGGTGGTGAAAAAGGGTTGGAAGATTTTA
>Ga0100381_1004542_pt1 | contig 11696 bp, 12 predicted proteins | sample CryGeymeta201505_FD_80416 | JGI IMG/M metagenome (GOLD analysis project Ga0100381, IMG submission 80416) | Groundwater microbial communities from Crystal Geyser aquifers in Utah, USA - Crystal Geyser metaG 2015-05 | ecosystem: Environmental > Aquatic > Deep subsurface > Groundwater | place: USA...
ATATTCATTAATTTAAAAAATCAAAGATGGAGAAAAACTAAACCATCAATTTTATCAAGGGAGAAATCTTCTCTCCTGCTTTCGACCTTCAAAAGCAATACGCCAGATATGAAGGAATTCTCAAGGGAGCTGAGGACGGTAAAGTCATCACCAGATTCCCTCCTGAACCATCAGGATATCTTCATGTCGGGCACTGTAAGGCTGCCCTCCTCAACTTCCATTATGCTAAAATGTATCATGGAGAGATGAGGCTCAGATTTGACGATACCAACCCTGTCAAAGAGAAGGGAGAGTTCGTCGAGTCTATTCTGGAGGATCTCAAGACTTTGGGAATCACCTGGGAGAGACTGACCTACACCACAGACTACTTCGATATGATGTTCGACCTGCTAAGAAAACTCATCAAGGAAGACAAGGCTTATGTTGACAACACCCCTGTTGAGCAGATGAGAGAATAAAGAAACAAAAAAATCGATTCAGCCTGTAGAGGATTCTCAGCCGAGAAAAACCTGGAAATATTTTAAAAAATGCTCCTAGGTGAGTGTAAGGAGTACTGTCTTAGAGCCAAGATCGGCATGCAGAATAATAATGGATGCATGAGAGACCCCGTCATTGCCAGAGCATCAGATGTTCCTCATCACAGAGTGGGAACAAAGTACAAAGTTTACCCCACCTACGATTTTGCCTGCCCCGTTGTCGACAGTGTCGAAGGAGTCACTCACGTCCTCAGAACTAACGAGTATGCTGATAGGATTCCTCAGTACATGTGGATGCTTGATGCTCTTGGATGGAAAAGGCTTGAAATATATGAGTATTCGAGGCTGAACTTCGAGTATACTGTCCTCAGCAAGAGAAAGCTCAACTGGTTCGTCAATGAGAACAAAGTCGAGGGCTGGAACGATCCCAGATTCCCTACTCTCAGAGGAGTCTTGAGAAAGGGTGTCAGAGTTGAGACTCTTATTGAGTTCATGTTGGAGCAAGGACCTTCCAAGAGAGCTAACCTTATGGAGTGGGAGAAACTCTGGGCCATCAACAAGCGTATCATTGATCCTGTTTGCCCTCGCTACTCAGCAGTTTCAGTCAACAAAGCATCAAGATTGCATGTCGTCAACGGCCCTGAGAAACCAGAGGCAGTGTCGGTTGACATGAGCAAACTCAATAAAAATCTTGGACAGAGACCTTTGTGGAAATCTAACAATTTGTTGATTGAGTTCGATGATGCTGAGAATATTTTGAAGGTCGGCGAGAGAGTGACCTTGATGAATTGGGGAAATTTTAAGATTCTAACAAAAGAAGTGCAGCCTGATGGCTCTTACAACATGACTGGAGAGTACCTTCCCGAGGATCTTGACTTCAAGACCACCAAGAAGATCACTTGGCTGGCTGATAACACCAACCTTCAAATCGTCAACCTTATGGAATATGACCATCTCATCAAGACAAAAAAAATCGAGGAGGATGTCAAGTTCGAGGATGTCGTCAACGTTAACTCCAAATTTATTAGTCAGGCCTATGCTGATAGCGGAATCAGACAGCTTGAGGAAAGTACCATTCTTTTTATGCAGATTGCTTCCTTCAGTTCGAGAGAAGAGGATACTACCGTATCGACAAGGTCACTAAAAATGGAGACAATTTCCACTTTGATATGATCTTTGTTCCAGACGGAAAAGCTGTGGGATTGGCTTCCATCGCTAAGCAGACTGACAAAAAGGGAGACATTGCCAAGGAGACCCTTGCTGACAAGGTCGAGGCCAAAAAGCAAAAGGGAGAGAAGAAAAAGAAAAACAAGGAGTAGAAGGTTGAGGAAGGTAAGCAGGAGGTCCCTGTTGCTGTTGCAGAGGGCGAGACCAAGGAGGAGGTGCCAAAGGCTGAGGGTTCAAGTTGAAATGATGACATAGAATAAAATACGTATTACATCATATATGTTCGGACAAATCTTGAAGGGAAAAACAGCAGTCGTTACCGGGTCTCTCTCAGGAATCGGCCTCGGTATTGCTAAGGCTTTCTCAGGAGCCGGAGCTAACGTCATCCTCAATGGCTTCGCATCTGATGAAGAGATCAGAAAAATTGAAGGCCAGTTGACAACCAGCAACTCAAAGGCCAAGTTCATCTTTGCTGACCTTACCAAGCCAGCAGACAGTCAAAGTTTAGTCGAGAAGTCAATCGCTCACTTTGGTCAGGTAGACATCCTTGTTAATAACGCTGGCATGCAGCACATTGACAGAGTGGAGGACTTCCCTGGTTAGACCTGGGAAAAGGTATTAGCTATCAATCTCAGCTCTGCCTTCTACACCACCAAGGCTGCTCTTCCCGGCATGCAGCAGAGACAATGGGGAAGAATCATCAATGTCGCCAGCGTTCACGGTCTGGTTGCATCAGTCAATAAGTCAGCCTACGTTGCCTCCAAGCATGGAATCATTGGATTCACAAAGGCAGCAGCTCTTGAGAATGCCAAGTCAGGAGTCACTGTCAATGCAATCTGTCCAGGATTCATTCTGACTCCTCTGATCGCCAAGCAGATCTAGATAATTGCTGAAAAGAAAAAGATTTCATTCGATGAGGCTACAGAGGCTTTGGCTAGTGAGAAACACCCCAGCGGCAAAATGGGTTCACCTGAGGACATCGGTGGCATGGCTGTCTATCTCTGTAGCGACTTTGCCAAGAACATCACTGGTTCTTCGATGACTGTGGACGGTGGATGGACCGCCGTCTGATGATTGTCTACCATTATTGAACTCTAATTGATTCGTATACTTCAAAGGACATCAGTCAAAATTCTCAAAATGAAAATTGCTTCTTTATTGTATGTCTAGACTAACTAGATATTGTTAAACTCGATTGAATAGATAGATCAGTTGCTAGATCAGTTGCAGCACTCCTTCTTCTCTGGCTTGTTCTCCTTACTACTTAGCTCTATGTGCTTCTCGAGGGAAGTCATTGTGGAGGCTCTGCTTGTGTGTACCATTCTGACGTAAAATAATTGCTTGGCCACCTCATCAAAGGCTTTTACCACGTTCTAACTTGTCTTTGAGGAGGTCTAAAAAAATAAAGAGCACCCCCTCTACTTCATCCACTGCTATGCCTCCGATACCGATACCTATCTCCTGAATTACAGAATGACTACGCCTACTATGCTTCATCGAGATGGGTGCCGATCAGTACAAACATTGCGTTAGTTGGGGCATGCTATCTCGCCTATGAAAGCCAGGAATCCAGGCTGCGGAAGGACAGTTAGCTGAGTGAGGAAAACCTTACCTAACTATGCTGTATACTAGGAAGACAACTGAGCTGTTCCGATAGTAGCTCTTGATGATTGACTTGAAACTCTCCTGGCCGGCTGTGTCCCAGATCTGGAGCTTGACGTTGAACTTATCGTCTATTTTTATAACTTTAGAGGCAAACTAGACCCCTTGATAGAGCCAAACCTACCAACTGTGACGGTGTGCTCGTTAAGGAAAACGTCCTTAGTGTACCTGGTCAGCAGACAGCTCTTACCTGAGCCCGACATGCCCACCATGATAACCTTGAATTGCGCGTCTTCTGATTTCGACACTCTTTTCCGGTTCTGCATCGATTATACTGACAAATTATATTTTATTGTTTTTTGTATATCTTGAATGAGCAGGGGACGCCCTCAGCCTAAAGGCAAGCCATTCAATCCCAAGGACTACGAGAAAAACGGCATCTCGGCTGAATAAATCACCTAAATCAAAGAGGCATTCGACCTGTTTGACTACGAAGGCACAGGGGTCATCGATTCTAGAGAACTACAAACCAGCATGTCGGCTCTTGGCTATGAAGGTAGGAACCAGACCCTCTACCATGCAGTTGGATAGTACCAGGGCTCTATTGATTTTGGTAAGTTTGTGGAACTGTTGACAGCCCGCACCTCAGCTCGAGACACCAAGGAAAGCTTGAGAAGAGTATTTGGCTTGTTTGACGACGCAAAAACAGGCTTCATTTCCATAAAAAATCTGCGGCAGGTAGCTAAAGAGGTGGGAGAGAACATCGACGACTCTGAGCTGCAGGAAATGATCGAGAGAGCAGACCTGGACAACGATGGCCTGATAAGCGAGTAGGAATTTTATGCCATAATGACAAAAAGAAGTAGTAAGGCCTGATCTCATTACATTCAATAATCAAATGATATACCTCTTGTTCTGTCTGGTGGCCACTCAAGCCATATACACCAACCGATAGGCCCTCAACTGCTTCGAAGAGAAGGCTGTCGGACTGTGCAAATAGCAGATGGATCTGTGCTCATCTACACCTGCATGCAGGGATGAGCTAGAGAAGTACAGCAAATGTTCTTTCGGGAGTTCAACAGCCGAGGAGGACCATGTTTTCAATGGCAACTGTTTCAGTCGATGGAGGAAGGAGGCAGCCGAAAGCAAGGAGGTGATAGATTGTTGGGCTGAAAGTTGCGACCTGGAGTATAACTCATAGATAGGAGTGATAGAACTATTCAAGTGTACGGAATGGGCCATAAGACAAGACGACATAGACTGTGGGCTGGAGTGTATTGAATAGATAAGTAGAAAAATAAGGGCTAACTTCCATACTGTCCCCATTTTGGAATTGTTTAGTCAGTAGTTCATAAATGATTAGGCTGGAAAATTAGCTGCATTGATCAGGAAATAGTGTTTGGAGAAAGGTGGCAAGGGAAGATCAGTGATAGAAGAATAAGCAAGGAGCATGACAGATGAAGATAACCGGGAGTAGCTTTGACTCATACAAATATCATTAAGAATCACATGACCTTCATCCTTTTGAGTTCACCTTTTACACTCTCCAACTTCCTCTACTGGTTCTGTAGCTCCACCTATAATCTTCTCCTGCGTGTTATCATATCCTTGGTCTTGACCCTTGTCTCATCAATCCTATCAATTTCAGATATAATCCTCTTTTTCTCCATATTATGAGCAAGCATCTGGCTCTCCATTGTACCCACACCCTCAATTATGTTTAGGTACTCCTCTTTCTCTTCTTTATAGGTCCTCGCCTGCTTGCCGGCAGTCTTGGGAGTAGGAGTGTACCTTGAGGGTGATAGTCGGTCCTTTGTGGGGCTGCCTCTGCTGACAATCTGCTCTTCTCTTTCGAGTTTTCCCACCAACTGTTTCGTTTCCTCGAAGTGATTCTTTTTCTTTCTTGAGACATTTTACAGCGGCTTTCTTCTGGCCGACTCGATTTCAAAATCTTTCTGCTTGAGGATAGTTTGCAAATTGTTATAGTCCTGCGTCAACCTTTCTAGCTCTCCTGCTAAATTTCTCTCTTAATTTTTAGTCCTCGACCTGAGCTAATACAGTTCATTCTTTATTTTGCTATTTTCCTCATAAAGACCCTCTATTTTATTTTTCCATTCTTTGTTTTCCTTTTGCAGCATGAGAATTTAATGAAATTGTTTGATCTGTTTATCCTTCTCTGCTGACAAAGAATTTTCAAGATGCTCGTATTGTTTCTCTGCTTCTGCCCTCTCCCTCTTTATGTCTTCGATCTATTGCTCGACCTACTGATTGTTTATTACTTGCTTCTCGTATTTCAGCCTGTATCTTTCAGCTTACTGCCTGTACTCTTATGCGTTTATCTATCTCATCTTGAGCTCGTTGGAAATATGGCTGTATTACAAGAGTAGTACTTGAGTTTATCGTGGATTTTTTGCTGGTCCTGATCGTATTATCTGTTTTAGAGCTACAGCTCCTGGTTTCTGGCCACCAGGGCCATAGTCTTGGTCCGCATGATCTAGAGATCGTTCCGCATCAAATCGTTCTTCTTTTCGGCCTCAACCAGCATATTTTCTGCCTGTTTTAACTTATCGTGACTGACTCTATCTTGCTGGCTGTGCTGTAGCTTTCTTCTTAGCTCTTAATTTTATCTCTTGAGAAAGTTGTGCTCCTGCTCGTACTGGGCTAATTTGAATTCGAGGTCTTTGGTGAGTTCCAGCTATTTGATGAATTTTGTATGGGTTTATATCAGTTTCAACTTGAGGAACTCGGCTTCTGATTCTGCACTATCTTGTCCCTAGAGAGAGTAGTTTAAAGAATGTGAATTATTCAAATACGACATTAACGACTATTATAATCAGAGCTGCCTTGGTCCACTTTCATCATTATGAGATCTAGGCAGTCAATTTTTAAGATTATGTCGAAACATTATTTATTTGAATTTTTTGTGCTCCATAGCGAAGTAATACAATAAGTACAACAAAATTTACTGAAACAGGGTCAATAAAATGATAATATCAAAATAATCACAGAATGACGGGACATTCCAGTGAGTCAGCCTTCTGAGGAAAAATTGTGCTATAGAAATATCTTTTGGGAATAAACATCCATTTAGGTTGTACTTTCGGTGCTGTCCTCCTGCTAGTAGCAAGGGTTTTCGCTAGAGAAGGAAGGAATGGGGGGACACTTGCGTTTTCTTCTTGCCTGAGCTACCCGGGTCATGTCCTGAAAGACTCGCAGATACGTCCCTCTGCACTTCACCAGGATATACTTTGTCATATTTTAATAATCAGCCTTATTATTCTTGCTTATATTTCCGCTATTTCAGTTATGGTCACAAGTTTTCTCAATCCAACTCTCGCAGCTCAAAACCCTTAGCAAAAGCATCAAAGGAAGGTTAAAACAGTGATTTAAAAAACTATGAGAATTATTATCATTCGTTGGCTTCTTTTTTGCCATAGTACTTCATAAAGAGCCTACGAGGCTAGCCAGCTTATAACAGATACTTGTCCCAGTAAAAGGTCTACAGGACTCCTTTCCTCATGTCTTCGTGTTGAACGAGAACCCTCAAATAGTCTACAAGGCTCTCCAATTATCTATCTTTGCTGAAGTGATAAAAAGGGACAACAGGGACTGCATTCTATGGCTGGAGAAGGTGACAATACGGGGAGTTGTCGACGAGGACAGCCTAGCTAAGCTTCCGGTTGACGACCCTTAGATCTTTCAAGTAGTAACCTTTTTCAAGAGTACAGTGCTGTCGATACATCCTGTGCGAAATATATTTTTTTTCGGGATCCAAGTAGTCCAGAATTACATCTGCATAGGATGCACTGCTTGCTGTAAATATAATGATCTAAGCGAACTAGGAAACCTGCTGGAGGAACTCCTTACAGTAAGGTCTGATTCTGACACCGGCCTGAATAGATCCATAGATACTGCTAGCATGCCTCCCCTTTCGAGAGGGAAATTGAGCTTAACCGAGAAGCGGCTGGAGTTCTCGTCACAGTGAATAAGAGTCTAGTCGAGGTCGAGGAAGATTGTCTTGAAGTTAGGGTTCTTCCTGGGAAATTGATAGTGCTTGCGAGGGTTTGCAATTTTTATGTTTTTTCCGAAGCGAAGTACTTCAATCTGTTGATAAAAGTGCTGCCTGTACAAGTTCATGAGGTAGGTTGTCTCGTGCTTGCGTAAACATTTGTTCAGGTTGCTCATATAGTATGTCTTGGGAGCTGGCGATTCAGGCAACAGTTTAGATTTAGTCATCGTGCTTTATGTCTCAAGCTCCTAGGGATTAGAAACTGGACGTTTGATAGAGGGCAATTTGACAGGGTCCTTCCGGCGAAGAGAAGGAAGAAGGTTTGTTTTGGCTAACTATAGGGCCCTGGTGCTCATTTTTTCTAGGGAGAAGGAAGGATTTGATTTGATTCTATCAGAGGAAAGAGGGTTGTAGGCACTTCCTCGTTTTTTGTACATTTAAGTAGAGAGGGTCTCAACCTTATCCTCTTTCTTCTCGCTTCTTCCGCGAGGCAGTCCGGCTTCCTTTCTTCCCATCGCAGGCGTGAAGAATTTTTATTTACTCATCCTTCAATTATTACTTTGGTTATGCTCAAGTAAACTCTAGAAAATACCAATTGCAGTTGACAATTCAAAATCACAAAAGACTTCCTTTTAGTGGAGCAGCCTATAAAATATAATTATGCTCAGCAGGTTGATTAATACGATCGCCTCGACCTTCTACAAAACTAAGTGGACACATCACCTGCCCGTCAAACACCCTAATAGACCGCTTCAGACCCCCATTGCCCACTGGAGGATCTTCAGGGGAGATATTGTCCAGATGCGAGTTGGGGACGATAGGGGAAAAGTCGGAAAAGTGGTCAAGGTATTCAGAAAGCAGAATAGAGTCATTGTCAATGGACTCAACAAGAACATCAGATTCAAAGGTATTCAAAATGTGACTCAGCCAATCAAGAGGGGAAAATGATAAAGATGAAAAAGTCATCGGCTGTTCATGTCTCGAATGTCGGGCTTTATGATTCTGCAGCCAAAAAGCCAGTCAGAGTGACCATTGGTTATCATCCAGATACCGGAGAGGTCCTTAGAGTCAGCAAAAAGTCAGGAAGAATTTTCTACCGCAATCAAGCCTTAATCAACAAGCTAAAGAGAGAGAAGCGAGGACGGAAGCGCAAACTCGGTATCAAGGACACTCCGGGTGCTTTGGCACACAAGGTGACCTACAAAGGGGAGGATTTCGGAGCCATTCGTCGTGAATTTGAAGAGTTCATAGCTTAGAAGGAAGCAAGAGAAAAGCTGTTGGTTTTCAAGGAGTGACCTGATTTACTAAGCAATTAGCATTAATCAATAATTCAGCTCAATCAATGAAATTGCAGAGAGCAATAGCGTTCAGTTTTCGAATGTAGTTTTTGTATTTTTCTTCATTGTCGATAAAGGGAGGCAGGACTCCACTGCTGAGGTTGTTGGTCTAATCAGGAGCCAGTTTCCCATAGTATATTTTTCTAAAGTCAATATTTTTCCTTTACTGTAGGATCTCAACTGCTCCTATCAGGTAGCTCTGATCTTTGTAATATCCCCCTGGAAATTATGTATTGCCAGTTCCTCTCTTGACTCTCACAGTCTCTCTCCAGCAGTCATTTTGATCCTTGACGTATTTGTTCAGATACTTATAAACCTATGCGAATGACATGGTCGAGGCGTATATGGCAGCCATGTACCTGAGAGCTGCTTTGAACAGGAAAGGTTTTTCTTCGGGCAACATCTGATTGATAGCGGCCAGTCCCTCCTCTATCAGCTTGCCTTTTTCGGTGGGTTTCCTTACACAGTTGTCCTTGTGGTTGAGTCTTCTCACCAAATGGGTGCCTATTTAATGATTGAGAACTCCTTCCAAGCTGACCTTGTTGTATTCCAGTGGTGTTCTTAGTTTGAGGACTGCTTTGCTGGCATAAAAGGCTACAGATGTCCTAGAGAGGCAGTTGGCCTCTAGCCTGACCTATACATACTCATTTAGTCCCAGGTTCTACAAATATCCCTCTATGAATTTCATAACTTCTGCTTCCGCCAATGTGGGTAACTCATGCCCTTCATGCTTGTTATTGACCAGTATCTTCAGAGCCAGCTCCTGATGTTCTTTGTGGATTGGAATGACCTATGGCGATACTATGGCCTTGTAGCAGAAGTGAGGGTTATAATTGCAACTTTTTTCGAAGAATCGCTATCTTTATGATAAGTAGTTGGAGGGGAAGAGATCTTTGATGCTGGGTGTCTTGTACTTGGTCTTCTAATTTTCTTCCTCTCGCCAGTCGATGCTTCCTTCGAGGTCCTCCTAGTTGTTCCGCATTTACTCAAGAGCCTAGTTCTACTGCATGGACAGGAGTTTAATGATTATACAAATCACAAATGCCTTTAGAGAAAGCAAAGCATTTTCAAAGGACATTTCAATCCGAGTCGATGTCTGATAGGTCACTATCCTCAAGAGCCAGGGCCATTAGCCTTTCCCTTTTTCTTAGTTCATACATAATGCTCTCCAGAATCTTATTGAGTTGACCTGAGGCCTCCGAGGCAATGTCTTAGTCTTATCCCTGAATGGTGTTGAGTTGTGAATCGATCTGGGTGGAAATTGTTGACTTTCTGGTGTCGGTCACCAGATCGACTAGTTTCGTGTGGAGGGTTTGGAAATGCGATCGATAATTCATTGTTTTGCTCATCATGGCGAAGTAAATCACATCCTTGAGTCGATACCTGCCTCCTTCTGAAGTTTTTGTGTAGTATCCGTGAATAATCTGTTTCTTCTTGCGAATGAGCTCCTTCAATATCTTATTCTTTGATCTCTCCATCTTGTACATTTTGTTATCTCTGACTGTATTTTTGTTGTAAATGAGAATACCCCAGGTCAGCAGTTCCTTCATTATTGGCTATAGTTAGACCTTTAATTCGTGCCAATTCAGAGCATTGCTCAAGTGGCTGTCGTACTGGCAAAATATTTAGCTCATATTTTTGATGTCTCTGATCTTCCCGAATCGATTCAGGTAATTTTGCTGGAGCATTCTAAATCAAACCAAATTTACTCGATGAACACTGTGAGGGGTACCTGACTTTTCTCAAGCATTCCGACTGGGTTGAAGTAAAATTTAGGGTCCTCCTTCAGCAGTTCATCCTCCGTGTAGTAAGCAGATATTTCCTTTTCCTCCTTGGCTCGGGAGTTCGGATTATATCTAAGGTTATATCTTTTTCCATATAGAAACTTTCCCAACATGTGAAAGATAGATGTTTTTTGCAACTACTTCAACTCAGCAGTTGTCTTGTTGTGTCTGTGGTTCCTTTTCTGTCCCCTTTAGTTAGACTCTAACTATATTGCTTGCAGTTTTTTGTGGTAGATGAGGTTGAAGGCCTTCCTAACATCTCCGTTGGCCTAGGCAATGATTTAATTGAGGTTGGTTGTCGAGTTGACAATATTGCTGTAGTTGGGGTATTTATTGACAAAGTGTTCGATGATGGCCTTCATTTATCTGATCCCATATGCTTCCATCCTCATGACAGTCACATTTGGTAACCTGTTGAGATTCCTTTCTTCTGAATTTTAGCTAAGCACATGGAAGGAATTGTAGATTTCACTGTTAAGCAAGAAGATGCATTTGTTACGATTATTCCTCTGTCCGAAAAAAAAGAAGGCACGCTATCTAAATTATTTATATTTTTTGATGGCCTGTTGACTGTTGTCTTAGGGCAGGATGGGAAACTACGTGAAAATTATGACTTTTTAGGAAAATATGTTCCTATCGTTGATGGCCTAGTCTAACATGGCGTAAATGTCTTCAAATACCATCTCATCATATACATTTGGCCAGTAACGAGGAGTAGCATACTAATAAGGCACCTAGTTGGATATTAGAGTGTCCTCAATCAACAATCTTTTGCCGCAGCCTGACGGTCCAAACACAAACAATATATTATGACCCTCATAGTTGATAAATTACCTTAGAGTGTCGAAGTGGTTGTTGATGCTTGGAAGATGCTGAGTAGGATATACTTATACTTTGAGTTTGCGAAACTGGCAGACGTCATTGTAAGAGATGGTTTCTCCTTGACGTTACGAAAATGGAAGAGAGCGAGAAAACCCGTTGGTGTTGCTGAGGTAAGGGAAGGTAGATGTGGAGGAAGAATTTTAGTTGTTGATCATGGATGAAGGTCTGCTGTTTTTACTGTTTTGGCGCTACATCTCTGTAAATTATAGATAAAGCTATAAAAGGAACCATATGAACTGACTAGACCCTCTTCACAAAAATATAACCAGACATCTACAATTTTTCTATTTTTCCTTGCTCATAGGTAGTCCAGCCACTTTGAAGGCTCATGAGGAGGAAATCTGATAGTATATTTTTAATTCTTTCTGTTTCTTTCTGGCCTGTTATAATCAACATAGCCCTCATGATCAGACGCACTTTCCTAATTCCCACTCGCAAA
>Ga0100381_1004559_pt1 | contig 11666 bp, 12 predicted proteins | sample CryGeymeta201505_FD_80416 | JGI IMG/M metagenome (GOLD analysis project Ga0100381, IMG submission 80416) | Groundwater microbial communities from Crystal Geyser aquifers in Utah, USA - Crystal Geyser metaG 2015-05 | ecosystem: Environmental > Aquatic > Deep subsurface > Groundwater | place: USA...
ATATTCCCTAGTAGACTTAATTAAATCTAAAGCTATCTTCAGCCAAAAATGTCAACTCCTAGTGATCATCGATCCAAGGCGAAAAGTATGCAGATTCAGTTAGATGGTGTACTACTCGAAGATGGCAACAAAGATGAAATAAAAAACAATAAAGATGAAGGTGATATTGAAATGATGTTGCCTAAAGTGGTCAATAAATTAAAGAAATAAAGGAAATATGATGTTAGAGGTCGGATCTAGATGAGGAATGGGAAGTTGAGTCTATCAAATATGAATAGTGATTTGAAGTGATTGATGATTCTGTATAGATAATAGGAGTAATTTTACATACTTTTCTTAATTTAGAATAATATAGAACATTTATTTATGGGTACGACTCCTTGCAAAGATATTTAAGATCCTGCACAATCACCTATTCCAAAAGATTCAACAGTTTAAAATCGAGAAAACTAAGACCCTTTGGACTGTGGTCTAGCCTAAACAAGCTAGTTTGAAGATGAGCCATCCCCATTGAAAACCTTCAGCAGGAACCATTCAACAAAAAATAACAAAGGAGCCTCCAATGGCCTGTCTTTTCATACAGAGACCGTAAATTCAGCACCAATGAACGTGAAAATATAATCTGTTAAATTAGTCAAACCAAGAAATAGTATTAGCGGAGCGGTTAAGAAAAATGGAAGAGGAAGATTATCAATAGCAAATCATGTTCCTCGCTGTAGCATAGATATCTTCAATATTAAGCAATTTCAGTAGGATCTTAAGGAATTTGTGATGACTTAGAAGAATATGGGAGAAAGTTATGGAAGAATTGAGATTAATCAGGAACATTTTATTCAGCTGAGACAATAAGATATCACAAAGCACTATAAATTTTAGCAAACTATCGGATAAGGTGCATTTGGCAGTGTTTACAGAGCCATCTGCCTTAGTTCCGGAGAAGTTAGAGCCATCAAAAGCATAAAAAAGTAAAACCTGATTCGCAGTAAAAAAGATTAAGTATTTGCTTAACTGGAGCTTCTCAAAAAAATGGATCATCCTAACATCATAAAATTATATGAGGTATTCGAATGGGATAATAAATATCAGGTTGTCATGGAGTTTTGCGATGGAGGTTCTTTTATTGATTTTATCAAGACCAGAAATAGCTACAATGAAGATGTAATCAGAGTGATTTTAAGACAATTACTTGGTTGCTTGAACTACCTTCGAACAATTCGAGTGGTACATCGGGATCTCAAGTTGGAAAATGTAGTCTTTATCAAAAAAGTAAATGACAAAACCAACCATGAAGAAATTGAAATCAAGTTATTGGATTTTGGAACTGCCTATAAAATGATCAAACAAAAAGTAAAATGCCATGAATTAGTTGGAACTGTTAGCTATATGCCTCCTTAAATTATCAAAGGATATTTTACCGACAAATGCGACCTCTGGAGTTGTGGAGTTATCTTCTATATCCTTCTCACATCAAAGTCTCCATTCAGATGCTCTAAGAAGGAAGACACTCTTCAAAAAATTCTCACTCATTCGATTAAATTTACTGATCCTTATTGGAGTAAAGTCAGCTCTGATGCAAAAGATCTGCTTCTCCATTTACTTGAGAAAGATCCGTCAAAAAGAATTAGTGCAGGAGATGCTCTTAAACATGCTTGGTTCCAGAAGAGTGAGATGGAAAGAAGTAGAGAATCTCGTTTTTCTGGCACCAACATTCTTGGTGACCTTGCTAATTATTACGTACTTTTGATAAAATTTAGCGACAAAACAATCTGATTTCGGTCATTTAAAGTTACCTAGTCTTTGCGAAGGTCAGTCAAGAAGAGAGGAAAAAAGTCAATGCTCTTTTTATGGAACTTGATAAAAATTTAGATGGAGTAATTGAAAGAAAATAATTGATAGAAGCCTTCAAAATTCATCAGCCTGACTTCAATATAGATGAAGTCTAATTCATATTGACAAAGCTTGACAAAGATCTATCTGGCTGTATTAGTCTCAACTAATTCACTTCTGCCATGATGAACAAATAAAAATTATGGGCACGAAGCGCATTGGAATAAGCTTTCGATTACTTTGATGCTGACAAGACAGGTTATATCGAACGAAACGAGTTAGCTTGTCTCTTGGTGGGTTCATAGATCAGTTAAATCGAAGCTTTACTCAAGTAACTTGATCTAGACAACGATCAGAGAATATCAAAGGAGGAGTTTATTAGTTACTTGCTTAAACAAGGGTGCCTACATTGAATGATTTTCTTTTAAATTCACTTTAATAACAATGATTAGATCATGTCTCGCTTTCGTTGGTTGTTTCTGATAAAAGAAGGCCGAGTTTGCACATGCTGCAGATCCAATTGTCAGGGGCTTGATTTTGGTTGAGTCCAGCACAAGAAATATGGTACCATCTGTGAGGACAATCCTCTTTCTCGCAAAGGATCATAGTTTGGTCGCAAAGTTCCATTTTTTTCTTAAGTGAGCAGCAACAAAATTGTTAGTTTTCTACTAATTTGCATTAGGCAAGTAGACTTCCTAGTTCCAAGTCAGTTTAGTCTGCTGCCTATCTTTCTATTGTTTTTTTTTGTTTCTTCCAATATTCACTGAATAGCAAGTTGACCTCTTAGCATGATGAAGTCACACTGCTGTAAAGAGAATTAGACAATCTGACCTTTTTCTCAGAAAGTTGATTGATCTCATCATCAAGCTCATCAATTTGCTTGATGATTTCTTTTTATTCTTCAAGGCTAAGTTCCTTGACTCTCAGAAGCAAATCGATTTTGAGGGTAGCAGCGTGATAGTTTTTGATGATGACCTATTAATCGAGAGCTTTGATTTCAGAAAGGGTGTTTTTAACAGTATGTCTTGTTTGACTGACGATGGCGCGGCACTGTTCAGCCATTTTTTATTGTTACTATAAATAAGTCAATATCTAGTATATGACTTTTGATCATTCTATCATTTAATCATTCATTTTTATAACCTAAAATGATTTCTTCACAAATATAAGCTTTACAAATCATTGCTTCGACTCGATTTGCATCTTGACAGCGTTACAGAGCCAATAAATTCCATCTTATATGCCTCTTCCTGTTAGCCCTGAACAGCTGACCAGTTGATGCATTCGTTTTAGAGAAGAAAGTTCAAGTAACTGACTCACTTCTTATAAATTGCAAGCTCCCTTAAGATCATTTTTGTTGGCGAAGAAAAGGAATGGCAGCTAGTTGGAGATGTTTTGATTCTAGAGGATCATGTCTAGTTCACTCTTTGCTACCCGAATTCGCATTTTGTCACTGCAATCAACTACAAAGATGATGCCATGAATGGTATCTTTTTCACTCTGATGGGTCGCGTTGGATTGCCACAGATCTCTATATTTCGACTCACCCGACATATCCAACACTTAGAAATCCATTCCACAACGTGAAAACGTGTCCTTTTTGTATCCGATTGTTGGAGTGATCCCGCTGGTCTTTTATTATGGATCGATAATTCTGGACAAGATTGTTGATTTTCCTGCATTGTCTAACCCTATCAGCAGCAATCGGGCTGTCGAACTACCCATTTTGAAAATATATTAACTATAAAAGAAATTTACAACAATCAATGCAATACTAAGATGAGCTGCCTTGTGGAGGTTATGAAGACTAGGATGCTAAAATAAGAGAAGAAATCAAAGCTGTCAGTGAGGGAAAGTAATGCCAGAAAGAGCAATGTGGGGACTGTGAGTGTAAAGTGCCCAAAAAAGAGGAATATGTTGTGCCGGTTATCAAGAAACTTTGCAAGAAATGTCACAAAGGAAGAGCTATACTGATGCACAAGGGAGATCCTATTTGCCAGTAATGTCTTTTCCGCAACATGGAGTATAAATGCAGATTGTTGCTCGAGAATACATTCAAGGTCAAAAAAGATAGCAACCTTTTTCTGTGCGTCTCTGGCGGTCTTAATTCAATCACTATGGTACTAAATGCATAACTAAGGTCCATATCGTGGTCAACCTGATGAAGAGATATCAAAAGAATAAATTGTTCAATGAATTGGCCTGTATTCACATCCAACAACAGGATACTTTGCCTGAAAATTATAAGGTGATATTCAAAAAAGAAACTGGGTTAAATTTGAAAATTATAAAATTAGAGGAAGCTTTAGAGAAAGAAGGAGCAAAATTGGAAGATGTCCGAAAATTGCTAGGGATGTTCAATAAAAATGCCAACACCATCGATCTGTTGAATATACTCCGAGATAGGCTGATCCTCAAATATGCACAAGAACACAATTATCAGTTCGTTCTCAAAGGCCACAATGGTTAAGCCTTGGCATCATAAACTTTCCGTTATTTTGCAAAAGGCCTAGGAGGGAACATTCCTCTTCTATCCCCAAACTAAAAGCAAAAAGGGCAATTCTACTACCCTCTTCGCAATAACCTCCAAAAATAAATCCAGTACTTCTACCATGTCAACAAATTAGCAGTCCTAGCCATCAAATCCGAATAAGACAACATATAGTACAGCGCAAGCACAGCTCTTGACGGCCAAATAAAGCAATTCATTGATACCCTTCAGCACATGTATAGTCACACAGCTCCTGCTATTGTAAGAACCGCTGAAAAAATAGAGACCAACCTTCAGCACGAAAAACCTTGTGCTTGGTGTTTGTTACCCCAAGATCAGGAAAAAATATGTCGTAGGTGTCAGAGACTATGGGAGGCGAGGAAGACAGCAATAGATGAAGGAGTTCTTCCTCCTTGGATGATGATTTATTGAAATGGTGTCTTATATATGGGTCGCTGAATTAGTATCTATTAATTGTAAATAAGTTATGCAGACCAAAGGGTAGAAAAAACTGACAGTGACCAGCAAAGCCACAACTATTAAGAAACCATCTCTCTAAATCAAAATACCTCATTAAAATGGCCATGGAAAAAATGCTGCCAATACTTTCAGCACCTTCAAGGAAGATAAAGGAGCAGGGAAATGTTCTACCATATCGACAGTCACTAGTCCTTCTAATTTCAAAAATATCCAGCCAATTTTAGAAGAACCTGAGTCAGTTAAAGAATCACCCAAGAGAAAGGTTGAACCTATGGCCATTCAGAAACGAGGTAGTGGCAAGGAAACCCCATTTCCTAAGGTATAAATTCAACCTAGAATGGCAGCTACTCAGCTCGGTTCTCCAAAGTCTGCATTCAATAAGGAAAAGGTGCTTATTAGTTACGGCTCTTAAAAAAATCTGAACAATATCAAACCCCTAGATAGAAAAGAGACACCCGGAATAACTCACAACAAAGTAGAGGAGTTATAACGATTACTGAACGACTAGAAAATGAGAACTAGTACTTTGATGGGCAGAGAAGAGCAGCTATCCAAAGAGAACGATACGCTGAACAAATAAAATAATTCACTCAAAGAATAGATTGTAGAGCTAAAGAAAAAAATAGAAAGATTCAAGGTGTCTAATGAGGAGATCAAAAAATTATTAAAAGAAAGGATTAACAGTTTCAACTAAGAAGGAGGGGAGCTTCAAACTTTACGAGAACAAGTTTAAACTTTGTAGGCTCGAGCCAACTCTCTTCTCACTGAAAATCAAGCCTTAAAAATGTAGTTGAACAAATATGACTGTGAAAATCTGAGCTTTGCCAAAGATACAAGAAATCAGTATACCACCAGCATTGTCAAAGAAGTTGTGCCACTGTCTGGGTCTAGGATAAGCGGGCAGTACTTGAAGGAGAGTTAGGATGGTGATGATTTCAAGGTGTTTGAAGGAATGGATGGTTTTGATGAAGATTTGGACCTTCAGAGCTATATCACTGAAAAATAAGAGTCTTACCTGCAGGAATACAAAGCCAACATGAATGTCTTTGAAAAAATTAAAGTTTAGTATGAAGGAATTCTTTCCAATATCGAGTTACGATACAAAAATTTAGCATAAGATTACGAAGCAACCATCGCCAGTCAGGCTGCTGAGATATACGACCTTGAGATGAAAGTTGATGAGCTTAGAGCAGGAGACAAAGGAGGGGTGCTTGACAACAGAATCTCTATTGATGTCGATTAAGTCATTATCCGTGCTCAGGGTTAGATAGCAAGACAGAACCTAGCTCTATACGACTTAAAAGCAGCAAATCGCGACCTAATCTCCTAAGTTGAACAAAAATCAGCTCAACTAAAATTCCTCTAAACTGAGCTCTAAATATCATCTCTGAAAGGCAGATTCAAAGATGAGAACGACAAATTTGAATACAACGTTGCAAAGTTGAATCTATTGAGCATAATCGATAAATTAAAATTACGGGTCGACCTATAAAAAGACAAATATGAGAAATTTAAGGCTAGAGTGTCATCGGCCAATTGATTTTAGATAAGATGCTTTTGTTTAAGGAAAGCTATTTTATGGTGATGGGTAATTGAAGATTGAGATTTGGGAGGTTCTAGGGCAAATTATATAGAGTTAATTTCAAACACAATGGACAGAAAGAGAACAAGCAAATCAGGCAAAAAAGCAATAAGAGCGACCTCTCTTCCCAAAAAACAACCGTGTAAAGCCTGCAAAAATAGACCTAATAATGCCATAGTGGTAGCACATTCACTCTATCGAAAGTACTCCTTCGTCCAAAACCATTATTACTTACAACAATTCAACTCGATTACTGATAAACTCAGCCAATCTAGTTCTACCAATGCCAGCGAGGAAGAAGAATAGGAATTTCTGTCGAGATATCACAAGAGGACTAGCAGAAAGCAACAGTTCGATCGAGTCAGAGAGGTCTATAGTATGAATAAGGAGATTCCGAGGATCTTTCATCCTCAAATTAAGGAGATTCTAGCAAAATGTCACCATCGAAAAAGATTAATCCAATACTTCAAAATAGCGAAGACATTAGGAATAAAAGTTGAAAGCGTCAATTTTAGTTCGTTCTTATTAAGCTTATCGCATGCTCCAGAGTAGAAAAATGCTCCATTCAAGCGAGTTCTTGCCGGCATGTCCCTTACTTTCTAGACAGAAGGTCCTCCTTTGTAGCAATAAAAAACTTGCACTAAGTGAGGTTAATAAGTTGTGATTTAATATTTGGAGTTTTATCCTATAATCTTATCTAAAAAACATATCAAGCGATGAGTCAGCAAATCACCGCCAGTCGAATGTACTCCTGACATGACATTTAGGAATATGCAGCTCTACAAGCAAAAAATTGCTGCTGCCAGAAAGGGTCACGAGCTCCTTAAGAGAAAAGCTGATGCCCTCAAGAAGAAATTCAAAGAGGTCATGAAGAGCCTCCTTGAGAGCAAGAAGAAAATGGGTTAGAGCTGTAGGGAAGCCTTCTTTTTGATGGCTGAGGCCAAGTACGCCGCAGGATAATTCCAGTAGTTGTTATGATATTCAGGGGCAAGGTCACTGAGGCTGTCAAGAGAGCCACTATTCGCATGGACAAATCGGAGGAAAATATTGCTGGTGTGTTGATTCCCAACTTAAACCTCAAAGAACACGAGGATCCTGACAACGCGATGAGTCAGATCGGTCTTGAGCGAGGTGGATACTCCATCCAAAAATGCAGAGAAAAATTCAGAGGAATTCTCGATCTTCTCATTGCCATTGCCTCTCTTCAGGCAGCTTTCCTAACACTTGATGAGAAGATCAAGGTGACCAACAGACGTGTGAACGCTCTCTAACACGTTGTCATTCCAAAATTCATCCAAATATACAGATACATTGATCAGGAATTGGACGAGCAAGCCAGAGAAGATTTCTTCAGATTGAAAAAGGTGCTTGACAATAAACGAAAACATTTGGAAGAAGCTGAAAAAATTGCAGGGCAGAATGAACCCAAAAAAGGAGGAGAGAAGTTTGAAAGTGAGAATTTGCTTGACGATGTCGATGAAGATATCATATTCTGATCCACCTGCAAATCATTGTTATTTTATTATCAGGTTTGTATGAATGGGTCAATATCGCTCATTGGGGTAGTATTTCATGTAGTTATCTTTCTTGTAATGAGACGATTAGTGGCGGTAGACTAGGCTATCTTTTCTTGGCGGGTAGTATCGATCGTTGGAATATCGACTTTCTCTATGTTCACTGCTCCTCTCTCGACTCAGGCTCAAAGGTCTTTCGAGTTATTATCTATGGTAATTTTTGCCAGCTGCTTTGAACATTTCATCCAATCTGGTCTTATAGTCCATCTTGCTTGACCTCCTTTCTTTGCTAAGCTCAGTGTTCTTTTTGTTCCAGTTTTCAATCGCTTCTTCAAGATTCATGTTGGGCTGATTAAGAGACGAGAGGATATTGTCTGCTGCTACAAAAGAACAGGCCTCGTAATATTGTGCCTTGTAACTATTGCGAGCTCCTAAAGTAGTTTAGGGTGTGTATACCATTCTGTAGTCATAGATAGCTTCACTCAATGGTCGAATCATAACAAAAACTAATTATCACATCAGGACAGCACGGTTCTTGAGTGCCTGTTTGGTATAGAGACCTCTTTGAATCTATCGAATTTGATACTTCTTGAAGGGTTAGATTGTTGTTCCAGCCACTATCTTTGGACTTAAGTCACCTTCATTTTTAATCTTTTCCTTGAGTTATGCATGTTGCTCTCTGTACATGAAAAATTATTCTTCATTATCTAGGCCAGATTGATGAAGTTCCATTTGAGGCTGCTCAAAAGTATTTATTCCTCTAAAACTTTGGGGGTTGCTGTAAGTAGAAGCCATCAAAGTTCGAGGTACACGAGTTATTGGTCGGTTCTCATGAAGGGTTGACAGTTCAAGCATTTTTTCATTGACAGACAAGGCTCGAATACCTCTTCTGAAAGGTCTGATTGGAGTTCCCGATCTAAGCGGAAAACCCTTGATAGGATCATACGGACAAGCTGTATGTATAGCTCTGAAAGCCCCACGACCGGCAACTGATTCCCTTTCTTGTTAATAAATCGTCATTTGTGGTACTTTTTTCTTATGTGAATATTTTCTGAGCATAAAGTACTGCTTCTGCTTATGTTGATGAGTGCATTGTTCTACATTTTGCCCATGAGTTGAGACTACCAAACCGGACATATCGCCATGATACAGTTACTGTTTTTCTCTCACAACTTTCCTGAGCTGGCCTCTTTTGTCGGAGTGGAGATGGATGGGTTGTTTTAGATTTATATTTTGCATAAAATAGTTATAATAATCCAAAAAGGTAATTTTTCCCGAATGCTTTTCATTTATCTTGCTACATTCAGAGAGCATCGTCTGGACAATAAATATCCATTCATTCCTAAGTTTATTAATAAAAGTAAACATAAATGATGATAACAACTAACAAGGTCTTGTTTCTCCTTCTTCTCTTTGTGTCTATCTCCCCTTGGTGTCTAATTAATAAATTTGACCATCAATAAAACATCTACTAGACTAGCTTTTCACCAGATGGCACTCTAATGGCTGTCGGTTCCGATAACAGGAAACACCACATCTACCAATCTCCAAGCAACCAGATAGTCTATACATATATGGCTAACATGAGGGCATATTCTGTCAAATTCTCACCGAATCAGCAGTACATCGCCTACGGTCTAGAAAATGACTCGATTATTATCCTTAACTCAACCTATCACTTTGTCAAATAAATCCCCACAGAATTCGGGAACATCGCCGAGGTTTGTTTCAGCTCAGATTCAAATCAAATAATTGTTTGTGGAAGTAATGGAGAAGATGGATATGCCATATACTCAGTCCCTGCAGGAAACCCTCTCAAAGAGGATTACACATACAATGATGATGCTCGGTCTTGCAGATTCAGCAGTACGGGTTCCTATGCAGTAGGATCAAAAGATGGATATTTACGATACTATACTTCCTCATATAATTTGGCTTGGTTTAATCGGGAAAATAGTGACTCATAAATAGATGCTCTTGATTTCAGTCCCAATGGTTCCTATATTGTAGCTTCTTCAACTGACACTGGAAAAAGGGTGGCTATATGGGATGTTAGTGGCAATAATCCTGTGGTTACAGTGTCAACTGGAGGTAGTGATGTGTGGGCTTTGGATTGGAATAATGATTCTTCAGTGTTTGCCATGGGTTCATAAAATGAAAATATCTATCTCTATAATGGTAGTAGCCCGGGGACTTTTGCAACACAGTTGGAACAGTTTACTGAGCCTGGAAATGAGGTATAGTCACTAGATTTTTCTTTTAATAGCTAATGGTTAGTAGCAGCTACAAAAAGTGATGATGATATACTTATATACAAGAGGGATTGTGACCCCAAGCCTCAGAACAGTCAACAATTTTGTCCCGCTGAGAAGTACATGGACACTGCCAACTCATGTCGGATGTGTGCGAGGGACATGACAGGGTGCAGGAAGTGCACAAACGCGACTGTCTGCCTGGCCTGCTCCGATCAGTACTACCTCAACACTGGCACAAACTTGTGCTCATTGTGCAGCTCCACTCTCACTGCCTGTGTGCTCTGTGCCGATGCGAGTACCTGCGAGCAGTGCGCCAGCGAGTACTTCTTGTCAGCTGGCCAATGTCTGGACTGCTTCACGGCCATCGACGGCTGTCTAGCCTGCAATTCAAGCAGCTACTGCTTCGAGTGTGCAGCCAACACCCACTATCTCAACAGCACTAGTGGACTTTGTGTATCCTGTCCCTCTGGCTTTGCAAACTGTCTCAACTGCAACTCTTCCCAATGCCTGCGCTGTCAACCATCCTACTTCCTGGACTTGGGTGAGTGCTCAAAATGCTCAGAAAATTGCTCAGTCTGTGCAACTGCCTCTACAACCTGCACTTCCTGTGATATTGGCTTCTATCTCTCAGGCTCAAGCTGTCTCCCTTGTACATCGTTCTGTTCTGTCTGCTCAGACGCAACAACTTGTCTCAGCTGTGAGCAAGGATACTTTCTCAGTGGATCATCCTGTCTCGCCTGCAACTTCAGCTGCTCTCGTTGTGTGGTCTCAGCCACTAACTGCCTGTCTTGCAATTCTGGCTTTTACCTCAGCGGAACTTCCTGCCTTTCCTGCTCAGGAGGCTGTATCTCTTGTACCTCTCCCTCAAACTGCCTCTCCTGTGGAACTGGCAACTTCCTCAGTGGAACTTCTTGTGCTCACTGTTCTACTGTTATCTCAAACTGTCTCATCTGTGATGGCACCAACTGTTGGGAGTGTGCTGCCGGCTTCACTCTAGTCAACAATACCTGCAATTCTTGTTCATCACTTCAGTCTGGCTGCCAGATCTGCGAAGGCTCTTCTTGTGTCCTCTGTTTGAGATAGTATTATCTTTCTTCTGGCAGTTGTCTTTCCTGTGCCTACCCCTGTCTCACCTGTTACAGCTCCACGCAATGTCTGAGCTGTCCAGTCGGCTACTTCCTCAATGCCACCGATGTCTGTTAGCTCTGTCCTTGTCCGTCATGCTCCTCACTTACAGCCTGCCTGTCTTGTGCAGTTGGATAATACCTTGATACAGGGAGCTGTTACTCTTGCTCGGCTGTCCACTCACACTGCCTTAGCTGTCAGTCAAACATCGTTTGCACCGACTGTGCTCCTCCCTTCTTCCTCAGCGGCAACAATTGCTCTCGCTGTACTCTTGGTTGCTCTTCTTGCAATGGAGCCTCTTGCCTGACCTGCGAACCCGGTTTCTACATTTCTGGCTCTTCGTGCTTGTCTTGTCTGAACAACTGTTCTGTCTGCACTTCTGCAGCTGTATG
>Ga0100381_1004562_pt1 | contig 11662 bp, 9 predicted proteins | sample CryGeymeta201505_FD_80416 | JGI IMG/M metagenome (GOLD analysis project Ga0100381, IMG submission 80416) | Groundwater microbial communities from Crystal Geyser aquifers in Utah, USA - Crystal Geyser metaG 2015-05 | ecosystem: Environmental > Aquatic > Deep subsurface > Groundwater | place: USA...
AATCATCTTTTACACCATTATAAAGTCATTTTGGGTTCGCAGTCGCCACGTCGCAAACAACTTTTGTCTGCTATGGATATAGAGTTCGAACAGCGTGTCAAGGAAGTAAATGAAGATATTTTACCCAAATGGCAGACTAAAGAAGTTGCTCAAAAACTAGCAGAACGAAAAGCTCTAGCACAACAAAAGGAACTGAAAGAGAATGATTCAGATTTTTTGAATGAAGTTTTGATTACTTCGGATACGATTGTAGTTATTGAAGATAAAATATTAAATAAACCTCAAAATAGGTTTGAAGCTAGAGAAATGCTAGGACTTTTGTCTGGTAAAAAGCATTTAGTTATTACAGGGGTTTGTATTTGTACAAAATCCAAATTACATAGCTTTTCAGATGAAACAGAAGTATTTTTTAAAGAATTAAGTCAGAATGAAATTGATTATTATATCCAAAAATACAAACCTTTTGATAAAGCAGGTTCGTATGGAGCGCAAGAATGGCTCGGAATGATAGGAATAGAAAAAATAAATGGAAGTTATTTTAATGTAATGGGATTACCTGTGCAGAAATTGTATCAAGAATGGGTAAAGTTTTTGATATAATTTGATATAAGTAAAAATCTTTGTATTATCTACTTTCTAAAAAACCTTAAAATCAATGAATTAACTCATAATTTCACATTTACCCTTTTGTAGGCATTTTATTTTTACTTACTTTCAAGTAAAAAAATACAGTTAATCTACTTCATTATTTAAAAAGACTTAATTATTTTTAGTATTACAAGATAATTTAAAAATAAAATTACCTGTAAAAAAAGTAATTAAAATAATTAGAATGGAATTGTAAATTTATTTTAATTAACACATTATCTACATCAAATAAAAAAACAAGATTTGCAAAAATTGATAAAATAAACGAATTTGCACTACATAGAATTACTTTGAATGTAGCTTTCTTAAAAATATCCTATCTGTTACCTTTATAATAATTAAAATATGCCTTTCCAAAACCTACTAAATAGTTTGGTGGGAATGTGTGTGTACATTTTTTTAGTGTTTTTTGTGCCTCTTTCGTATGCTTTTTCCCAACATCATACACTTACAGGCTCAAATCCATTAAATACCACCTTCCAAAATGCCCTTACTCTTTTCGAACAGCAACACTATGAAGCTGCTCAAAAATCGTTTTTATCTTACTTGGCTTCTGATAATTCTTCTGTTTTTCCTCAGAATGAATTAAATAAGAAAATAGAAACTACTTATTATATACGACTTTGTGAGTTGTACCTCAAAAAATCATACGCAGAACGAAACAGTATTGAGTTTATTTCTCAATATGAAAAAACGTTGTATGCCGACAATCTCAAACTTGCTTTAGCAAATTCTTTTTATGAAGAAGGAAATTATAGAAGAGCAGCCTATTATTTTGCTCCTTTAGAAAAATCTCGTCCTACTCAAAAAGAAGAACTAGAAATCAATTTCCGTTTAGCTTATTCGTATTTCAAAATTAGTAGAACGAAAGAAGCCTTGCGTACTTTTTCTTCTTTGCAATCTAAAAATAATGAATATTATGCTCAAGCTAGTTATTATGTAGGTTTTATCAATTATGAATTAGGAAGTTTTGAGCAGGCTATCGATAATCTAACTAAAGCAAAGACAGACAAAAAATATACAGAAAGTGCCAACAAACTAATTGCTAAATCTTATTATTCTTTAGAAGAATGTCAAAACTTGAGTGATTTTCTTTCTTCTATTGCCAATGAAAAACACGACGTTGAGCTTTTTTATTACGCTGCTCAGTGTGCCTATCTCAATAAAGAATTTGATTTGGCGTATGAGTGGTTTGGTCGTTATAAAAGAAATAGCAAACAGCTTTCAGACTCTGCTGCTTATCAATATCTGAATACACTTTATGAAACAAAAAATTATGATGAGTTTTTAGATTATGAAAGCTCATTTCTTGCAGGTGGTACTTTTTATTCTCCTGTTTTGCTGATGAAGGCAAGTATTTATGAAAAACAAAATAACTACAAAAAAGCAGCTTCTACGTATGACCAACTAGCAGCCTTTAATCCATCTGAAGCCGAAAAAGCCTATTATTCCAAACTCAAAAATCTTTATTTGTCGGAAGAATATGCCTTTCTGATTACGGAAAGTAAGAAGTTTGAAAATAAATTTCCTCAAAGTCTGTATCTGCCAGAAGTGATTCTATTTACAGCCAGTGCATTAGCTACCAATCAAGATGCAAAAACAGCGATGGCATATCTTAAAGCTAGAGATGCTAAAAATACGAATCAGAATCAAGGACAAATTAGTAAAATGTATGTTCATTTGGCTTTACAGTCTATCAAAGAGCTTTTCAATCAGTCTTCATACAATGAAATGAGCCAAGTAATGAATCAGCTCCAAAATGATATACAACTGAATGATTCACTTCAAAACTTTATTAATTTCTATACAGCAGAAGCTCTTTTACAAACTGAAAAAGTAACAGAAGCCGAGTCGTATTACAAAAAAATACCTACTTCAAGCCGTTTTTATGCTGATGCCAAATATGGAATGGGAGTTATTAATTTTAATAAAGCTAATTATAGTAGTGTAGCCAAACAAAATGCACTTGTTTTATTGGAAGAATATTTATCTACTCCAACAGGTATTGTAAAAGAAAAAGCTGTTGATGCCCTTACTCGTGTGGCGACAATTTATGCTGTAAATAAGCATTACAAAGAAGCAGAAATCAATTTTATGAAAGCCTTGAATTTGGGAGATTCTGAAACCGAATATATCAATTTTTCTTTAGGTCAGATTTATTTTGTGAATAATGATTATCAAAAAGCGATGTATCAATTTGATAAAGTAATGCAAACACCTAACTCTTTGTATGCTCAATATTCACAGGTTATGAAGGCAAAAATTTATGAAAATCAAAGCAATCGTAAACAAGTTATTGCTCTCTTGAATGATTTTATTAAGCGTTATCCTCAAAGTGAAAAATTAGCCGAAGCATTATATATTCGTGGAAATGCTTGGAATGGTTTGGGAGAAAACAAAAATGCAATCAATGATTATACTGCCTTGATTACAAATTATCCGAATACAGAAAAAGCAAAAATGGCTTTGAGTACCTTAGAAAACTATCCTGATTTTGGTATAGAAGTAGAAAATATGCAGGAACTTAGAAATATATATGCTAGTCATAATTCAAATTATAATCCTAATTCTACAACATCAAATTCTATTACAAACCCTTCTACTACTACAGATGCTATTCAAAAAGAGTTTGATAAAGCCCTCAAACTCTATAAAAACAATGAATTTTCGGGTGCAATCGCTGTTTTTAGAGATATTATCCGTAACAATGAAATTGCAGGAACGACTTATTATGACCCCGTTTATTATTATTTAGGTAAAAGTTATCAATATTATGGCGATAACAATCAAGCTATAAGCAATTTGCAGCGAGTAGGTGGGCAGATGCAAACAGGTGCGCTTGCTGATATGGGAGATATTGAGTTTGGTAGAGAAAATTACAATAGTGCAATTACACATTACAAAAGTTTGGCAAAAATTGCTCCTACTGATGCACTACGTGTAATGGCGTGGGAAAAACTTACTCAAACTTATTGTAGGCAAGAAGATTATGCAACAGCAAATGATTATTTGGCTATTATTCGTAACAAAAAATCATACTCAAGTAGTGATTTTGTTCGATTGTATGAAAATAAAATCTTAGCAGGTCAGCAACAAATAGATGCAGCTATTGAAGGGTTTTCAAAACTAGGAAACGATAGACAAGCCAATCCAAAATATGCTTCAGAGGCTCTTTTAGAATTAGCTACATTGATGCACACTATTGGAGATAATGCAAGTGCAAAATCAATTTTGCAAGACTTGAAAAATCAATTTGCAGAACAAAAAGAAACACAACAAAAAGCAAATAAACTTGCTTTGAAATTAAAATAAAAATTCCTAAAAATTCTATCCTAATACATAAAATAGCTTTTCCAAAATGAAAAAAATAGCTACAAAAATAGTATCCATTTACTTTTTTATCCATCTTCTGACGGTCTTTTCATCAGATTTTGGACAAAAGAGCTTTGCTCAAGGGCAAGCAGAACTGGAACAAGAAAACGTCGATGTTAATAAAACCAACGAATTTGAATTAATATCCAAACCTCCTATCAAAACAAATGCTCAAATTAATCCACTTCCAACCCTAACTGTTTCTCAAGATGAAGAAGTTGATTTTAGTGAAACGATAAGTTTTAATAGGCTTACTTTTAGAGAAATTCCGAATGAACTTGCCCCAACTATTCCAAATGAGGCTTTTGGGAATTATGTAAAAGCAGGTTTTGGAAATTATATAACACCTTATTTTGAAGGTTTTTATAGTCGTGATTTGAATGAAAATAATAGATTTGGTGTTTTTGCTCATCACCTCTCTTCCATGAATGGTGTTGTTGATGGACAAAATTCGGGTTATGGAAATACGAATGTTTTGCTTTTTTCAGAACATACAAAAGAAAGATTTACCTTCTCTTCTTCTATCAATTATAATTTAGAACGAGTTCATTATTACGGATATAATCCAAAAAATAGATTAGATTTTGAAATACCTAACAAAAGAGATATTCGTCAAACCTATCAAAGATTAGAAACAAAATTTAATTTGACTTCACTTCCTCAAACTGATGAATTTGGAGATTCTAGTGCTGACAAATTAGCTTATAAAGTTTCTGTTGGCTTTAATCTTTTTGATGCTAGAGATAATATTAGTGAATGGCAAATTCCTGTTTTAGGTGAAATTTCGTATTCTATTTCTGACAAATCAAAAATAAGAGTTGAAACAGAATTACATCAAACACAGCAAAATAGCAGCTTTATCAATGCTGATAATCAAACTGTAAAACTTACAAATAACAGAACATTAGCTAGTTTTGCTTCTTCTTATAATTGTTCTACTGAAAATTTGACGCTGAATATTGGTGCTGGAATGGCGTATAGTTCGGATTCTCTTTTAGAAAATTCAACTGGAAGTAAACTTTTTTTCTATCCAAACATTGATTTTTCATACCAACTTTCTAAGGACAAACTTTGGATTTTGGGAGAAATAAGTGGAGGTGTAAAACCACAATTTTTGAGAATGCTAACGGTTCAAAATCCTTTTTTGGCTTCTGTGCAACCTCTTAGTCATACATTTTCACAAATTGATGCAAATTTTGGAGTTCAAGCCAAAATCAATAATAACTTGAAAGCAAATGCAGAACTTGGTTTTGCCATGTATGATAATATGCCATTTTTTGCTCCTTCTGTTGCTGATTCTTCGCAGTTTGGTTTATTGTATGATAAAGTAAATGTTTTCCGTTTGGGAGTTTCTTCTTCGTATCAAAAAAATAATTTATCTGCTCGTCTGTCGGCTAACTATTTTGGTTACTCGCTTACCGATTTAGAAATTGCTCATCATCGTCCAAACTTTCAAACAAGTTTGAGTGTAGGTTATACGTTTATAGAAAAACTCAAAACAGAACTTACTTTGCAGCAACTTTTTGGAATCAAAACTCAAAATCCTGTTTCTCAAACCATCTATGATTTGAATGCAATAAATGATTTGAGCATTTCGGTTTCGTATAAATTTACTGAACGAATTTCTGCTTTTGCAAATGGTTATAATTTGATTGGACAGAATTATCAGCGTTTTGTTTATTATCCAAATAATGGAATTACTGTGATTGTGGGTGGGAAATATATCTTTTAGATAAATAATTAATCATAAAAAAACGATTTCAAATACATATTTAAAACCGTTTTTTTATAAAAATCTTTTTGAACTTTCTAAATTTATTCGTCTTTCTTAATCTTAGAATTAGCACGAATACGAAACAAAATATAAACAGGAACTAGCAAAAGTAAGGTATAAAGCTGCCAGCCATAATCTTCTCCTTTACTGCCCAAATTGATAAAAATATAAGCTGCTCCCCCTAACAAAGCAACCAAAACAACGATTGACATATTTCCAAAAAGTGTTTTGCGTTTTTCTTTTGCTCTTCCAAACGAACCTCTCAAAACAGAATGTTCTTCGTTGTACTTACTCAATTCATTCAATTCTTCTTTTACCTCCTCTTTTTCTAATTCTTTTAGACGCTCTTCGGCTTCTGCCCAACGTTTGCGTTTATCAAAATCTTCTTTATCAGGATTATAAAAACGAGGTTGAAACTCAAATTTTTTGTGTTTGGGAAGGCGTGCTGATTTTTTGAACATACCATTATCGGATTTTATTTTTTCTAATATTACGCTACTCTGTAGCTAAAGATATAATGCTATTTATAATTAAAATACTTTCAAGAATGAAAAGTAACAGAATACTACAAAATTACTAGATTTTTATAGAAATTGAAAATACTGTAACTTATTGGTAAATGATCTGTATGATTTATATGATGAATGAAGATAACTGAAAATTGGCAAAGCCAAATACTAGTTTCTATTTTGATAAAATACAAAAGGCTGGTTTAAGAAAAAAATCGTTTACCTATTAAACGTTATCACGGTTATTTACAGGTTTGATAATCAGTAAGTTGTGAGAAATCAAAACAGTCTTATTTTTCCATAACGTAGGGTTTGCAAACCCTACGTTATGGAAAAATGAACATGCTAAATTAACCGTGAGAACCTTTATTCAATTATTATTTCTACTAATTTTTCTATTGTTTTCCAGTTTCTTGTAGTTGCTTTTGTCTTTAACTTTTTCTCAAAGAAGTTGTTTGTCAGTTTGGAAGTATGATATTTACCTTCATTTACCTTCACAAAAAACAAAGATATTATTTTCTATAATTTTAAATCTATTTGAAGTTTTTGATTCAATTTCTTTTGCTTTTTTTCTTTTGCTTTTTCTAGGTTTTGAGTTGTCGGAATCTCTTCTAAAAAGGTAAGATTATCTAAATTATTTTTTTTCTCGTCCTCATTTTTCACAAACGGATTTGAAGATTGAATATTGAGTAATTCTTCTTTTGTTCTTATAATTACAGGAACTTCAAAATTATATGTATCAAAAATTGCTTTTTCTATTTTGTTAGAAATTTCTCTTTTGTCTAAATTATCAGATTCAAAAATTACATTTCCACTTTGAATATAAGTTTGAACATCAAGAAATTCTAAATTTTGATACACTTCTTTCAAATCCTTCATCAAAATTTTTCGTTTTCCTCCTACATTGATTCCTCTCAAAATGGAAATATATTTTTGCATAATTTTATAATCTATATTTATTTAATTTTTAGAAAATTCTACCGTAAAAAAATCGTTCAAGTAATATTACTTAAACGATTTTTTGACATTACTATTATCTACGACACTTGGAAAGTGTCGGCTACTTTTTACTTTATCAACTCATCAGCAAACGCCAATAATTTATCTTCTGAAAAATAATCTCCCATTATTTGAAGTCCGATAGGCAAACCTTCTTTGTCTGTTCCATTTGGAATCGAAATAGCAGGAATTCCGACCACAGAAGCAGGAACAGTAAACAAATCAGCTAGATAAAGTTCTACCGTTTCGCCTTCGTATTTTCCAATTTCAAAAGCTGTTGTAGGCGTTGTTGGAGAGATAATGAAATCATATTTTGTAAATAATTCTTTCATTGCTTCCTGTATTTTGCGTCTTACTTTTTGAGCTTTTGTAAAATACGCATCGTAATAACTTGCGCTCAAAACAAACGTTCCTAACATAATTCTACGCTTGACTTCCTTACCAAAACCTTCTGTACGTGTTTTTTTGTACATAGATTCCAAGTCAGTAACATTCGGACTACGGAAACCATAACGAACGCCATCATATCTTGATAAGTTTGTACTTGCTTCTGCTGTAATCAAAATATAATACGTCGGTAAAGCATATTTTAAAAGAGAAAAATCTACTTCTTCTACCTCATAGCCTTCGCTTTTTAATTTTTCAATTTTGGCAACTGTTGCAGCTTTTATTTCTTCGCTTAATCCTTCGCTGTGCAAAGTTTCTTTGATGTAAGCGATTTTTGGCTTTTTATTATTCTCTGATTTCTTGTTTAATAATTCAGAATACTTCGGCACTTCTCTTTGAGAAACTGTACTATCATTATCATCTTTTCCTGCAATTACTTCTAAAGTAATAGCAACATCAGCAGCGTTATTTGCAAAAATCCCAATGCTATCAAATGAAGATGCAAAGGCAATCAAACCATAACGAGAAATGCGTGAATACGTTGGTTTGAGTCCAACAATTCCACAAAAAGCAGCAGGCTGACGCACCGAACCACCTGTATCAGAACCCAACGAAACCATACACATTCCTGCCTGAACTGCCACAGCAGAACCTCCAGAACTTCCCCCCGGAACTCGGTTTGTACCAATTTCATTTTTTGTAGCTCCAAAAGCAGAATTTTCATTGGAAGAACCCATCGCAAATTCATCACAGTTTTGGCGACCGATTACGATAGCATCTTCTTTCAAAAGACGCTCTACGGCTGTTCCATCAAATTGAGATTCAAAACCTTCTAGCATTTTTGATGCTGCGCCTAATTTGTGGTCTTTATGACACAAAACGTCTTTCAGACCGACAATCATTCCAGCTAATTTTCCTGCTGTTCCGTTTTGGATTTTTTCATCAACAATTTTTGCTTGTGCTTTTGCTTCTTCATCATACACTTCTAAAAAAGCATTCAGAGAAGGATTTTTTTCGTTGATGACTTTCAAATAATGTTCTACCAATTCTGCACAAGTAAGTGTTTTGTTTTGAATGGCTTTTTGGACAGAAGCAAAGGAATTTATATGAGTTTCTAATGTAGTATTCAATTTTTTTTCAATTACGAATTATTAATTACGAATTATGAAATAATCAGCGAAGCTAATTACGAATTTCGCTAATTAGGTTTATTAAATTGCTGCTGCTTATATTGCTATGAGAAACAGCAATCAATAATTATTTTTATATAAAAACAAAAATACGAAGGAAAGCATAGAATTTACAAAATTCTGATAGTTTTCTTTCGTATTTATTTATATTCTAATTTTTTGTAACAGACTAGGAAGTCTGTTATGCTTTTTTAGGCTTCTTTTTTAGTTGTAGAAACGTCTTCTTTTTTGCTTTCTGATTCTATTGAGTTGCGTACTTCGCTGGTTGCATCTTTAAACTCACGAATTCCACGACCTACTCCACGAGCAAGTTCAGGAATGCGCTTTGCGCCAAAGAATACAAGGACAATAAGCATAATAAGGGCAATTTCCCAAGCTCCAAGTCCACCGATAAAGAGAAGTGTATTTAACATAGTTGATTTATTTAAAAGGTTCTGATGAAACAGATTTGATACTGCAAAACTACATATTTTTTGATTAAAAAGGAATTTATTTGAAAATTGATGAAGGCAAACGCACGAAATTGATTTTCAGTTTTTTCCATTAAAGATGATTATGTTGTGTAGTAAAATTATGTTTGACCTAAAGTAGGTTCGTATATAGGGGGTATAACAAATTGTCGTTTTTTGTAGGTAAAAGGTTTGCCTTTTACTAAACTAGCTGTTTTTATCAAAAAAAATGCCTGTATGGAGGAAAAGGCTTGCCTTTTCCCTACGTAATACAAATTGACTAAGCGACACCCGAAGAGCAGCGTAGCTAATTTGTTATGCACTCTCGTATATCTACTACAAAATCAAGTTTGATTTGTAGATAAAGCTGCGATTTTCATTTCTTCTTCTTAGGTAGAGGCAATAAATATTTGTGAGCGCAATCTACCAAAAATCGTTTGCTTAACAGTTTTCTGCCAAGTAAGATTGGGTATCGCATGTTTTTTCGGTCTGTAAGTGTAAAGTCCGTTTTATAATCGCTTCGTCCTATTCGTATGCGAGTACGAATTTTGTAGCGAGTTTGTGCTACTCCGTTTGAGCTGCGTACTTTTGCTTGAGAAAACTCTTCTAAACGATATTCTTTTTCTTGATAATTTTCATGTGTAGGGTCTAAAATAGAAAAACACAAATACTGTTTTCCTTCTTCTTCTTCTATCACTCTGATATTATGACAATGCAGGGAAGAGGTATAAGCTCCTGTATCTGTTTTGGCATCTATTAAAGGTACTCCCAAATCGGTCAAACCCACTTCTTCTACTCTTCCAATAATTTCCATTTTGTGCTATTTTTTTGTAAAAATTCCCAAAATTATAATCTAAAACTTACTAATTTGTTTAGCTTTACAAAAAATCAATTAGGAATAGAATTAATAACAACAACTACTAATTACATAAAAAAAGCTCAATTATGTTCAAAAAAACACGTATTAACCTTTTATTTTGGATAGGAATAATTGTTTCTATTCTTACTTTTTCTAGTTGTGAAACAAAGAAAAGCGAAATAAATCAAAATACCGAATCTAAAGAGTCAAAAGAGAGAATAATTTTAGATTCTGACCCAAATAAAGAAATTAATTTAGAAGACGACAAACAAAATTTTGATGCTTTTATGAAAATTAGAAGCTCCATTGAAGGACTAGAAGGTACAAATAGCTCGAACCAAGCAAAAGAAAGTGCTTATTATTGGGAAGGAAGTATTTATTCTTTTGTGGAAGGAAAACGCAGCAAAAAAATAATGGGAATGAAAGGATTTAGTAGGTCAAGATGGATAAAAGACGATTCATCAAGACGATTATTGACTAGAGAAGTTGCCTTGTACACAGACCCAAAAACTGGAGTGATTTTAGAAAAAATGAAAAATCCATTACTGGGTGAACATAGTGATTCTGTAGAAGTAATTCACGTTTGGAATGACCCTGTAAATCAATATTTTCCATACATAATCAAAGAAAATTATAAAGAAAACCCTGATGAAAGTACAGTTTATGGGCTTCCTTATAGTGAATTGGGAGAGGATAGGGTTTGTTTTTATGCTGATATTTTTCTGACTTATCCTTCCAAAATTACTCGTAAAGAATTTCCTCAAAATGTACAAAGTGATTTGTATCAAGGTGTAGAATTATTTCAGTTTTTTGTACGAAAAAGTGATTTAGAAAATACAATGCTGACAGATGTTCCTGCTACTATTTCGTGGACACGTATCGGACAATGGCTTCCTTTTATGAATATGGGCGATAGACAAGGTCATTTGGTTTATCAATGTAGAGGATATAAAGTTTTGGAAGGTTTTGAAGGACTTCCACAAGATGTGAAAGATTATGTAAGAGCCAAGCAGCCTATTTTCGAACACGCTCCGACCGAATATTCACAACCCAATGAAACGAGTTGGTCGTATTTTAAGAAAGTAAAGCAAGGGAAATAGAGAATGGGAAATACTACATTTTTGTTTTTTATTGTCTTTTAAATCGTGCGTTCAGTTCCTCAGAACTGAACAAAACGCTTCCTCAGAAGCGTGTATTGCCATAAATCATGCTTCTGAGGAAGTATAAAAATTCGTTTCTGAGGAAACGAACACACACGGTTTTTTATGAACATTCTCTGTGTTCTCTGTAACTCTGTGTTTAATATAAAAATTAGGGTACAGTATCCAACATGAGTGACATTTTAAAAAAGGCAAATCTTTACCAAATTTTATTCTGTGCAAATATCTTTTTTCCATAAAGTAGGGTTTGCAAACCCTACTTTATGGAAAAAAGCAAACTATTATTTTGTCAAAAATTGGTCAATTTACAAAATT
>Ga0100381_1004565_pt1 | contig 11661 bp, 10 predicted proteins | sample CryGeymeta201505_FD_80416 | JGI IMG/M metagenome (GOLD analysis project Ga0100381, IMG submission 80416) | Groundwater microbial communities from Crystal Geyser aquifers in Utah, USA - Crystal Geyser metaG 2015-05 | ecosystem: Environmental > Aquatic > Deep subsurface > Groundwater | place: USA...
ACGCCTGCAACGTCGAGGCGGCTCGTCGTGTCGGGGTCTCCTCTTTCGTTCTGGCGATCGAGGTAGTCCTTGACGTCGTCAGCGTTGACTTGGGTGGTGGAGGGGGCCTCACCTGGCTTTTGGAGGGCTGGTTTGGTGGAGGAGTCGATGAGCGACTGGATCTTGCGCAGATCGAGCTGGCTCGTGACGGCCAAGTCGACGTCGTCTTCGTCCAGAGGTCCCTTCTTCGAATCGTCGGACATTGAGGCTCCTCCGGTGCTTCAGCCCAGTCGGGTGTGTGCCGCATTCACGCGTCGCCATGACTTTCTTGTCAGGAGGCACCCACCAAATCATCGGCACGATCTCACGGGTCTCATCGAGGATCCATATATGTCCTAGGTCTGCGTCGGCCGCAATCGCACGGAGACCGAGACTGCGGACGGAGACTGCGGAGCCGCCCAGCCAACGTTCTCCAGGGCGCGAACCACTCAAGGCTCGTGCCTGAGCGCTTCCCGCAAGGCGTCGATCTCGCGCTGGCGAGCCACACGTCCTGGCTTTCTCTCTGCGCGAAGTCTGAGCAGAGCGAGACGCTTGGCTTTGTTGTCGCGGGAAACGACCAGGTGGTTGGCTTCATCGAGGGTCATGCGGCCGTAGATGAAAGCATCATCGAAGAGCTGCTCTCGATACGTCGCGTCCTCGTGACGGCGAGACCAGGCCAGCAGCCAAAGAATAAGGAAGCCAATAAATACAGCGACGAACAGGATCGACAGCTCGCCGAGCACCTCAGCCGACTCGAGGCCGCCGTTGAACGCCCCGTGGATCGCGGTGGCGCAGAAGTATCCCAACGCTGGGCCCAGGATCCACCGGTCGAAGTGAAGGCCAGCAGCAAAGACCGACATCACGACTCCAGCCGCCGCAGTAGCGGTGGCGTGCATCACCGTCGTCAGCAGGGTCCTGAGGGCGATGCTCGTGATCCACTCGGCGAGTCCCAAGTCTCGGTACGCCGCCACGAACGCGAAGAAGTTCTCCGTCGCAGCGAACCCTAAGCCCACCGCCGCACCCAAGGAGAAGCCCTCGAGCGAGGTCTCCAGACGCGTCGCCATCAAAAGGAAGATGAGAACACAGGCTTTGACCCCTTCCTCGACCATAGGAGCGACGATCACCGTGTCCAGCGCCGTCCCCCCGATGGAGGTCGTAGCGATGAAGCGCATCTCGACGAGCCGACCGACGACGAGCGCCAAGCTCGTCGCGACGATGGCCCCCCACAGGGTCGCTACCACCAATGGCCAGACGATCTGGCGATCGTGGCGGCGCGACCACGTCACCGCGGCACAAAAGAGCGACGCCGGAGTCAGCGCCAATATGAGGATGAGGATGGTGATCATGAAACTGGTCAGGCGGCGAGTGCATGTGCGCGCAACGGGATGCTATTGATCAACAGCAACAACGATGACCCGAGTCAGGTAGTCTGACAATCGGGCCGCCGCGGCATTGGCCTTCGAGCCATCCTCGTCGTGCGCGGCTCGCTCGATTTCGGCCCCGATCTCCGTGATGAACACAAACCCGTAGGCCGCCCCATTCCCTTTCATGTTGTGGCCCAGTCTCCGCACCTCTGCGTAGTCGCGGGCGTCGGCTAAGGCTGGGATGCGTACGGCGTCCTCGGCCCGTGCCTCCAGGAAGTCAGGGATCAAGGGCATCACTACGCTGCTGATAGAAACCCGAATCGCGGAACGCTCACTCACACTTCCCCTCCGGACTCCTCGCTGGCGATCTGGAACTTTTTCATCTTGCGATACAGGGTTGTCCGACCGATGCCCAGCTCTTTTACGACTTTGGCCAACACGCCTTCATTGCGCGTGAGGGCGCAAAGAATCGCTTGCCGCTCGATCGCTTCCATGCTCAGACCGACCCCCGCTTTGTCCACCACAGCGATCGCCTCCGCACCCGCTACTGTCAACGGAACTTCCTTTGGAGGGAGACTCGGAGACGTTGCGGCGGGAGAGCTCTCGGTTACAGCAGCGACGGGCGAGGTCGGCTGCAACAGACGTGGTGGCAAATGCTCCGGTTGGACGGTCGAGCCATTCGCGGAAACCAACCCTCGGTGCACAGCGTTCTTGAGCTCCCTGACGTTGCCTGGCCAAGAATAGGACAGCAGCACCTCGAGTGCGGCATTCGAAAGCTCAGCCGCGTGTCCGAGCGCCTCGGCAAACTCCGAAGCGAAGTGTCGTGCCAACGGGGCGATGTCCTCACGCCGCGCTCGCAGCGGCGGGACCTCGAGTTCGAACACCGCAATTCTAAAGTAGAAATCCTCGCGAAACTTGCCCTGGGCGACGAGCGACTGAAGGGGTTGGTGGGTTGCGACCAGAAGGCGGTAGTTGGAGCGGATCTCCTTGTTGCCTCCGACCCGGCTGAAGGCTCGCTCTTGTATCGCACGCAGCAACTTGGCTTGGAGACCGAGACTGAGCTCTCCCACCTCGTCGAGAAAGAGAGTGCCCTGATCGGCCTCCTCGAAACGTCCGATCCGCCGCTGCTCGGCGCCCGTGAACGCGCCCTTCTCGAACCCAAAGAGCTCTGATTCCTGCAAGGTCTCTGGGATCGCCGCGCAGTTCAAAGCGACGAACGGTCCATCACGGCGGCTCGAGTGGCTGTGGATCGCGCGAGCCACGAGCTCCTTGCCAGCACCGCTCTCGCCTTGGATCAAGACCGTGATGTCCCCAGCCGCGACGCGGTTGAGCGCCACCAAGGTCTCCTTCATCGCCGGCGAGTGGCACGTCAACCCATAGCCGGTTCCCTCCGCGGCGCGCTCGAGATGAGCCAACTTCACGCTCAAGTGGCAATGCTGCACCGCGTTGCGAAGCGTCGTCGTGAGCTTGGCGGGGTCGATGGGCTTGGTCAGGTAGTCGTAGGCTCCAAGGTTCATGGCGCTGACGACCGAGTTCACGGAAAGATCGGCGGTGAGCATCACAACAGGAAGGTGCTGACTCCGGACTTTGATTTGCCGCAGCGTCTCGAGCCCACCCAAACCCGGCATGGAGAGGTCCAGCACGATGGCGTCGGGAAGCACCCGATCCAACGCCGCGAGACAATCTTCGCCACAGCCGAAAGTCTCCACCTTATAGCCAGCATCCTCGAGCCAGGCACGGACGATGCGCTGGATGAGTCGCTCGTCATCCACGACCAAGACGAGCCCCTGGCTGTCGCGATTGTGTTTCATGGTCAAGTCAGCTGGTTTTGACGGGTTAACGCAGCTTATTGGGCGAAAATCAAAACGCAAGCTCGGCGTGCGGCGGCGGCGTCGACTTCGAGTTGACGAAGACCTTCAGAGCGGGCTCTTCACACTGTCTCTGAGGCGCCCTAAGAGCTTGGCCGAGAACGGGGTGCCCAGCCCACCCCCCGCAGAAAAGTCGAATCGGCAGCGATCCCCTGTGCCCCGCATGAGGCTCTCACAACTCGAGGCACAGTTGCACGCGCCGTAGAGCGCCACATAATCGTCGCCGGCCTCGCTCGAGGTGAGCCAGAGCTTCGCACACTCCGCAACGAGCTCAGTGCTCGCTTCTTCACCGCCGTCGCACTCGAACTGGTGCTGGCACATGGCCGCGGCCCAGTAGTTGACGCAGAGACCGCGCAAGCCCTCCCCCTGCGCCAGCTGCCCGCAGCTGAGCGTCTCGATGCAGGGGGCGAACAGCTCGGCCGCGCTCGAACCGGCCGCGTTGGCCTTTGTCGCCGCCAAGAGCGCGACGCACTCCTCGACTCCGCCAGGCAAGGTGTTCGGCTCACAAGCGGCGAGATGCTGGCACACCTGCTCTGCTGGTGTCTGAGCAAGGGCTTGGGTTGCCGTGAAACCTACCGCGAGGACCGCCAGGAACAACGATTCCAGCCCATGGCGCACTCTCGAGTTCAACCGCGACCTCACTTTTCGTGCGACGTCACTTGCCAAAGCCCGGTCCCTACACCTCGCGTCGGGGGTTCGCACGAGCGGCGAAAGTCAGAAAATCGAGGTTTACTTTAACAGATTCGGCCCCCATAATCCGCCGCCTCGCATCCAATGCTCGGGAGGTAAGAAACTATGGCTGAGACCATCGACGAATTGACTGTCAATTACACCGACGAAAGTGGCCAACAAATCGTCGAAGAGATCGACAAAGAGGTGCTCTCCAAGGGCTCTTGGACCACCATCCTCTTCCGCTACCGCGAGTGGGATCGCAAGAAGGAAGTGTGGGGCGAGGAGAAAGCCCGCATCGAGCGGTATCAGAAGCGCAACGGGACGTACCGATCGCAGTCTCGCTTCAAAATATCGAGCGCCAAACAGGCCCGGTCCATCGTCGAGATCCTCGAGAAGTGGTTCCCAGCCGAATAGCCCTGTGATGGGGCGAGCCGACGCAGGCTATTGGCTGAGCTTGGCTATTGGCTGATCTTATCGACGCCCGCCTGTGCAAAAAAGGCAGCGAGACGAGCCCGTTGATCGCCCTGGAGCACGATCCCCTGTTCCTCGACGACACCGCCGCAGCCAAGGTGTTTCTTGAGCTTCGAGCACCAACGCTGCAGCTGCGCGGGGTCGTCCACGAGCTGCTCGACCACCGTAACGGCCTTCCCCCCACGTCCTTTGCGTTCGTAGCGCAAGACGACTCTTCGCGGTGTTGGGAGGTCTGTGCTCACCGGCTCCACCGTTCGCAGGTCTGAGAGGGTCGCCGGCTCTTCCCTGGACGGGCAGGAGGCTGGACGCGGCAACGAGGCGAAGGGGGAGTTCGAAAAACCTTCGCCACGAGTGGCGTCGAGCCGCTCGGTTTTCTTGTCTTTCTTCATGCGAAGCTGTTCTCGTTTGGGAATCGGTGGCAAGGCGACACGGGGCTCGAGTCGGAGCGAGGCGCGCGACCCAGGTCGCGGCGATCGCTCGACCACGGGATTGGCGACCTGAAAAGCGACAATTGTCGCGGCGAGCCCTTGCTGGGCCGCGCCGATCCTACGAGAGAAAAAAGGATTTCTAAAATGGGTTGACAGTAACCACCCAGCGTGTATGTCTGTCGCCGGTCTTTGACTGAATGACCATTCATTCCGAGGAGGGCGACCATGAGTTTCTCATTCCGTAAAGTCGCAGTGCTCGGCGCGGGTGTGATGGGCGGCGGTATCGCGGCACATCTCGCCAACGCAGGCGTACCCTGCCTGCTCCTCGACATCGTCCCTCCCAGTGCGGCTGCGGGGGAAGATACGTCGAGCAGAGCGTTTCGCAACAAGTTCGCTTCCAGCGGACGCGATTTGCTCAAGAAGCTAAAACCCGCACCGATCATTAGCAAAGCCGCGCTCGACATCATCGATGTCGGAAACTTCGATGACGATATGGCGAAAATCGCAGACTGCGATTGGGTCATCGAGGTGGTCAAGGAAGACCTGGCGATCAAACAAAAAGTCTTCGCCAATGTGGAGAAGTACGTTCGCCCCAACACCATCGTCAGCTCGAATACTTCAGGCTTGTCGATCAAGGGGATGCTGGAAGGGCGCGGAGAGCCTTTCAAGAAGCGCTTCCTCGTCACTCACTTCTTCAACCCCGTCCGCTACATGAAGCTCCTCGAGCTCGTGCCCGGCGAGGAGACCCTCCCTGAGGTGATGGCCGCGCTCCACAAGTTCGGCGAAGAGACGCTGGGCAAGGGCATCGTCTATGGCAAGGACACCACCAACTTCATCGCCAACCGCATCGGCGTGTTCGGCATGATGAAGACCATCGACGAGATGAAGAAGGCCGAGCTCTCGGTCGAGGAAGTCGACAAGATCTTCGGGCCGGCCATGGGCCGTCCGAAATCCGCCGTCTTCCGCACCGCCGACATCGTTGGCCTCGACACCTTCGTGCACGTCTCGCAGAACTGCTACGACAGCCTGCCCAACGACGAAGAGCGCGACGTCTTCAAGATCCCAGCCTTCATCAAGACCATGGTCGAGAAGGGCATGCTGGGACAGAAGTCGGGCGCTGGTTTCTACAAGAAGGTCGGCAAAGACATCCTGACGCTGGACCTCGACACCCTCGAGTACAAGGCCCAGGCCACGGTGCGCTTCGACTCCCTCGGTGAAGCCCGTCGCATCGACGATTCTGCCGAACGCGTGGTCGCCGTCATGAACGGCAACGACAAGGCCGCCAAGTTCGCCGAAGTCGTGACCCTCAACGTGCTGGCTTACGCCTCTCGCCGCATCCCTGAGATCGCCGACGATCTGGTCAACATCGACCGCGGGCTGCGCTGGGGCTTCGGTTGGGACGTCGGTCCCTTCGAGATCTGGAACGCCTACGGCGTCCAGGCCGGTCTTGACCGCATGAAAGAGCTGGGCATCAAGGCGGCTCCTTGGGTTCAAGAAATGCTCGCTGCGGGCACCACGAACTTCTACGCCATCGACGACAAGGTCGATGTCTACTGGGACATCCCGGCCAAGAAAAAGCTGGCCGTGCCGAAGAACCGCCGTCAGATGAGCGTCGAGCTCCTCAAACGCAGCGGTCAGCCAATCAAGAAGAACAACAGCGGCTCGGTCTGGGACATTGGCGACGGCTGTGCGCTCCTCGAGTTCCACTCGAAGATGAACTCCATCGACGATGGCACCGTGGAGATGATGAACGCCGCGCTGGACATCGCCGAGAAGGACTTCAAGGGTCTGGTCATCGGCAACGATTCGGCCAACTTCTCGGTCGGCGCGAATATCATGGCGCTCTTGTGGGCCGCCAATTCCGGACAGTGGGACGCCATCCGCAAGATGGTGACCGACTTCCAGATGGCCAACCAGCGCATGTACTACAGCCGCATCCCAGTCGTGACCGCGCCGTCAGGCATGGCGTTGGGCGGGGGTTGCGAGGTCACCATGGGTGGCAACGCGGTCCAGGCGGCTGTCGAGAGCTACATCGGTCTGGTCGAGGTCGGCGTCGGCCTCATCCCTGGGGGTGGCGGCAACATGATGCTGTTGCGCAACCTCTACGGGCCCGTCGCCAACGACCCGATCTTCGATGCCTTCCCGTACATTCAAAAAGCCTTTATGTCGATCGGTATGGGCGCCGTCTCGACCTCGGCCGAAGAGGCCCGCGAGAAGGGCTTCCTCAAGCCTACGGACGGCATCTCCATGAACCGCGACTTCCTGCTCTCCGACGCCAAACAGAAGGCCTTGGGCATGGCCGACGGGTTCCTCCCGCCGCGTCCGACCCAGTTCCTGCTGCCGGGCAAGAGCGGCGCGGCCACGGTCGACATGTTGCTCTACGACATGCAGCTCAACGGCCAGATCAGCGAACACGACCGGCACATCGGGAAGATGCTCGCCTCCGTCTTGACCGGCGGCGACACCACTCCCAAGATCTTGGTCAGCGAGGACCGTCTCCTCGAGCTCGAGCGCGAAGCCTTCCTCAGCCTCTGTGGCGAATCCAAAACGAAAGCGCGGATTTCGTACATGCTCGAGAAGGGCAAGCCACTCCGCAACTAGTTGACGGCCGATCTGGGGCCGTCCGCGGCGTCGAGCTTCGCGCGTCCCTCCTCGACGACCTATGAGGTCGCCTCCGGGGGGCGCGCTTGCTCTCCTTGCGGACAACCCCACCTCGACCGTCAACGGGAGTTCTCTCTCGGAAGAGCGGTTGAAGGTTCGTTAAGTAGTTCAACGGAATCATCTTTTTCACTCTAAGTGCCTTCGGTTTGGAGGCAGGAGATATACCATGTCCAAGAGAGTCGTAATCGCGAGCTACGCGCGGACTCCCTTCACGCGCGCTCACAAGGGTGAGCTGAAGGACACCCGCCCGGACACGATGGCGGCGTGGGTAATCAACGCCGCTATTGCTCGAGTCCCGGGCCTCAAGAAGGAGGCCATTCAGGACGTCATCGTCGGCTGCGCGATGCCAGAGGCCGAGCAGGGCATGAACGTGGCCCGCATCGCCCTGATGGAAGCCGGCCTGCCCTACACGGTGCCGGGCATGACCATCAACCGCTTCTGTTCGTCGGGTGTGCAGTCCATCGCCATCGCCGCGCAGGCTATTCTGGCGGGCTCGATCGACATCGCCATCGCCGGCGGGACCGAGTCCATGACTATGATCCCCATGGGCGGCAACAAGGTTTCCGCCAACCCCGACCTCATGGCTCGCTACCCCGAGGCCTACACCGGCATGGGCGCGACCGCTGAGATCGTGGCCGTCAAGTTCGAGGTCGGCCGCGAGGAGCAAGACCGCTTCGCCGCTGAGAGCCAACGTCGGGCCGAGGTCGCGCAAGACGCCGGCAAGCTCAAAGACGAGATCATCGAGATCACCACGACCGTGATCGAAGCCGATGGGCCCCACACGGTCACCCTCAACCACGACACCATCAACCGTCGCGGCACCAGCTACGAAGGGCTGGCCAGCTTGAAGCCCGCCTTCAAGCCCACGGGCACCGTCACCGCTGGCAACGCCTCGCCGTTGACCGACGGCGCCGCGGCCGTGGTCCTGATGAGCGAGGAGAAAGCCAAGGAGATGGGCATCAAGCCTATCGGCTACTTCCACGACATCCAGATCGCCGGCGTGCCGCCCGAGATCATGGGGACTGGGCCCGTGCCCGCCATCCGCATGCTGCTGGCGAAGCACAACCTGAAGCTCGAAGACATCGATGTCATCGAGCTCAACGAGGCCTTCGCGGCGCAGTCGGTGTACTGTATCCGTGAGCTCGGCCTCGACGCCGCCAAGGTCAACCCCAACGGCGGCGCCATCGCGCTGGGACACGCGCTGGGCGTCTCTGGAACGCGCATGGCCGGCACGCTCCTCAGCGAGCTCAACCGACGCGGCGGCAAGTGGGGCATCGTCTCCATGTGCATCGGTGGCGGCATGGGCGCGGCGGCGCTGTTCGAAGCGGCGTAGAGCGTTCGAGCGAGAGTTTGAACGGAGCGCCATCCTCGAGAGGGGGTGGCGCTCTGTGCGTTTCTTGTCGGGGTCTTGTTGGGCGAGCCGCGGCGGCGTTTCGGCGGTGGCGAGGTCGGTGAGGGCTTCTTGTTGCCAGGCGCTGGCAATTTCAGTTGGTTACTGTGTAACCGACTCACTGCCTTCTTTGGTCAGTCGCCAGACAGAGGAGAGAGCGGCGCATCGGTCAGACGTTGTCAGCGTCATACCCCGTCCATCCAGTTCAGATTTTGGTTGCGATGATTGGCTCATCACCGTAACATGGCGTCGCTTCGCAACCACAACCTGGAGACATTTCAATGGGAAAGACCTACTCACCTGGCTCGCTCGTGGCGCTCCCACGAACCAATGCGCTCGACGTAGAGGCGCTGTCCGTCAGCCTCGTCACCGCCGCATCGGCCACCCCAGTTCCTCCTATGGCGTTGAAGTCGTTCGAGCGACTGAAAACGCAGACGACACAGCTCAGCGGGGCCATCGCTGCGCTCGTCACCCCCAAGGCCGAGTCGACCCAACCGCTGCCCCATGTGCTCGATCCGCCCCTCGATCGCAGTCTGAGTCTTGCACGCCAGTGGCTCGACGCGATCCTGGCGCTCGATGAGCCGGAGAACACCCTGCGCGACGCGGCGAAGCGCATCTACGAGGTGTTCTTCGCAGACGGTCTCACCTACCTCAACTTCCCCTATCTGCGGCAGTGGTCGGCGATCCGCGCACGCCTGACGGTCGCCGACGAGCTGGGCCTCGATGCGGCGTTCGCAGAGCTGAACGGGACGTGCTTCATCGCCGCCATCCGCAGGCTCCACACGTTGTATGGCGATGCCTTGGGCATCACCGACGCGCGGGTCACCGTCGACGTCGAGGCGAAGCTGCGGCCCTTTGCCGACGCCACGCGCAACGAAATGCGGGTGTACATCGAAAAAGTGGTCGCCAGCGTCGAGCCGGACGAACCCGCGACCGCAGACGCCATGACCGCGCTGCTGCAGCCGCTGGCCGACTTCACTGCCAAGTCGGCGAGCCCTGGCGCGCAGACAGTGGAGTCCGATTCGCAGTCCGGCGAGACGCCAGACGTTGCGACGCCGGCCGAGTGAGTCGTCGCGGACCGCTCAGACCGAGAGACTTCCGACCCCTACTATAGGGGTCGAAAGGTGAGTAGATTGACCTTTTGACCCCTACTATAGGGGTCGAAAGGTGAGTGGATTGACCTTTTGACCCCTACTATAGGGGTCGAAAGGTGAGTGGATTGACCTTTTGACCCCTACTATAGGGGTCGAAAGGGGAGTGGATTGACCTTTTGACCCCTGCTATAGGGGTCGAAAGGTGAGTGGATTGACCTTTTGACCCCTGCTATAGGGGTCGGAAGGTGAGTGGATTGACCTTTTGACCCCTACTATAGGGGTCGAAAGGTGAGTGGATTGACCTTTTGACCCCTTTAGTAGGGGTCGAGAGTCCAAGCGAGCACGCAGCGGCTGTTCGGCAAACTCAGCGCACGGGGAGTGCCTGGTCGAGCGCAATTCCTGGCCCCTGCTCGCGACCAAAGGTCCCACGTCGTATCCGCGGCTTCTATGAGCAGGACGTTGAGAGTGTTATTACCATTGCGAGCATTCGGCTCCCATCTCGCCCCGTCGGGATTAATTGCGTTTCAAGCCGGTTCGAGAAGCGTCCACTTGAGAAGAAAGAAAGCGCGGCACGGTCCGAAATGCCGGACTAGTCGCGATCGGCCGTCCTAGGCCAGACTCAGAGTCTGCAGTCACGACAAGGGCACTCCTGCCAATACTCTCGCCCAAGGCTGACCGAAACCGCTCTCAGGTGGGTAAGCGAGTTAGGGTCCCAACAATGGACAGCATAGTCACCGGTGCCCTCCAAGACCGCTACGAGCTCCTGAGCGAGATCGGCCGAGGTGGGTTCGGCGTGGTCTACAAGGCTCGGCAGCGCACCACGCAGCAGCTCGTCGCCATCAAGGTTCTCGACCTCGCCGCGGCCTCCGACCTCGCGACGCGTAGCGAGCAGCGCAACCGGTTTACGCGCGAAATGGAGCTGATTGCGCAACTGACGAGCCCTCATGTCGTTCGACTGGTCGACGCTGGCTTCAGCGGCGACGACCCCTTCATGGCGCTCGAATATCTCCGAGGCCAAGAACTGGCCGAGGTGATTTGGGAGGCCCCCTCGAACAAGAGCTCGTCAAGCTGCTCACCAATCACATCCTTCGAGCGCTTGCCGAGGACCTGCCACTGCCACTGCCGCCGAAACTGCGAGGGAGTTCTTGGGGAGGTTTCCTAGAGCGTGCCTGTGCCAAGAGACCCGATGAACGCTTTTCTTCCGCTGATGAGATGCTCGAAGCCCTTCACCGCCTGGATTACGGATATGAAACGACTGGACCCGTTGTCCATGAATTGCCGGTGCTTGACACGACGCCGGGGTTCTGGAGTTGTCTAACACCGTCCATCCGTGAACGACCTGAAACCCCGAACGACTTCGGGGTGGGTTTCACGACGGAGGACAAGAAGGATTGCAGCTCGGTCTGTCAACACGTGGCCGATTGTGGGCTCAACACCGTCGACGCCTGCCTACCCTTCTGCGCTGAGGCCACCGAGGCCGAGCGCTCCCAAATCATCGGGGCGACATGCGGCGAATTGAAGACGCAGCAGGGGCAGTCGCAGCCCGCGCAAGGTGGCTCGCAGGGTGGCGGCGGGACTATGTCGGACTGCTCGTCGGTGGGTGGCTCGCTGATCGTGGGCGTGTGCTCGGGGCCTCCGTTCCCGTGCCGCTCGCTGGGCTGTCCGTCGGGCTGGAGCTGCGCCGTGGATGGCAAT
>Ga0100381_1004571_pt1 | contig 11648 bp, 8 predicted proteins | sample CryGeymeta201505_FD_80416 | JGI IMG/M metagenome (GOLD analysis project Ga0100381, IMG submission 80416) | Groundwater microbial communities from Crystal Geyser aquifers in Utah, USA - Crystal Geyser metaG 2015-05 | ecosystem: Environmental > Aquatic > Deep subsurface > Groundwater | place: USA...
CGGGGTCTTCTTCAAGAAAAATCCCATGATTGTCCGGGGCATCGATGCCCCGCCTCCCCCGTCAGAATAGTTGTCGCCTCGATAGAATCTTGAACTTGGGGGCGACGAGGACGAAAGATGGCACGGTACGGAGAGGCATTCAGGAACAGGGTGGTGGCGCGGTTGCTGCCGCCGTACAGCGCCAAGGTTGGCGCGGTAGCGAAAGAGATAGGGGTACCTAACCGCAAGCCACGTCTGTCATCGGTAGTGATCGAGCAGATATCGTGTCTGACCCCATATCTAGCATAGATCAGGTAGTCCTTGATCAGGCCCGCGTCCAGCTTGAAGATGTTTGCGAAGGGAACGCAGAGAACGCTCGAGTCATTTCTGGTGTAGGTCACGGTGCCGTGGCAGATCACGATACCCGGTTGTTCCCATGTCTCGGTCACTTCGTGACGAAGCGCCCTGATGTTTCCGAACAAGCCACGGACAACGTGGCTCACTGCCGTTTTCCCTCTCACAGGCTCCGCATTCCCGAATTGAAAACGGACATCGTCCGAGAGGAACGCCAGAAATGCTTCCACACGCTGATCGTCGATACTCCGGAACAGTTGCTTGATCCAGGTATCGGAAATGGGGTCAGACGCGACAACCACAGGCCACGTCCGCGGTTGTTGGTGATCGAGCAATTATCGTGTCTGACCCCATTGTTTTCATTGTCGTCAGTCTCCCACGAACGGATTGCTGCGCCGCTCGCGCCCGAAGGTGGATTCGGGACCGTGGCCGGGGATGAAGATGACGTCGTCGCCGAGCGGGAACAGCTTGCCGCGGATCGAGGCGATCAGCGCGGCGTGGTCGCCGCGCGGAAAGTCGGTGCGGCCGATGGAGCCCGCGAAGAGCACGTCGCCCACGATCGCGATGCGCGAGAGCGGCTCGAAGAACACCACATGGCCGGGCGTGTGTCCGGGGCAATGGAGCACCTGCAGGACGAGCCTGCCCACGCATACGGTGTCGCCGTCGGCGAGCCAGCGGTCCGGCGTGAGGGCCTCGCCGCGCCCGGCACCGAACATCGCCGCCTGCTGGGGGAGCGCGTCGAGCCAGAAGCGCTCCTCGAGCTGCGGGCCTTCTACCGGCACGCCCAGACGGCGGCGCAGTTCGGCCGCGCCTCCGGCGTGATCGACATGCCCGTGGGTGAGCAGGATCTTCTCCACCGTGACCGCGTTGCGCGCGACGGCTTCCAGGATGAGATCCAGATCGCCGCCCGGATCCACCACCGCCGCGCGCGCGGTCTCCTCGCACCAGAGGAGCGAGCAGTTCTGCTGGAACGGGGTGACGGGAATGACGGCGTATTTCATCGCGGGGCCTCGAAGTGCATTCTATGTCAGTGCCGTCCCTGGTACTTGAGATGGCTGCCGCAGCCTGCGCGGCAGTCGCTCGCGCCGAAACGGGGTACCGGGATGCTGCCCGCGGTGGCCTGATTGAGGCTGCATTCCGGACGCGGGGACAGGCGGGTCGCCGTCACCCGCACGCCGGGAGCGGCGAGCAGGTGGTCGATGTGCCAGTGTAGCCGCCGGGCGCCGGCGAGGTGGCGTGCCACGCGCGCCTCGATCGCACGCTTCGCGCTGCCGGTGTAGATGTAGCGGCCGGGGGCGAAGCGCACCTGCCCGAGCGCGCCCACGCGCACGGTCACCGCGCGTGCGACCCGGATCACGAGCTGGTAGCTGATGGCCTTTCGGGGCGTGGACATGGGCGGGGAACCCCGGGTGGATCGGTCGAAGAGATTCGTCCTCGCCTCGTCGCCGGAGGAGCCAACGGGCGCAATGCGCTTCGCTTATTGGGCCCTACGAACTCAAAACCGAAACCCAGATCACCCCAGCGCCGTCGGCTTGAATCGCGCATGCAGCGCGCTACCCTTGCGGGCGCGGTGCGCGCGATGGCGATCCAGATCCGCGCCGCGCAGCGTGAGCGAGGCCGGCTTGCCCGCACGGCCCGTGCCCTCGACGCGCAGCTCGCGCCCGTCGAAGGCGGCAACCGCGGCGAGCGCGTCTCCCGGATCGAGATCGATCAGGATCACCCCGCGTCCTCCGGACTGCTCCTTGAGTTCGGAAGCGGCGAACACCAGCAGCCGCCCATTTCGGCAGAGTGCCGCGAGAGCGCCCTCGGTGGCGAGCGGCAGCGGCCGCAGCGGCGTCTCGTCCGATTCCAGTGTCATGAAGCGCTTCCCGCTCCTCTGGCGCGTCACCAGCTCGCCCAGGGGGCAGACGAAGCCGTAGCCGCCGGAGCCTGCGAACAGGGCGCGCGTATCGGGCGCGCCGGTGAGCGCCCAGGCGAAGCGGGCGCCGTCCTGGAAATCGACCAGGGTGCCGAGCGGCACGCCGTCGCCGCGCCGGCCCGGAAGGTCGGCGACCCGCAGCGAATAGGCGCGCCCGGCGGTGTCGAGCACGACCAGCGGCCAGGTCGTGCGCGACTCGGCCAAGAGCAGCGGCGCGTCGCCCGCCTTGTACGCGATGGTCGCGGGATCGATGCCGTGGCCTTGGCGCACCCGCGCCCAGCCGTTGCGCGAGACGATCACCGTCGCCGGTTCGTCGGGCGCCGCGACGGCTGCCTGCGCGAGCGGCGCCGCCGGCGCGATCAGGGTGCGGCGATCGTCGCCGAAGCGTTTCGCGTCGGAGGCGATCTCGCGCACGATCTGGCGGGTCATCGCCTTGCGGTCCTCGATCAGCGTGCGCAGCCCCGCCCGTTCCTCGCGCAGCGCCTCGAGTTCCTTCCCGATCCGGATGGCCTCGAGCCGCGCGAGCTGGCGCAGGCGGATTTCGAGGATGTCCTCGGCCTGCGCGTCCGACAGGCCGAAGCGGGCCATCAGCTCGGGCTTGGGTTCGTCGGCGGCGCGGATGACGCGGATGACCTCCTCGATGTGCAGCAGCGCGGTCATGCGCCCTTCGAGGATGTGGATGCGCCGCTCGACCTCCTCCAGGCGGTGGCGCGTGCGCCGTTCCACCGTGAGATAGCGGAATTCGACCCATTCGCGCAGGATCGCGGCGAGCCCCTTCTGCTGCGGCCGGCCGTCGCGCCCGATCATGGTGAGGTTGATCGGCACCGGGACTTCGAGACTGGTGTTCGCGGCGACGAGTGCGATGAACGCCTCCGGGTCCTGGCGCGAGGAGCGCGGCTGCAGGACGATGCGCACCGGGGCCTTGTCGCTCGATTCGTCGCGCACCGTCTCCAGCGCGCCGAGGATGGCCGTCTTCAGCGTCTTCTGCTCCGCCGTGAGTTCCTTCTTCCCGGTTCTGGGCTGCGGATTGGTGAGCGCCTCGATCTCGGAGAGTACCTGCGCGCAGGACACGCCGTGCGGCAGCTCATGGACCACGATGCGCCACTGCCCGCGCGCGAGCGCCTCGCGCTGCCAGCGCGCGCGCACACGCAGGCTGCCGCGGCCGCTCGTGTAGGCGTCGCGGATCGCCTGCGGGGGCGAGACGATTTGCCCGCCGCCGGGGAAGTCCGGTGCGGGCAGCACCGCCAGCAGCTCGTCGAGTTCGGCCGCCGGATGCTGGATCAGGATGCGCAGCGCCTCCGCGACCTCGCGCAGGTTGTGCGGCGGGATCTCGGTCGCCATCCCGACCGCGATGCCCGAGGCGCCGTTCAGCAGCACGAAGGGCAGGCGCGCGGGAAGCAGCCGCGGCTCCTCGAACGCGCCGTCGTAGTTGGGCGCGAAATCGACCGTGCCCTGGCCGATCTCGCCGAGCAGCAGCTCGGCGATCGGGGTGAGCCGCGCCTCGGTGTAGCGCATCGCCGCGGCCGAGTCGCCGTCGCGCGAGCCGAAGTTCCCCTGGCCGTCGATGAGCGGATAGCGCAGCGAGAAGTCCTGCGCCACGCGCACCATGGCGTCATACACGCTCTGGTCGCCGTGGGGGTGGTACTTGCCGATGACGTCGCCCACCACGCGCGCGCTCTTGACGTGCTTCACGCCGGCGGCGAGCCGCATCTCGTTCATCGCGTGCAGGATGCGCCGCTGCACCGGCTTGAGCCCGTCCTCGACCTGAGGGAGCGCCCGGGCGCGCACCACGCTCATGGCATAGGCGAGATAGGCGCGCTCGGCGTAGCCGTCGAGCGGAAAGCTCTCGCCGCCATTGCCCGCGGCGGCAGCGGGCGGCGGCGCGGGCGGCGCCGCCGGCTCGTCGAACAGATCGGGGGTTTCGTTCGTCATCGTCTTCATCGGGTTTCAGGCTTCAAGGTCCGGGTTCGCGAGGCGTGCCGGCAACCTGGAACGGCCTCATAGATCGGCTTCGACACTATCGCCCTTCGCCTCCATCCATTCGCGCCGGGCGGCGGCCTCGCCCTTGCCCATCAGCATGGTGAACAGGCGCACCGTCTCGGCGGCCGCGCCCTCGGCCTCGCGCATGCGCACCGGAAGCACGCGCCGCGTGGCCGGATCCATCGCGGTCTCGCGCAACTGCTCCGGATTCATCTCGCCCAGGCCCTTGAAGCGCCCGATCCCGATCGAGCGCGGGTCGACGCCCTCGCTCTCCAGGCGGTCGCGGATCGCGCCCAGTTCGCCCTCGTCCAGGGCGTAGAGCCTGCGCGCCGGCCTCTTCCTGCCCTGCGCCGGCGCGTCGATGCGGTACAGCGGAGGCTGCGCGATGCAGATGTGGCCGCGCTCGATCAGCTTCGGGAAGTGGCGGAAGAACAGGGTCAGCAGCAGGGTCTGGATGTGGGCGCCGTCGACGTCGGCATCGGACAGGATCACCACCTTGCCGTAGCGCAGCCCCGACAGATCGGGATCGTCGTCGGGCCCGTGCGGGTCGATGCCCAAGGCCACCGCGATGTCGTGGATCTCGGTGTTGGCGAACAGGCGGTCGGCGTCGATCTCCCAGGCGTTCTGGACCTTGCCGCGCAGGGGCAGGATGGCCTGGGTCTCCTTGTCGCGCGCGAGCTTCGCCGAGCCGCCCGCAGAATCGCCCTCGACCAGGAACACCTCGTTGCGCGCGGTGTCCTCGGACTCGCAGTCGGCGAGCTTGCCCGGCAGCACGGCCACCCCCGACTGCTTGCGCTTGCCCACCTTCTGCGCGGCCTTCTGGCGGGCGAGCGCCTGGTGGATCGAGAGTTCCGCGATCGCGCGTCCGGCCTCCGCGTGGTCGTTGAGCCAGATCTCGAACGGGTCGCGCACCATGCCCGAGACCAGCCGCACCGCCTCGCGCGAGTTGAGCCGTTCCTTCACCTGGCCCTGGAACTGCGGGTCGAGGATGCGCGCCGAGAGGATGAAGGCGAGCCGCGAGCACACGTCGTCCTGCTGGAGCTTGACCCCGCGCGGCAGCAGCGCGCGCTGCTCGATGAAGGCCTTCACCGCCTCGAACACGCCCGCGCGCAGCCCCGACTCGTGAGTGCCGCCGGCCACCGTCGGGATGAGATTGACATAGGACTCCGAGGGCACGGGGTCGGCGAACCAGCCCAGCACCCAGGCGGCGCCTTCTCCCGGCGCGAAGGCTGCGTCCTCGGGCCCCGCGTACTTCTCGCCGCAATACAGCGGCGCGACGGCTTCGCGCCCGTCGGCCAGCTCGTCCAGGTACTGCGCCAGCCCGCCGGGGTAACTCCAGGTGCGGGTGAGCGGCTCGCCGCCCGGCTGCTCGATCTCCAGGACCACGCAGACGCCCGGCAGCAGCACGGCCTTCGAGCGCAGCAGCCGCTCCAGCTCGGCGGCGGGCACCCGCGGGCTGTCGAAGTACTTCGAATCCGGCCACACCCGCACCCGCGTTCCGGTCTGGCGGCCGCAGGGGCCGATGTCGGCGAGTGCCGAGACCTCCTCGCCCCCGCGCGTGAATTCGATCGCGTGGATGCGCCCGGCGCGGCGCACCTCGACGCTCACCCGCGTGGAGAGCGCGGTGGTGACCGCCACCCCGACTCCGTGCAGCCCGCCCGAGAAGGCGTAGGCGGAGGCGGCGGCGCCCTTGTCGAACTTGCCGCCGGCATGCAAGCGGGTGAACGCGAGCACCACCACCGGGACGCCTTCCTGCGGGTGGACCCCGACCGGGATGCCGCGCCCGTCGTCGGTGACCGAGACCGAGCCGTCGAGGTGCACCGCGACGTGGAGATTCTTCGCGTGGCCCGCGAGCGCCTCGTCGGCGGCGTTGTCGATCACCTCGTGGATGATGTGGGCCGGGGAGTCGGTGCGCGTGTACATGCCGGGGCGCGCGCGCACCGGCTCCAGGCCCTTGAGCACCCGGAAGGAGGATTCGTCGTACTTGAGATCGGCCATGACCCGCCGCTCCGGCATTGCGAAGCGCGCGATTATAAGGGAGAGGGTGGCTCAGCCGCTGCGCCCGGTGTATCCGAACGTCATGCGAGGCGGACGCCGCCCGACCAGGCGGTCTCGCGGAAAGCATGCCGGCGGACGGGGTCGCTTCGTCGCTCCGCGCCGCGCAGGAGCGGCCGCGCCGGCGTGGGCAGTTCGCGCCGGGTCAGCCGACCCGGACCCACTCGCTTTCTTCCTGGACGACCTCGTAGCGGGCCCAGCGCTCGAATTCGGCGCGGGTCATGGTCTCGGTGCGCCGCCGGCCGGGGCCGGCGACGATCTTGCAGGTCACCGTGTCGAGCGCCGGATCGAGGGCGAGGATGCGGCGTACCGACCAGGCATGGCCGAAGCTGCCGCTGCTGTAGCAGCGGCCGATCGTCGGGGTCAGGAACGATATGGCGTCCGGCCCCACTTGTCCTGACCCGATTCATCCGGCGCGAGCGAGCGGCTCACGACCTCGGCGACGTCGGCCGACAGCCCCGCGCGCGCGCCGATGCGCTCGAGTGCGGCGCGGGCGTGCGCCTGGCGTCCGGGATCGAAGCGGCGCCAGCGGTCGAATGCGCGCGTCATGCGCGCGGCCACCTGCGGGTTGAGCGCATCGAGTACGATCACGCGGTCGGCCATGAACGCATAGCCCGATCCGTCGGCGGCATGGAAGCGGACCTGGTTGGCGCCGAACGTGCGGATGAGCGCATAGACCTTGTTCGGGTTGCGGATGTCGAAGGCCGGGTGTGCGGTGAGCGCGCGCACGCGATCGAGCGTGTCGGGCAGCCGCGAAGCCGCCTGCACCGCGAGCCACTTGTCGACGACCAGGGGCTCGCCCTTCCAGCGCTCGTAGAAGGCGGCGAGCGCCTTCTCGCGCTCGGGGCAGTCGCAGTTGGCGAGCGCGGAAAGCGCCGCCATCCGGTTGGTCATGTTGTCGGCACGCTCGAACTGCTCCCAGGCGAGCGCGCGGTATTCGGGCGTGTCGAGTTCGATCAGATAGGCGAGACAGAGGTTGCGGGCCGCGCGCAGCCCCGCGCTCACCGCATCGAAGCGGTAGGGGCCGGGGACGGCGCAGTTGCGACGGGTTTCGGTCAGCCGATCCTCCAGCCGGTGCGCGAGACCGACGCGGATGCGCTGGCGGGCGGCGTGGATCGCCTCGGGATCGACCACCTCGAGCTGCTCCGCGACATAAGCTTCCGCGGGCAGGTTCAGGGCCTCGGAGCAGAAGGCGGGGTCGCTGCGCGCATCTTCCAGCACCCGGGCGCACGCGCGCGCCAGCGCCTGCGGCACCTCGACCGCGCGCCCCGCCCGCAACGCCTCGATCCCGCGCAGGATGGCATCGAGCGCGAGCCGCTGGAGCGCCTCCCAGCGGCTGAACGCATCCGTGTCGTGGGCGCCGAGGTGGGCGAGCTGCTCATCGGTGTAGGGGTACTTCACGATCACCGGTGCCGAGAAGCCGCGCGCGAGCGAGGGCACCGGCCGGGTCGTGACGCCGGGAAACACGAAGCACTGGCTGCGTTCGGTCACCGAGAGCACGCGGGTCGTCGCGGCGGCTCCCGCGGGCTCGCCCTCCAGGCGCAGCGGGATCTCCTCGCCCGCGGGGCCGAGCAGCCCGAGCGCGAACGGGATGTGGAAGGGCTCCTTCGCCGGCTGGCCGGGGGTGGGCGGGCAGGACTGGCGGACGGTGAGCGCGTAGCGGCCGGCGGCCTCGTCCCAGGCGTCCTCGACCTCGAGCACCGGGGTTCCGGCCTGTTCGTACCAGCGCAGGAACTGCGTGAGGTCGATCCCGTTGGCATCGGCCATCGCACGCACGAAGTCCTCGCAGGTCACCGCCTGGCCGTCGTGGCGTGCGAAGTACAGATCCATCCCCTTGCGGAAACCCTCGCGCCCGGCCAGGGTGGCGATCATGCGCACCACCTCGGCGCCCTTCTCGTAGACCGTCGTCGTATAGAAATTGCGGATCTCGACGTAGGCATCGGGGCGCACCGGATGCGCCATCGGCCCGGCGTCCTCGGCGAACTGCGCGGTGCGCAGGTTCCTCACCTCCTGGATGCGCACCAGCGAGCGCGAGAAGGTGTCGGCGCCGTACTCCTGGTCGCGATAGACCGTGAGCCCTTCCTTGAGCGAGAGCTGGAACCAGTCGCGGCAGGTGACGCGGTCGCCCGTCCAGTTGTGGAAGTACTCGTGCGCGATCACGCGATCGACGTTGAAGAAGTCGCTGTCGGTGGCGGTCTCGGGAGCGGCGAGCAGGTACTTGGTGTTGAAGATGTTGAGCCCCTTGTTCTCCATCGCCCCGGAGTTGAAGTCGCCGACCGCGACGACCATGTACTGGTCGAGGTCGAGCTCGAGTCCGAAGCGCTCCTCATCCCACTTCATCGCGCGCTTGAGCGCCTGCATGGCGAAGGCGACCGATGCGAGCTTGCCCGGTTCCACGTACAGCGCGAGCCGCACGCGGCGCCGCGAGCGCGTGACGAATTCGTCTTCGAGCGCGTCGAGCCGTGCGGCCACCAGCGCGAACAGGTAGCAGGGCTTGGGGAAAGGGTCGCGCCAGCGCACCCAGTGGCGTCCTTCCGGCTCTTCTCCCTCCGCCACCCGGTTGCCGTTCGAGAGCAGCACCGGAAAGCGGCTGCGCGCGGCGTGGATGGTGGTGGTGTAGCGCGACATCACGTCGGGCCGGTCGAGGAAGCAGGTGATGCGGCGGAAGCCCTGCGCCTCGCACTGGGTGAAATAGCCGGTGCTGGACGCATACAGCCCTTCGAGCCGGGTGTTGTGTTCGGGGTCGATGAGGCACTCGGTCTCCAGCGTGAAGGCATCCGGCACCTGCGCGACGACCAGCCCGGCGGCCGACATGCTGAAGGCATCGGGCGCGAGCGTCCTGCCGTCCAGACGAACGGAAACGAGCTCGATGTCCTCCGCATCGAGGGCGAGCGGCGCGTCCGGCGCGGCCGCGGCGGGATTGCGCCGCAGCGCGAGCTTTGCCCGCACCCGGGTGCGCTCGTCGCAAAGGTCGAAGTCCAGATCGACCTCGTCGATCAGGAAGGCAGGAGGCGTGTAGTCCTTCAGGCGGATGGTGCGGGGTCCGGCTTCGCGCATCTTCGGGTTCCGTGCGGCAGGTGGAGGAGTTCAGGCGAAGCGTGAGAAATCCGGCTTGCGCTTTTCCAGGAACGCGCTGAAGGCCTCGCGCGCTTCCGGCGAATCGAGCCGCAGCTTGAAGTTCTCGGCCTCCAGCGACATGTGGCGCTCGACCTCCTGGGCCTGCGCGGTCTTCATGAGGAACTTGGTGGCGCGCAGCGAACCCGCGGGCAGCGCGGCCAGCTTGCCAGCCACCTCCATCGCGGTCGCCAGCAGGCGCTCGGCCGGCACGATCGCGTTGATGAGTCCGAGGCTGCGCGCCTTCTCGGCGTCGAAGGCTTCACCCAGCATCAGCGCCTCGGCCGCGCGCACGTGGCCGGCGAGCCGCGGCAGCAGCAGGCTGCTGGCCGCCTCGGGGCACAGGCCCAGATGCACGAACGGCAGGCGGAAGCGCGCATCCGGGGCCGCATAGACGAAGTCGCAATGCAGCAGCATGGTGGTCCCGACGCCCACCGCGACCCCCGAGACGGCGGCGATCAGCGGCTTGTGGACGCCGGTGAGCGCGTTCAGGAAGCGGAACACCGGCGCGTCCGAGCGCTTGGGCGGATTGTCGAGGAAGTCCGCGAGATCGTTGCCCGCGGTGAATGCGCCGGGAATGCCGTGGATCAGCGCGACGCGCACGTCGGGATCGGCATTGACGGCTTCGAGCGCCTGCGCCATCGCCGCGTACATCGGCGGCAGCAGCGCGTTCTTCTTTTCCGGCCGGTTGATCTGGATGCGCAGGATCGCATCCTGCACTTCGACGATGACCTGTTCGGACATGGCGGCTCCTCGTGGCGCGATAGCGGGGCACCCGCCGCCACGGCCGTGGTCCCCGGACTACCCGGAGGCCGCCTTGCCGCCCGCGGCGGGTTTCGGCTTGGGGATAAATACCACGGTCTGGACTTTCGTGCTTGCCGGCCCCCGGCCGGATGCGCTCGTCCCGCCGCCTCCAGGTTCCCCGTCGGCCTGCGCGAGCCAGGTTTCGCGCAGGGCGCGGACGCGCTCGCCTGCACCCGCGCCGGGGGAGGGGGCCTCGGCGATCTCCAGCACCTGTGCGAGATGCCCGTGCGCGCGGGTACGCGTGTCCGAATAGCCCTTGACGAGCCGCGCGCACCCGGCCAGTTCGAGCGCGAGTTCCCGGTCGCTGCCGGCGTGCCTGCGCAGTGCCGCCAGCCAGCGCTCGATCAGCGCATTCTCGGAGGCGAAGCGCGCGCTCGAACGGCGCCATCGCCCAGCCCAGGCGAGCGCACGCAGCAGGATCTGGCCGCTCGCGCTGCTCGCCTGGATGCACCAGCCGCCGCCCGGCTTGCGCGCGCCCGCGTACGCCTCGATCCGGGCGAAGAGCCGCGGCGGCAGGACGTCTGCCAGCTCCGCGATGCCCGGCCGGAAGTAGTCGAAGATGCGCACCGGCTCCCCGGGGCGGGCACCCACCTCGCCTCGCACGCGCTCGATGCGCGAGGCGCGGCTCTTGAGCGCGGCCACGCGCTGGATGTCCTCATAGGCCATCCAAACGGCGAGCCCCGGCGCGGCCCGAGCAGCGAGCGCGCAGCTGACGCGCTCCGCTTCCAGCAGGCCGCGCAGCCGGTCCAGGTACGAGGCTGCGTAGGCCTCGTCCAGGTAGTCCACCAACCGCGCGAGCGCAAGCCTCATCACGGGCTGCATTTCCTCGGGGAACTCCGCCTCGCAGCGCCGGGCGAGCGCGGGCGCAAGCGCAGGCGCCTCGGGCGGGGCTGCTTTCCCGGGCGCTCCCGGCGCGGCCTCGGGGGCGCTCCCGGTCGCGGCATCACCGGCTGCTGCCGCCGCCCAGCCCGCCGCGAAGCCGCGCAGGCTGGCCTCGACCGACTTGCCGGCGCGCCGGATCGCGTCTTCGCAGGCTTCGCGCGAGAGCCCGAGCGCGCCGCTCGCGGCCGCGGCGCCGAACAGCACGGTGTTGATGACCGCGCCGCTGCGCGCCGCGAGCTCCGAGAGATCCAGCAGCAGCGCGCGGCGCGCGAGCTGCCTGGCCGCCTGCCGCACCTCCTCGTCCCGGAAGCGGCCGTCGCCGGGGCGGATCTTCTCCTCGATGGCGTAGATCCGGTGGGTCGAGGCGACGAGCGTCGTGCGCTGCGGGCTGACGAAGCCCGCGCGCATGGCGCGGCCGGCCTCCACCAGCTCGGAAGCCATCAGGACATCGACATTGCCGGGACCGGGGATGAGCGAGAGCACCGGCTCGCGCCCGCCGAGTTCGTCGCGGCTGCGCGGGTAGATCTCGACGTAGTAGGTGGTGGCGCCGGTGCGCTGCGAG
>Ga0100381_1004583_pt1 | contig 11634 bp, 11 predicted proteins | sample CryGeymeta201505_FD_80416 | JGI IMG/M metagenome (GOLD analysis project Ga0100381, IMG submission 80416) | Groundwater microbial communities from Crystal Geyser aquifers in Utah, USA - Crystal Geyser metaG 2015-05 | ecosystem: Environmental > Aquatic > Deep subsurface > Groundwater | place: USA...
ATTTTACCAGAGAAGCAAGTAACTCGATCGTCTCCCTCCAAAAGAAGATATGTGATTACTCCGAAGGCACTAGTATTTTGAACATCACCGATCAATTTTCCTTTGAAGGAACTCCGAAAACACAATCAATCAAACACAACATCCTCATCTTAGCAAAATAGGTCAAAGTATACGACTCAATAACCATATCCTTCAAAGGTATCGAAGACAAGCAAAAGCTAAAATTCATCATAGTATCAGAAAAATACACCAATATGAATAAACTAAGCCTTCCAGCACAATCTCCAAATGGCCACGCATATTTATTTTATCTCAACTAGGGCGAGTTGAAAAGAATACACGAACCGAAAAAAGATGAACTGCCGCCAGGAACCGATGCAGTTTTGTTGAAGTTATACAGATCCACATTTAAATGATTTGTCAATGCCTGAATACACATAGATAAATATCACCAATAATGTCTCATTGCTTTCTTCTTTAGACCAGTGGCATATTTGCCGTGTGCGTTGGCCTTCTCCTTTAATAGGTCCTCGTATTTGACCTCTTTTAGCTGGATTTCCTGGTCGTAACCGAAAGCCTCCATCCATTATTTGGGTAAAGGATTAGAGTTCAGATACTATTTGGCTGGAAAGAGAACAGAATGGACCTTTCTCATGGGCATTTCTGGTACTCGATATGCACCGTCGTGGACAAGACCGACCTTCAAAGTTAGAGCACAGTATTTTCCTGATTAGAAGAAAAGAAGGACAGTTGTAGTTTGCCTCTGTCCGCTCTATGCTGCAAAGTTGTTACGGAAGTTGCCCAAGATACTGGTGGACCCCTGAGCAATCACTTCCTCTTTATCCCCGGAAAGCACTGAGACGAGAATTTCTGTATTTTTGAGGAAATCTTCAATTTTGGAGGTTTAACTGAATAGGTAGTGAATTTTGACTCTTTTCACCGACATCTTCTTCTGTTCTATCTTGCACTTCCACTTCTCCTCCATGCCCTTCGTCAGAACATACCTGATTGTGACATTTTAGTATTTCTTTCGGTGCAGCTCCGAAAATAATTATTTTGATTACTGGTGTATATCCTCCAGATAGACCATTAGTCGCCATTGGAAGAGCTCCCGACCTTCAGTTTTCGGAGGGTCGCCCTAATCCTCTATTTTTATGTGACACAAACGACCGAGCTATCTTTAATATTTTTTGAGTTGTAATTAGCGAATGATAAGAGCATAGCAGCATTCGCAGACTGCCGACATGGCATTTTCTTTTCGATTGAGAGCCAACAAATTGACAAAATCCAAATTTTAGAGATCCTCCAACCTGGTCCTCCTTCTAAGATGGTGCAAAAACTCAAGCAACATCCTCACTGATACACTATTTTGCAATTATCTCTTCTGAAAAATGCCACTGCACAGACGACAATTTCCCACTTGAGTGGCCACCTCCCAAACCGACTTCTTTATAGTATTTTTGGGCTATTAGTAATATTGAACTCCCTTGACACCCAGCAGCCATATCTTGCCAGCTACATCCTCCACATAGTCAATCCACAACTTCTTTATCCTTTTCTTGTGCACCCCTTCGATAATTTTTCTCAGCTAGGCGCTGGGCTCAATAAAACGATTCAAGATTCCCGGGCCTGTCAATTTGCTATGTTCTAAGGTATATTATCTTCCGTAGGAAGGTGACACTTTTGCCTTGAAGTCCAAAAAATCATTTTGTCCGTTGTTGTTGGCCCTGAATATTCCCGCATAATTTTGAAATCTATGCACGGCGTATTACTGTCTTTGCTCGCCCCTTTCACATCGTTAGTAGATCACCCGCATGACCATGGCTTTGAGGTTTCTACTAAAGACGTATCTCTGCACGTAGGCTGACTTATTGTAATCCCATCTGTTTTATCCGAAATTTCTACAATTTTATATATCCATGCTGAGATTTTTCTTGTTGTTTTCGAAGCAGATGACTACAAAAGGGGCCAAAGGGTTGACCTTGGTATTGATCATATTTTAATACATTTCCCTATAAACCGTATCTGATACTGCCGCCTTCACCAACTTTATCGAGTTCTCATGGCCCTTCTCAAAGACAGAAAAAATATCGGCTTTCAGAATGCTCTTCTTGACGACAATGCCATCTTCTGTCTTCAACTCCACAAACATTCGTTCCTCGTCAAGAAGAACTGTCTAAGGGATGTTCAGGCGATACTTGTGGTTGTTGAGGTTCAGCTTGAGAATGCTTTCAAAAATATTTATTCTTTCAATTTTGGGCTCCTATCTGCTGTATTCGAAATCCAATGTATGCTGATCAATCTCGTTCATTTTATTCCTGAAAGTCTAGTAAAAAGGTTGGGTGGCTTTCCATTTATTTTTGCTGGTCGACATAGACTTCTATATGGGAGCTTTGGTAAGACTACTGGAACTTTGAAACATAGGCGTTCCAATCGAGGTGGTACCATTTCTCTAGAGACCCTATTGAAACAAATGAAACATTTACACAATTTTATTCCATTTTTCCTTGGCATTGCTCCTACTCTTGATCTGATCTATCTCTTTCTCCAACTCTAAATTTGATTTTTTCTGACGTGATACATTATGACCTTGAACTGACTTGCTTTTACCTCCATTTTTCAATATATCCTGCTTGGTGAACTTCATGGCTGTAAATCTATTTGCACTAGCTGATGAGATGTGATGGGAGGAAACGGGTCTCTTCTGATGCTTGACTTCTGTGAGGAACAGCATAATTTCTATAATTTAAGAACTACAATTAATCATGTAATCAAATATCGTCTCTGTGAGGCTTTTTTTAAAATTACTAGAATTAGGTCGCCTTCTCCTTCTTTCTTTTCCGGACCAGCCGCAATTATTTCTGCTTCTCTCGCTGTGTTTTCTAGAATTAGCCACCTGACTACTCATCCTTCTACCGCTTTTCGGCAATTTCGGATTAAATATGCACCTTTTTGCCGGTCTTCAGAGGACCTGCTATCGACCTGCTTCTTTTTATGGCCACCTTATCGCTTTTGTTCTTCCTTCTGACAATCCTCGGGTTTTAGCTGGAATCCGAAGAAGAGTCAAACACATCAATACCGTACTAGATGGCGCTATAATCGAACATGGTATGCAAATACTAGAGCACCTAACTGGAATGGAAATTGGGTACAATTTGTCGAATACAGAGTATGAGCTGTGCAGCATCAGGTTAGACTTTATACTTTTCCTTGATTTGATAGTAGCTGAGAGTGTTTTATAGGTTGTCCCAGTCTACTTTAGGCAATTTCATGAAATCATAAAGGATGAAGTCGTATATTTCTCTCAGGTTCCAGCCATAGGTGGTAAGCTTGTCTTTTAAAATTTTTATCTTACTGGCCAGAACCACCAAAGATGTGCTATCCAATTACATATTAGAAAAACTATTATAAACTGCCTTATACCTAATCCACATTCACCTCAATTGTCATCATCAAGGGTTATATATATTTTTTGAAATATTATAACCGATGCTTAAAGCAAATTAGTATTCCACCGCTGACCTCGCAAGAGCTCTGGTTAGGGAGTATCTCAGTATAGCTGGACTCAGAAATACCCTTGCCACCTTTGAAAGATAGTAACCCCTCAACAAGAAAAAAATCAGCAAAAATTTGCTAATCGATCTGCTATCTATGAAAAGTATAGTACAGATACACAAATCTATGAAGGGTCAAGATTCTCTATTGGAGATCTTGGTCAGCTATCTGAACAAAAAATATCAAGTTAAAAATGGGATCTTCCAAAGAACAGATCCTCATTTCTATCCACAAGTCAACCTGGATCCCAACAGGAAGGCTAAAAAAATATTGGAAACGACAGATTTCACCATAAAAGATGTAAAACCACGACCAGGATCATCCAAACCCTTCAGAAGAGAGGAGCAGACAAGAATAGCGAATTATTAAAAGAATTAGCTGAAAGTTATATATGATAAGGTCGCCAGAGTATAATCAAGACCAAAGGAGTAACATGATAGGGAAGTCAAAGTAGAGCCGAGAGTTAGTGTCAAACGCTTGCATGCGATTGCAATTCCAAAGGGAGAAAAGATTGTAAAAGATAAATCTATCGAGGTTAAAGTACCAGAATAAGTGAAAAAGATGGTTTAAGACAAAGTTCAAACAGAAGAGAAAGAAGAAAATACAGCATTACAAACATAGTAGAAAAGAGCATCAATTTAGCTCAAATAGCCAACTTCAATTCCTGACATTCAACCCGTCTAGATCCTCTAAGACGAAGATTAGTACAACGAATAGTATCAATAATAATTTTAAATGTCCCTTCCCTAAAATACAAAAAGCAGGTAAACTGACCCCTCCCTCCTCTAAATTAAAACAGATCTGATCTCCTATCCCATCATCAGCCAAACTGCCAAAGATCTGCCTGTATTCAAGGATCAAATTATCACTAGTTTGCATTGCGCTGAGGTCAGAAATTCATAAAAACTGCGGAAAGATGGGACGGTGGGCAGTCTGAAGAGGGAAATTTCTGAGGAGAAGATCAATATTATGCCGATAGTTAACTAACCAACTGAAACGGATATAATATTATAAGATAAAATAGAACCGATGGGATGTGTTGAACCTAAGGGCCAACCACCACTCAACACAGCAACTGTACCACCAGCAGAACCTCAAAAATATTAGGGAAATGACAAGGCCGATAAAGCACCACAACAATAGATCAAAGTTGAGAGTAAATCTGAACCTCCCAGCAAACCTCGCACTCAAATGCGATTACTTAGCAAACCTAAAGAATCCAACAAATAAATCCCAATTACCAAAGAACCTGAGCAACCTCAAAACCATGTTGAATAATTGTAACCTCCAAAGAAGGAGCAAATGAAGAAATAACAGTAAGTAGCACCTGAGCCCAAACAGCCAGCGATGATAGCAATCGGCAAGAAGAAAAAACAAAAAGAATAAACTGCAACCGACACCTATCCGACTAAATTCAAATTTGACTAAAATTTCTCACACGGCATCCCTGTCTAAATCAACTACGAGTATGAACCCTACAAGATCGACACTTTTTATCTTGACTAAAAAATAAAGTAAACCCATCCTAAGTTGATCCTTGAAACTACGATCAACTACAAAATTAAAGGAGGTGGACTGACTCTCTTCAAAAAAAAACAATAAAAGAGTATCTCCTCTCAAGATGCGACTAAACTAAAAACTGCAGTTTTTCAGTCCAACCCACCGATTTTGCCAAAATCATGGACTCAAGGTTTCATCCTATCTCCTTTTGAGGACACCCCCTACGGTCTCAAACAAATCTAAGGTGGACCATGTGGCATCATCGCTGCTGTTCAGTGCTACTACCTCAAACATTTGCTCTATCTATCAAAGTAACCCAACCACAAGAACTAAATTGTAAGATAGATGTCCCTTGTAGGAGCAATAGCCGATTTGTTATGGAAGGTGAGGTCATCATAAAAAATAACGTTGACCTTTCCATTGAAAGGAGCCAGTAAAATTGACATAAATAACCTGAGAATTGTGACCTTTGATGCGGCATAGTTCAACACAGTTTTTTCTGCAGTTTGGGCCCATAGATAATAATTCATCGGATAGAAAAATTTCGGTGTTGCTGCCTTGCTCTATTCAGCTGTGCTTACCAAAGGCACAGATAAAATATAATAATAAGTAGACATCAAAAGCAACCCTCTGATTGGCAATCACGGTCATTGCACTCAATAGTTCGTCAACTTGGTCCTCACAGGTCAAGCATGCTCTAATGTATTCGATGGCTAGAAGATTGTAGACGACTACAAGATTAAAGGTATACCTGAAGCTTCATAATTCGGTTTTCTCACTGTCTTCGAAACACTCAAGTATATTGAAGTTGGAAAAAATTTAAAAAACCCCGTGATCCCAATTTGGATCATCTGCAAAGAATTCCACTATCACGTCGTTTTTGCAGGTCACCACCTTATAGCAGAAAATAACAAAACCTCTAAATTCGACATTATTTACTTTGACGGACTGTACAACTGTGGTGATCGGATAAGACTGACCTTGTCACCTTACACAACTGAAGAGTAATAAACATTAAAAATGAAAGAATTACCGTTGATAGAGCAAGTATTGCTGACAAAGTGGGGCCCAAGGAAAGCTGATTGGAACGGCAGCACCAAAATTTTGTGATATGCTTATATATGATAAATTTTTAATAATGATGTTTAGTCTAATGGTAAGAGGAAGATTCCCTTTCAGCCAAATAGGCAACTCCTTGAAAATACTGCAACTTACACCACCCACCACCCAAAAATAGATAAAAAGTAAGTACATGTTGTTGGCAAAACAGTTGCACCCTGACATGAAAGAACAGGTAGAAAAGACAAAAGAATAACTGGATAAGGAACATCATAAATTTGTATAGATCACACAGGCTTATAAATATCTTAAGGGGTTGTCCTAAGAAGAGATCAATAGTGATCGAGTGGAGAACAAGAATGAGGAGAGTAAGAAAGGAGAGGATGAGTATTACCGACCGATGACTGAAGAGGAGAAGAAAAGACAGGCGACTTACAGCTATTTCAATAAAAAATACAGAAAGACAGCAGAACAATAAAAACAATAAAAAAGACCACTCTACCGGGAACTTCCCTAACTTTTTTTTGGCATTTTTCTAGTCTTCCTTTATTTGGTGTAGTGGGCACATGCAGCTTACCAGAAAAGTCGCCAAAACCTAAAAGAAAGTACAGGTGAGGGTCACAACACTACTCTAAAGAAGATGAACTTCAGACAGAGATACGAAAAACCTGTGCCTTTGTCGTAAATATAGTGATCCTGTATATTTACTTCAGCAGAGCTAGCACTGTTCATCTAAGCTTTGTTAATAATGCCAACTATCAGCATTATAATTGATGGACTTGCTCCCCCGAAGACTCATCTTCCTGGGTCACCTGCTCCTCACCCTAGCATTCATCTACACTCATCAGCTACACCTTGAACTCTTGCTCGCCCTCCTCCTGCATATCCTTATTCTAGCAAATGACTCCACCTGCTATCCTTCTCATTGCCAGACTCCCCCGCACTATCCATAATAAAACCGATGCATGTAGTAGTACTGTCAGGTACTGAAGTGGTGCCGCATGAAGCATTGTTATAAATGTCGACGTTGCGTGCATCGCTTCGACCATCACTGTGTCTTGCTGGACATCTGCATCGGATAATTCAACTATAAGTACTACTTTGTCTTCCTGCTGGCTCTGCTCTACAACACAATTCTGCTGCTAGTTGTCTTCACACAAGAAATGAAAGATGAGGTCAGTATGGATTAATTCGGAGCTTAGACCTTTACTGTGAAATACTATCTATATGGGTTTGCCTTGATGGGGGTTTATTTCAACCTGATCATGAGCAGCTACCTTGTAGCAAATCATACCTATTTTCTGATGATGAACGTAACAACTTGGGAGTACCACAAAAGAGATAGCATACCCTACCTCAGAGGTTATGACCTCTATCCCTTTGATAATGGCGTCTTGGCCAACATTATCCAGATATTCAGCACAAAAGCAGACCGACCCATCGACTGGGCCTTGTAACTACAATAAAAATGAGGGTATTATTGATATTGACTGATGATTTTGATACTATTTGAGTAATAGATTAATTATAAAATCAAGATAAAAGATGAATCCTGCCAAAATGCTCATAGTAATGGCGCTAGTCATAAACATTGTAAAGGGAGAACCAGAGGAAGACAAATTATCGCAAATACCGGGATACCCAACTACCTTCACAAATAGAGCCTATGCAGGTTATCTGAGTACAGATTCTGATAGCCGTAAACTTCACTATGTCTTTTTGGAGTCCAGCCAAGGAGCAAGCAACAGTGCACCTGTAATGCTCTGGTTAAATGGAGGACCAGGTTGTTCCTCTAAAATTGGCTTCATCCAAGAGCTATCACCCTACTGTCTCAATGCATTCCAACCGTATTCTGCTCAAGACAATCTAACACCAAATCCTTACTCCTGGTCTAATATAACAAATTTACTTTTTTTGGACTCCCCAGCCGGTGTAGGTTTCAGCATCAACACAGACCCCAACTACACCTTCAATGATGCCAACACCGCCAAAGATAATTTACTTGCTCTCAAAGATTTTTTCTCCAATAAGTTTCCCTAATACGCCAATAACACTTTCTATTTAGCTGGTGAGTCTTATGCTGGGAAGTACGTGCCTGACCTGGCAACAAGAATCCTGTCAGATTCCACTAATAAAATACCACTTAAAGGGGTCCTCCTGGGTAACCCTATCCTGAGCCCTTCGACGCTTCAAGAAAATAGAATTTAGTGGATGCTCTCTCATAATTTGATTGATCCTCAGTTAAAATCGTATTGGGAGAAATCTTGCAAAGTAGATGCTGAGTCAGCAGGATGCCAGTATTTCTACGAGAGATTTGAAGATCAAACCTATCGGATTGATGAGTACAATATATATGGAGAATGCTATGGTAGATCGGGGCCTCCTCAGAGTGCACTTGCTGCTCAGATGGCTATCCAAAACAGTCCTTTCAATAAAATTGCCAGGAAGGTTAACTTGCTAACTGCCAAATAATACTGTGCCTATTCGAAAGGGGTCGAAGACTATCTCAACATCAACGCTCAGCAACTAAATTCAAAAAATCCCAACACCGTCCAAGTCTGCAACAGCACAATTTACGACTCCTATAAAGTAGATCCAAAGGGAAGTCTTGAGTCAATCCCTGCTCTGCTGAAGGCCAACCTTAAGCTATTTATCTATACAGGTGACTGGGACAGTGTGGTACCCTTCACCGACACTCTAAAGAATATTCTCAGCCTCAACTTAAGACAACAGGGCAGCATGCTTCCTTGGTTAGTGGGGTAACAACACGCAGGATTCACCCGCACCTATAGTTATAATTTGACACTGTACCATGTCAAGGGAGCAGGTCACGAGGTTCCCGTTTATCAGCGTCAGAGAGCCTACAAGGTGGTTGAGAAGTTCATTTATACTTGAATTGATATATGCCTATACTATTTTGACTAAAATTAGCATACTATCCTCGGGCTATATTTACCTAGTTGACCAAATACTAAATGATTAGAAAAATGGAGGTAAGTAGGTAGTTCACCTTTGGCAAAAAGAAAGGACCCGTCCTCAAAGAAGTGAGATAGATCTTGGAGACAGAGAAAGATCACTTCCCTCTTGATTGGTACTTCGTGGCCACACTTCTGGCACAACCTGGAGCTATCAAGATGGATGGATAGTTAAGGGTAGAGCTAAGAGTTCAAAATGTTGAAGGAAATAGCTCAATCCTCTCTGTGTTCTTGTGTTAGGCCATCTCTCGAGAATACCTTGACATCCTAAAGGTGGGCTCGACCTACATCTTCAAGAAGGGGACACTCATAGTTAGCCATTCTGACGATAATTTTGTGCTGATGAGGAAAAAATCAGTTATCAAACTGCACAATGAGGAGGATTCGATTTTCTTTGACTCCTCATCTGAACATTCCAGTTCATCTGATTATATGCAATACATCGTTTCTCCTTTCAGCTTTGAACTGGAATCATCCCGAACTGAGGCACCAAAATCATAAAATATCCAAAGTAGATTGACTAACTTGGAGAAAGAAATAGCTGACATCAAAAAAGGATCTTCTGTGAGGGCAGAACAAATATATTCCAGCTTGAGTGTTGCCAAAGAGGAAGATCTTGTCGATTTCAAAGCCAAAGTGGTCAACAGTTATCAAATTGGAGAGAGGAACCCTTCAGCTAACAAAGCTGCTGGTTTTAAAGTAAAAATGCTTGAAGAAGCTTACGATCCCAACAAGACATATGAAGTGGTCATTTGGCAGGAAGCCCTTCCATCTAAGCCCTTGATTCGTGGCTAAGTCTACCATTTCCGCTCTTTCAAGCCAAGAAACAAGGCTCAATATGGCCTTTCTTTTCACTCCCACTACGAACACTCCTCAATCTAGCATCTGTCCTGATAATCAATCATATATTGCTACTACTCCCATATTATAACAATAATAATTGACTCAAAAATGGAGGCAATTTACTAAGCACTTCTCTTACTCGAATCCTCCCCCGTCAAAGCAACCACCATGCTCACTAACCTCTCCCACAACAACCCGCACTTCCTACTTATGCTCAAAGACATGTGCCTTCAATTGCGGCAAAGATTCGGACCTGAGAAACAATAAAACCAGCTGTAATTCTAATCGATGAGCAAGACGATGCTTGTCATATTCAACAGAATGCTAAAGCAGGAATTTTTACATTTAGGCAACAATGCTTACAAACATTTGGAGGAGTACTATCAGTGGATGTTGGAAATATTGGCCTGTCCATCTATTTCCTTTGTCCATAAGAATATCTTACAACCTACTCTGACTCTGATCCTCAATCACCTAGCCCACCCTCGCTAACGTTTTCTTTAGTTCCACGACAAGATCACCCAAAAAGATATCGACCAATCAGCCTGTCTCTTCATCTATTTGTAAGCTATGCTAAAATCAAAAATAAGCCAAGATGAGCTCATCTCCACCATCAAAGAAAGCCATCAGTTTTTATTCTTCATCTGTAATCATTCACTAAATTACACCATTGACTTCTACCGCGAGAGATATATGTAGATGGATGACCCCAATCCTTTCAGCCCTTTTGTCATGTTGTAAATGATAGAACTATCTTAGACTAAAACAGGTGTAATATATGCTGACCACTTTATGCGATATGATCTCTTTTTGCTTCTATTACCATAACCAACGGGTTAGGACACATGTTGATCTATTAACCGAATAGATGCTGTTTAGCCAGGAACTTGGTATCTATTTGAAGAGGATATTAAATTTGGAAAGATAGCTATTCAGAAGCAACAGGTAGTCCAACAAACATGGACTACAACTTATCATCATGGGTAATTTCACAGCGAATTAATGCAAAATTATCAATAAAATAAAAACTATGTGCCTTACCAGTATTTGTTATCATATACAGGTATCTCCCTTATTATATCTGTCACAGATAAAAAATTTAACCTCACCTATACCGATAAACCTCTCCTCAGAAGTCTAGAAGAATTGACTGTGGTCCTCATCTCAGATCTGGAGATATGTAGTCAACCTCATGTGATGACTGAGCTCAGCCAGGAACTGTGGGCTGATAGCATGCTATCTGCTATGGTCGATGTCCTAAAAACTACATGCATGTTCGTCGATCTCCAGAAGATATTTCATCGGATGCTGGATGTTAGAGGACTCATTCAGCTAACTTTCGGTTTTTTGCTGACCTACTAAGAAGAACTGACCCTGTTTGAGCACGAACATGAGGATTACTTCGCTCTCACCTATTACATTTTATTCGGAAAAATAGATGAAAAAGATGAAATCGAGAGCCACAGCATTGATCTGACTTTGGGAGAATTTTGTCTCAAAAGACATATAGTTGACTTCATCAAAAATATGTGCATCTATGTAGAAGGGTTCGCATCAACCATGTTAGAATTGTGTCTGGATGTTGCTCTGTTGGAGACCACCTTTAGAAAGACCAAAAATCATGATCTGAAATAAATGTTCAAAGCCAAGCATCATTTGTAGAGAGGTGAAGGACTGGAGTTGATCAATTTGGAAAGTGCCA
>Ga0100381_1004589_pt1 | contig 11628 bp, 8 predicted proteins | sample CryGeymeta201505_FD_80416 | JGI IMG/M metagenome (GOLD analysis project Ga0100381, IMG submission 80416) | Groundwater microbial communities from Crystal Geyser aquifers in Utah, USA - Crystal Geyser metaG 2015-05 | ecosystem: Environmental > Aquatic > Deep subsurface > Groundwater | place: USA...
AGCTTTACTTCACGAAGCTGGAATTCCTTTTATTAGTTACTTAACCAATCCCACAACTGGTGGTGTAACAGCAAGTTATGCCATGTTAGGTGATTTCAATGTAGGTGAACCAGGTGCATTGATTGGCTTTGCCGGTCCTCGTGTAATTCGTCAAACAATAGGCCGTGATTTACCTGAAGGTTTCCAAACTTCTGAATATTTATTAGAGCATGGATTTCTTGATTTTATAGTTCCAAGAACTCAAATGAGATCGAAATTATCTCGACTTTTAAGAATTGTAACTCATAAATATGAGTAAAACCAAGGAGACTTTTTAGTCTCCTTTTTTTTGGAAAAAATGGGTTATTGAAAGAAAATCAGCCTTTACCGAAGGCGATTACTTTTAATGGGTTAATCTGTGATGCAACTCGAGATGGGATGTAAGATGCTAACCAAGAGAGTATAAACGTAACACAAGTAACTAATACAAAATCAATAAGATGTGGTTCAACTGGTGCGGTAGACATATAATAGTTTTCTTGTGGTAAAGTGATAATTAAAAATTGAGATTGTAACCAATAAAACAGTAGTGAAATAGAAATCCCAATAATTAATCCAGATAAAGTGATTAAAGAGCCTTGAAGTAAAAAAATGAGTTTTATGGTCGAATCATCTGCACCCATTGTTTTTAGAATTCCGATGTCTTTAGTTCGCTCTAAAATCATCATTAAGATTGTACCGATTAAATTAAAGGCAGCAACGATAACCGTAACTCCAATTACAACTGGAATTGTTTGTTCTTGCAAATTAACCCAAGCAAAAATAGAACTATACGTTTCTAAAACAGATTCTGTATGTAAAGGATAAAGTAATTGATCGTTTAACCAAGCATTAAACGCTCTTAAATCAGTTCCTTTAACGGTTTTAATGTAGATTTGATCACTTTGATCATCTGAATAATTCATTAATTTTCTAACCCAATCGATGGGTGCAACTGCAATTCCAGTGTCGAATTTATCGATGCCAATTTCGTAAATACCTTGAATCTGCGCTTTTTTGATATCCGGTAAATTGCTTTTACTTGGAATACCCTTAATACTGTAAATAAAAACCGATTTTTCTAGATTTGTTGATAATTCTTTTCTCAATCGAGTTCCGATAATAACTGGAGTAATTTCTGATGATTTAGATAAGCTTGAATCGTTTTTACTGTTAATTAGATGTGAGTTTTCATTCGAAATAAAATCTAAGTAAGTACCTTCGCGAATATAATGTGGTAAATCTGTAACATAATCGGTTGACTCCAATCCTCTAAGTAATACTCCTTCAACACGATTTCCTGATTGAATCATAGCTTGGGTTTGAACAGCTGCTTGAACTTTTTCAATCTCTGGGAATTTAAAGAGAAAAGTAAGAAGAGTATCGGTCTTGTAGATGGGTAAATCGCTATAGGTTTTTATAACGATTTCGGGTCCAAATCCAGTGATTTTATCATTAATAACACTTTTAAAGCCATGAACGACAGATAAGGCAATAAGGAGTCCTGCAGAACCAATAGCGATACCGCCAATTGCCATAATCCTGATAAAGGATAAAAAGCGTCCGTTTTGTCTTTTTGCGTTAAAATATCTTTTGGCAATAAACCAGGAATAAGTTTTCATTATACAATTTACGAGAACAGTTTTCGTATTGCAATTTTGATTAAAATCTGTAACCGATATTTATCCAAGCCGCAAACCGATCAAAATTACCAGTTGTGTACAATAATTGAATGGGTCCAAAAGGAGTGAGCCATCCAAATTGAAAACCAGTTGAATAGTGGTGATTCATTTCCTCATATGTTTCTTTAATATCAGAAAAGGTAAGTCCATAATTACCAACTAGAGAAATGTACTTTTTATTCCCAACTCTTGTATGAATAGCAAAAGAACTTAATCCCATTTGTTTTGATTGAATAGAGCGAATTGGAAACCCTAAAAAAACATGTTCTTGATCAGGTAAACTCAATGTTGGCCATGCACTTCCAGCCATGTAATAATAGTGTGGTGGTAATTGATTATTTAATGTTAAACCAGCAAATAAGGAATAATTTATAGAAACTCTATTAATGGGTGTAAAAGCATGCTTGAAAGAAAAATTGAATTGTTGAAAATTATATTCATTTAAAAATAGAGGAGAAGTCCCTTGTCCTCTTAATTGAAAAAATAACCCTGTTTCAGAGTAATATAACCTGTTTAAATTATCAAAAGTATATTTTGCTACAATTAAATTTACATTATCCTCTTTTCCTAATTGATTTAACCCAATTTTAACACCTGAAGTAAAAAACTCGGAACGAAGCTTTAAATGAAATGAAGAATTAATAAATCTGTATGAAGAAAATTCAACATTGCCTCTAAAACTATTTAATGTATTTACACTAATTCGTTGCTTCCCATTATAAATAGGCATTGGAGTAGAAATTACAGTCGCCCGCATACTCATTTAAAGTCTCGGAGGCAAAAATCTAAATTTTCGATAAAATAAATCAGTTACAAATGTATCTCCAACTCTAAACATTGCATTAATTTCTGATGAACGAACAAATCTATCTCTCAAATTAACATTAAAAACAAACGCTGCATTATCGGTTTCATCAAATCGAAAACTGAAGTTAAACGATTCGTGCATTTCTTCCTTCATTTCAAAAACTAAATTGTACCCTTTTTCAAGATGATCGGGAATTAGGTAATAACGCACATCTTTAAATAATCCAATACCTAAAAGACGACTTACATCTAATTCAATTTCATTAAGTGAAATTGTGTCGCCTCGTTCAATGTAAAGTGTTGATAAAACATGTCTTATGAAATTATCTGGAATTCCAGATATCATTATATTACTTATTTTAAATAAATCATTCTTTTTGGGAATTACAATAGAATGTTTTTCGTTAAAAGTAGTATCGGTTTCAAGAACACTTAATAATTCAGGTAAAATCTGAAGTGCAGCGTTTCGGCCTCTTTGAATAAATGTATTTAAAGAATCGAAATCGGTTGGTTCAAAACCTTCTAAATCTGGCCGAATAATTGCATCACACATTTGGTATTGTTCTGCAACATTCCGAGAAATCAAAAAACTTACAGACTGATCCAAAACGGAAAATAAGTCATTAATATCGCGACCTACCGGCAGAATATCACCAACATCGACACCTATAACGAAATCTGCACCGAGTGCTCTTACATCTTGAGCTGGTAAATTTCTGGCAATACCGCCGTCAATTAATCTCAAATCACCAATTTTTACTGGTTTCATAATGGTAGGTAAGCTCATAGATGCTCGTATTGCTAATGCCAAACTCCCATCAGAGAAAACGTATGCAGTTCCATTTGAAAGATCAGTAGCAACTGCTCTAAAAGGAATTGGAAACTGACTGAAACTGTTAATTCCGTGAACGGGTTGAGTATATTGCAATAATTCAAGAAAAAATCGTTGGCCTGAAATTACGCCTACAGGAATGCGAATCGCATTGTCAGAGATCGGCAACTCAATCATAAAACGCTCATCTTTAAAACGTTGATCAACAAATTTCGAAGTTCTATCGACTGCATCGAAATACATGTTATTCCATTGAATTGTTCTAACAATTGCCTCTAAAGAGTCAATAGAGTATCCAACACTATATAATCCACCAACAATTGCTCCCATACTTGTTCCTGCAATGAAATCAACAGGAATATTATTTTCTTTGAAAACTTGTAAGACTCCAATATGAGCAAGACCTTTTGCGGAACCACCACTTAAAGCCAAGCCAATTTTTTTACGAGCTTTTCTAGGTTGATTTTGGGCAAGTATTTGGCTTGAAAAAGACAAAACGAACATCAATAACAGAAATAGATGTTTCATTTTATTTTTATTTTTATTTAAATATTAGTTTCTATTAGATTTAAAATATCGGTTCAAAGATAGTGTTAATCCGAATTAATATTCTAAAAATCATTTAGAAATCTTAGGATTTAAACCTTTTAAATGAACACAATAGGGTTTAATTACCTGTTTAGTTAGTGCAATAACATTTCGTGTATCGGCAGCTTTTGAAAACTCTACTGCTTTCTCATCGCCATCTAAAATCCAAATACTTTCATTCTTGTATTTATAGGCTTCCGTATTACTTGAATCGAAATGTAGATACAATGGGATGGAGTTTTCATCGGCAGTAATACCTTTTTTTTGTAATAATTCTGCTGTTTTATCCCTTAAACCTTTTTTCTCTACATCGGTAAACTCTTTTTTGCCAAAAGTTGTTCGAAAGAGGTTTCTGTGTAAGAATCGTTTCGATAAATCAGCAAGAACTGAATCATCGGAATATTGCCAATATTTTATACAAAGTAGAATGTCATTGTCTTCTAACAAAATGTATTGCTTAATAATCTCATCTGAAATACTCTTGAAGGTTGATAAATTTTGGGTGAGAAAAAAGTATAAAGCAGGTGAATGAGTTTCAGGAGCTTTACCATTTTCAATTAAAAAACGAACTCGTTTTAAAATGGCGATTAGCAATTTATCTGCGCCCATTACAGTTTTATGCAAATAAACTTGCATGTACATTAAACGGCGAGCAAGTATATAGTTTTCAATAGCATAAATGCCTTTTTTTTCAACAACAATATGACCTTTGTGAACACGCATCGTTTTTATAATTCGGTCAACGCCAATTGACCCTTCGCTTACCCCAGTGTACCAACTATCACGTTTCAAATAATCGAGTCTATCAATATCTAATTGAGAGGAAACGAGTTGGTGCAGAAAGGGTTTGTGGTATTGATCTGTAAAAATTTTAATAGCTGTGTCTAATGCTCCATCAAATTCCTCATTTAATTTTTGCATGAGGGCAAGAGTCATTTTCTCATGATGAAAATCAGAAATAAAAGTATGTTCTAAAGAATGCGAAAATGGGCCATGACCAATATCGTGTAATAAAACTGCAATTAAAGTTGCCTCATATTCGCTATTTGTTATAGTAGTGTTTTTCTCACGCAAATTAGTTAATGCTTTTTGCATGAGTCCAGTTGCTCCCAAAGCATGTGCAAATCGAGAATGTTCTGCACCCGGGAAAACGATATAACCCATTCCTAATTGTCTTATTCGTCGCAAACGTTGCACATAAGGATGATCGATTAGGCGCAGTATAATTCCTTTGGGAATATTTATAAACCCATGAACAGGATCAGAAAAGATTTTATATAAATGAGATTTTTCCATGAATTTGAACTGATAACATCTATTTTACACGTGAAAAGAACACGAAAAATAGGGAATTAGCGATTCGAAAATCTGTTTCAGACTTTTAAATAACACTTATTTAAAAAAATATGTTTAAAAAAGTACAAATATGAGTCAATTTAAAGACTTATTGAGGATTATTCATCTTATGATTCAAAATTCGTAAAAAAATGAAGAAATTAGAATTGATTCGACATCATGATAATTTAAAAGCAAATCTAAGATTCCCCCTCAAAAATTAGTTATTTAACACTAGTCAAAAACAATGAACCTAAGTTACTCCATTTTTTTGAAAACAAAATTGTTATGACTTGCATTTTCTGTGAAGTTTTCTCATTATTCAGTCTTGCTCTGAAAGCGGTTTCAGAAGAAATTAATCAACTTAATAAACAAAATTCAACATGTGGTTAAATATTAAATCATTCAGTGAGTATCAGAAAGAGTATGACGAAAGTATAAAAGATCCCGTGGGTTTCTGGGAACACCAAGCAGGAACCTATTATTGGAGAAAAAGATGGGATAAAGTTCAATCAGGTGATTTTAATGATGTTGATATTAAATGGTTCGAAGGTGGGAAATTAAATATCACCGAGAATTGCTTGGACAGACATTTAAACATGATTGGAAATAAAGTCGCTTTTATTTTTGAACCCAATCACCCCGATTCATTTCGCAGAACAATTACTTACAGACAATTACATGAAGATGTGTGTCGCTTTGCAAATGTGTTGCATGAAATGGGAATTCGAAAAGGCGATCGTATCTGTATTTACATGGCAATGGCGTCTGAATTAGTGATTGCTGTTTTAGCTTGTGCTCGAATTGGTGCTGTGCATTCAGTAGTTTTTGCTGGATTTTCAGCTCAAAGTTTGTCTGAACGAATTCAAGATTGTGGCGCTAAGCTATTGATTACCAACGATGGTGGTCGACGTGGTGAAAAAGATATTCCCTTAAAAGATATTTGTGATGAAGCTTTAAAAACCTGCCCAACTATTCAAAAAGTAATCGTTTGCCGCAGAACAAATCGCGATATTAATATTGTTGAAGGTCGAGATGAATGGTGGCACATGTTGTTAAGAGAAGCATCACCTGTTCATAAAGCGGTTAAAATGGAAGCTGAAGATCCACTTTTTATTTTATACACATCAGGTTCAACTGGTAAACCAAAAGGTGTGGTACACACAACAGGTGGTTATATGGTTGGAACAGGGTACACATTCAGAAACGTATTTCAGGTGGAAGAAAATGATATTTATTGGTGTACCGCTGATGTAGGTTGGATTACAGGTCACTCATATATTGTTTATGGTCCTTTATTAAATGGAGCTACTGGAATTATTTTTGAAGGAATTCCAAATTATCCTGATCCAGGTCGTTTTTGGGAAGTTGTAGAAAAGTATAAAGTAACTCATTTTTATACCGCTCCAACTGCAATTCGCTCGTTAATGACAGCTGATTTAAAATATGTGAACAGATATGATTTAAGTTCTCTAAAAGTTCTAGGAACAGTTGGTGAACCGATTAATGAAGAAGCATGGCATTGGTATCACGATAATATCGGAAAAGGAAAATGTCCGATTGTGGATACTTGGTGGCAAACCGAAACTGGAAGTATCATGATTTCACCTTTAGCAGGAGTGACGCCTACAAAACCGGGATTTGCAACCTTACCTTTACCGGGTGTTCAGCCTGTTTTGATGAATGAAAAAGGGAAAGAAATTAAAGGGAATTCTGTAGAAGGAAATCTTTGTATCCGTTACCCTTGGCCCTCAATGGCTCGAACAATTTACGGTGATCATGAACGATATAAGAATACGTATTTCAGTGCCTACAAAGGATATTATTTTACTGGTGATGGCTGTAGAAGAGATGAAGACGGATATTACCGAATTACTGGTCGTGTTGATGATGTTATGAATGTTTCAGGACATAGAATAGGAACGGCGGAAGTTGAAAACGCTATTGATGAGCATCCAAATATTGTTGAAACAGCCGTAGTTGGATTTCCACATGAAATAAAAGGACAAGGAATATTTGCTTATATCATATGTAGCATTGAACCAAAAGATCCAATTCAATTTAAAAAAGAAATCAATGATTTGATTACAAAGATTATTGGTCCTCTAGCAAAACCTGACAAAATTATGATTGTACCAGGTTTACCTAAAACGCGTTCTGGTAAAATTATGCGTCGTATTTTGCGAAAAATTGCTGAAGGCGATACTTCAAATCTTGGCGATACATCAACTTTACTTGATCCCGGAATTGTTGATTTACTTAAAACTGGCAAAACTATTTAATCTTTAAGGACCTCGTTTAACCGAGGTCTTTTTTTATAAGGTAAAAGACATGTATAAAATCATATTCGGGCTTATTACTTTCTTGAGCTTTACTAATATATCTTTCTCACAAGAAGTTTCAACTATTAGTCCTGCTTTACTGGAATTTCAGCCGTTTTTAAATCTTCGCGATTTAAGTAGTTCTAAAAATGGAAATGAAATCTATTTTACAAACCAATCTCTAAATGGTTCAATATCAGTTATTTGTACCATGAAAAAAAATAAATTTGGAAAATGGAATTTATCTGAAATAGCGTCTTTTTCGGGTCAGTATTCTGATATGGAACCCTTTCTAAGTACTGATAACTTAAGTTTGTACTTTGCTTCAAACAGACCAAAATCTGAAATAGATACAACTAAACAGAATTACGATATTTGGGTTGTCAAAAGAAAAACTATAAGTGATAATTGGGGTAGTCCTATTAATTTGGGATTTCCAATTAATACTGATGGAGATGAATTTTATCCATCGGTTTCTGAAAAAGGAAACTTGGTACTAACTTCGACACGAAATGGTACAAAAGGCTTAGATGATATTTTTTATTCAAAATTAAATAATGGAGTTTATTCTGAACCTATTTCAATTTCTGATTCAATAAATACTGCAGGTTATGAGTTTAACGCTTTTTTGTCAGCTAAAGAAGATTATCTTATATATACTGCTTATAACCGCAAAGATGGATTAGGAAGTGGTGATTTATACATCAGCAAAAAAGATAAAAATGGGATTTGGGGAAAAGCAAAAAATTTAGGAAGTCAAATTAATTCAAATGCGATGGATTATTGTCCTTTTGTAGATGAAAAGAATGGAGTTTTGTATTTGACAAGTCGACGTGTTAGTTCAGTAACTAAACGCTCATTTACGAATTTGGTTGATTTAAATAATGAAATCAACAAATATGAAAATGGATTAAGCCGGATTTATAAGGTTGATTTTATGGTAGATTAATTGTGAACCTTAATAAGGCGTTTTGATTTCTGAGTTAACTCTGAAAGTAGTTTTTAACAAAATATTCAGCGAATTTACAGGTTTTTGAAGGGTTCAAACTGAAATAATAGACTTTCTGAATTTGGCACCACTCTGAGAATCAAAATCAAATTTAGCTTCTTTTCGTTTGACACTGAATTCGGGATAACGATTTGTACAATGATTTTACTGATAAGCAGAATAAACAATAGATAATGTCATTTGGCTTTGTTATTCAATCCTTAATTTAATTCACAATTAGGCCGAGATGCTGTGTCAGAGCGCTTCAAGACGAATTTAATTTTTACCTGTTTTTATAGTTCATTCTTCTACTGAACATCGCTAAATATTACATCACTTCAAATGCTCCGATTTCAATAGGTTTTCCATTTATAAGTAACTGAACTGAATGTAAACCTGCATTTATTTTTCGGGTTGTAAAATCTTTAATAAGAAGTCTCTTTTGAATAGTTTTCGAATTATCAGCTGCCAATTCTAATGTGGTCCATTTAAACACTTTTGGAGAAGTAGAACCATTCAGTTTTACAAAATAAACAATAAAATCAATAAGATAGCTTTGAAGGCTCGATGTATTATTTTTAAGAGTAAACTGTATCGTAATGTATTCACCTTTAGTGATTTTCGAAGGTGAAACTTGATAATCAAGTAACTGAAAATCAACATTCTGTTTGATTCCAATGAGAGCTAATGCCGATGGATTTCCTTGTTTAATTAAAGTTCGTAAAGCATGTTTGACCAATTTTTCTCGTTGATTGCATAAAGAATGGTTCTCCTCTTTAAGCCATGTAGAACAAAGCGATAACACTTTTTTATGGTGTTTTTTGCTGATGTCATTTAAATGATTAGCAACTGAACGTCTAACGTATTCTTCAGGATCGTCTTTTAAATAATCTAAAATTTTTAAGCATTTATCAGGATTTGCTTCAAGATTTTTTAGTTTAAAAGACCAAGGTAATAAAGGTCTAGTTCCTTCCGATACTAAGCGTCTAACATGTACAGATTCATCGGTTTTCCAATTTTCTAAATAACTAAAAACCAATTCCTCATGCTTTTCAATAAAAGGTCGAATTGCAAATTCAGCACTAAATTTTTTGGTCATTTCTTTTAAATATGGCAAAGCTAAATCTGGAGAATCTAGTCCATAAAGAGCAATATAATTTAAATGAGTCATGTAAAAGAAACTCGCCATTGGCTTATAATCGGTGTGAGTCAATGGGAAATCCATTGATTTCAATAAAATAGAAGCACTTTCGGAAAAATCTTTAGGAAGAAAATCGTATAAATCCTTTGCCAACTTTTTGCCTCGATCTAATAATTCTAATTCTGAAAATCCAGTAAGAGCTTGTTTTACAAATAATTCAATTTCAAATTCTGAATAGATTTGTTTAATCTGCTCTGCTAAAATGGAAGGAACGTTTTCCTTAAAATGATTTTTTAAAGGTTCTGCCATGTCTAATTGTTTTTATGAGCTGCATTCATTAAGGTGAAATCAATACCTGGAGCATGGCAATATTGACAGTTTTTTGCACCGGTTGAAATTTCAGAACGTATGGAACCATCAGGTCGAAAATATCCCCAAACCCAATCATTATCTGCCTTGTGCGGACTTTCGGCATTTTTATACATAACAGCAATGGTATTTAGTTCTGAATCAATAAATAAGTCTTTTACAATGAGTGAACCTTCTTGAAATTGAATTCCAGCTTTTACAATTCCTGATTCATCTAAAGAAGCCGAAGCAAGTAAATTGTATCGAGTTTGTAATTTGTTTTCAATATGTCCGGAGCCATTTCCTTTAAGAAGAGTATCTTGAGAATTAGCCCAATAAGACCATTCTTTAGTGTTTTTTACCAATTCAAAAAGTTCCTGATCGGTTTTAATAATAATTGAATTGGAGTTTAAATTTTCATTTGGCGAGGAGCAAGCAATTAGAAAAACTAAACTTAGGAGACTAAAGATTTTGATGGCTGCATTCATTAAAACAAGAAATAGTAATTAGAAATTGAAAAATTATGGTTTTAAAATAATGAATATATTCAAAAAAGTTGATTTTATTGCCTAGAGAAAAAAACTCTAAATGAGTGAATTAAAGTAATTCAATAATGTCAAAATGTAATTTCATAGAAGTGTTTTAACAGAGTAAGTAAGACTTAGTAATCAAATTCTATGAAAGAAAAAGATGTTAATACACCTTTTGCATTAAGTACTTATTTATTTAAATTGTGTAAAATCTCTTTTTAAATTTTAAATTAATCAACGTTTATGGGCAAACTACGAATTTTATCTCTTTTAGTATTTTTTCTATACTCTTCAAAAATGGCTTACAGTCAAAATAATCAAACAATCAATTTTAGTGGGGTTGATTCACTTTATGATAGCACTGTTTGGGATAGTTATAAAGGGGAAGAGTTGTGGCAAATGATTGCGAAAACCCATGAAATACAAAAAGAATTCAAGAAGTCAAATGAAAATATACTCAAAGCAGTTGTATTTAAAGGATTAGAGGACGAGTCAGCTTCTGATTTTATTGTTTGGCAAAATCGAGCTAGTTTTTAGAGTTATATTAATTTAGGTGGTAAATCAGAGTTACAAGAATTGAACTCGCTAATTAGAATGTATATTGACGATGACAACATCACAATATCATGATTTAAAACAAATTATGATAAATTAATTAATATTGAAGTTCCATCTCTTTATGCTTTAAAAGTATTCCCATTTCTAGCTAAAGTGGTTTATGAAAATAACTACTATGAACCCAGCAAAAAATTATCAGAAATGGTGTTTAACTACTATGAAAAATTAAAAGTATTAAAACCTGAGGCTGCAGAAATATCAGAATATGTAAGTCTGATTTTTAGATTCAGTAGTAAATTATCTCTTACGGACGAATTTATTATAACTGAATATCAAAAATCTCCAAGCAGTCCTTACGGTATTTACAGCTACTTACAAGTTATTCAAAAACAAAAAGAGTGGGATAAATTAAAATTAATTGCAGATACACTATTTACAATAGATAAATTGAATAATGAAGTGAATACAATATTATTAGCA
>Ga0100381_1004599_pt1 | contig 11622 bp, 14 predicted proteins | sample CryGeymeta201505_FD_80416 | JGI IMG/M metagenome (GOLD analysis project Ga0100381, IMG submission 80416) | Groundwater microbial communities from Crystal Geyser aquifers in Utah, USA - Crystal Geyser metaG 2015-05 | ecosystem: Environmental > Aquatic > Deep subsurface > Groundwater | place: USA...
GGCCGATGTAATATGACTAGGTATGCTGCGTATGTCATTGAAGCTGAAGTTAAGCTGACTAATTTTCGATGCAGATTGGAGGTGAGGTATTTATTTGAGCTTGGGATGTTCTTTTTTGTGACTCGGCTCGTCTTTGTGGAAGTAGGAGCTCATTATTATTGATTTTTACAATTTGAAAATTAACGCTTAGCATAGCGTCATATTAATAGGAAATATATCACTGATCGACTATAATTGTAAATCAATAAAATCTGATGGCCTTCGTACAAATCTAAGCCAATCCTGAAGTCTGGGGACACTGGAACATCTATGTCGAAGAAATCAAGCGTCATCACCATCACTGGAGAGAAAAAATGGAGAAGGTGGAGATTGAGAGAGTGTGGGTCAACAGGATTAGCCATCACGAATGGGTCTATCAATTCCAGTGCAAGAGCGGACACTTCCCCAACCACCATCACTTCACAGTTTTGGCCGAGACCAGACATGGACACCACAAGATTCTCAACATCGTCTAAGGTCATAACACCATCTTCTGATTATTCACGTCAAATAGCCATTTCATATATGGATATTAAACATCATAAAAGTAGCACTTTATTGGAGTTGCTCTCACAAGGGTTGAAGGTTGTACTTGACTGTCACTATTTTTTCGCTGGCTGTCAAGAAAGTTCGGTATTTACCGTTGATTGACAAAGAGTTCATTTCTTCTGTTATGAGCTCCTGAACTGTCTTTTCCTTCTGAGTGCTGTTGACTCTAGAATAGTCAAAAACTTCAATATTGTCCTTGTCTTCTTTTTGGTAGTCTTTCCGATAGTCAAGGGAAGAGGTGACTTTTGGGTCCTACTATCTCGAAAAGGTTTAGTTTTGTTAGCTGACTCCCATGTATTTGAAAGTAGGAATGTACTCCTTTGAATCATCAAGATCAAGTACTTTGGGGACATTTGGCATAAGTTCGATTGGCTCACTAGCTCGAGTTCCTGAATGTTTTTAGCGAGCAAAAGCTGAAACAATGTTTTATGATTGCCTGTTATCGTATCTTCGATCTGCCTATCGTCTCTATTGCTATCTTTTTTACTGCTGTCTGATTTCATACGATCTCCTTTCCTGATCTCTTTTCTATATTTCCCTTCTCTAAATCTACCTTCTCTCAATTTATCTCCTTTCAATCTATCTCCTCTCGATCTATCTTCTCTCAATTTATTGCCTCTAGATTTATCTTCGATCAGGTTATCGTCTTTCAGGCTATCGAGGGTACATAGGTCTTTCTTGTCGAGTTTCTTGTTTGATTTGAGGAGGTTGTCGGTTAATACCCAACATTTGACATAGTTCGGCTTGATTCTTGGAGTCTGCTAAAAACTTGTTTAGATCATCTCCCAAAGCGTCAATATTTAAGAATTAGGAGTCGTTAGCTATCTCCCGATTTTGAGCAGTAATAGGTGAATAATCGCTGTAATTGTTGGCCTTGCGGTATTATTAAAATTTAACATCTTGAGCAGGACTAGTAAGTTCATACTCTCTTTGCTCTTTCGATATTGACTGATAATTGTTTTTTTGATAAGAAGTGCTCGGATTATCTTGCACTCTGTAGTTGTCATTTCTATTGTTATATTCTCTCTATCTCTCGTTCTACTGTGGTATCCCTTTGTTCATATTCATGCCATTGCTGGCAAAATACCTATTATCGAAGGATACTCTCTCCTCAGTTTCGTTTGGTTTGCCAAAGGTCATTTTAGGTTGAGGAGCATTGATATTATTGTTAGCTGTGGCATAAGCTGGCTTTTATCCTTGCTGATCGTATCGTGACATGTAGGGCACATTGATGAAGGGTTCCTTTTTGTCTTTGTTGTCGGTGCTGAAAGTTTATTTACTTTCGACCTATTTTTTCTTCACAGGGTTGACGACCTTCGAGAAAATGTTGCGGTCCGATAAGAAAGGATTGTTCATATTAATTCAAATATTATACGAATTTAGATGGATTAATCATACTTGATATACTTTCTTGACGAATTTCTTCATTGGTTTCTCCTCAATTATGGTCTCCTCGATTCCGTTTGAAGTGTTGCTCCCTAAGAAAGTCTCGTAAATTTGGTTTGTTGGAACCTGATTCTGGAGAGTGTGGTTTAGCACGTACTGAGTAGTTGGATCTTATTGAATGGTCTGGATGTGTGTAGGGATGGGAATGCCCAGATTTTGAAGTTGAATGGCGATTGGAGTCAAAGGTTTGATCATTTCAGCTTAATCTGAAGTCAAGCCACCTGTGTTTTGAAGGTTGATAAGACCTTTCTGGATGATCTTGTCCACCTCATACTTGGCAATTAAGCATAAATCTTCAGTTCCAGTGATCGTCAGAATCTTTCTGCTTTTCTTTGAGTATTAATCTTTGCTGAGACAGACAAAGGCTCCAGTTTTTGTGTTGATTCCCTTGATAGTTTCACCACCTTTTCCGATAATCAACCCAATCAATCTCACAGGCACTTCCATCTCAATCTTGTAGGAACCGTTGATCGCTCCACTATTCATCTTTCTTTGGGTCTCAACAATAGCATTCAGTTCCTTTCTGACTCTTTCGACTGATTCAGGGTCTCCTTCCACAAAAATATTTCTGGTTTTAGCATTGGGAGCACTTGATGTTGCAACTTGCACCTTGAAAGCTCCTGATTTTTTGGCAATATTTTTGATAGTCTCGCCTTCCTTTCCGATGACTAAGCCAACACATTCATTGGGCACTTCCAAGATGAAGGCATTTTCAGAAGGAGGTCCATATGGTGTAGTCAATGACAAGTTCACATCACCCGCTTCAGCTTCTCCAATACCTTGCTGATATTGTCCCATCTGCTAGTTCTTCATCCTGTTGAGAGTGTCATCATCTGAGAAAATCAATCTTTCAATTTCAGCGCAAGCCTTGGCAACTTGAGCCTCACCATCGCCCAAAACAAGCACATGGAGATCATCTTAATCTTCTGCAGGATCTCCGGTGGGATTTTGAGAACCTTTACCTCTGACAATGATCTTGCAGCCTGTTTTTTCTTAGAGCTGCTTCTGATTATTACCTTTTGGGCCGATCAGAATGCCTGTATAGTTAAAGTTACTGTCTTTTGGAAGAACGATTTTTCTTTTGATTTTGGAGGCATCACTAATCATCGAAAACATGCTTGTGTTCAGACCCATCGGGAAGCTACCTCCTCCTTCCACCAAGGTGAGACCAATTCCTAAATTTTTATTGGCAGGGTTCAATTTTTTCATCAGGGACAGATTTTTGACTTAATCTTTGGTTCCGTACAAATTTTGATGTAGCTTGGAGGTGAGTTCGTTGGCCTTGTGATCTTCTTGCTTGTTGGAGAAACCACTTCTTTTTTTCTAAGAAAAATGTAACAACAATCATACTTATTCTCGGTGCTACTTACTGTCTGAGCTATGGCGGCGTTCGCGTGATCTTTTGCGTTATTTTTTCTTGTGTTGTGAGCGAGACCTCGACCTATCTTTATCTTTTCTACCCATTCTCTTATAATATTATTGTAGCTTTGAATGAGAGGGTATAGCAACAATCTAGTCGTATCAAAATCATGATAAACACATCACACAGGTCGAATCACATAAATGCTGCCAGACATGCTACCAACAGCTATGAATAGCCCTTCATTGCCAGATACAATACAAGTTAGACCTTTCTCCTGAGGTAATCTATCTTTGGCTATATAGCTGAAGTCGTTGAAAAAGTTTCCTATTTTCTTCTGTTGGAGAATGTCGAACAAAATGAATTGTTTCTGGGTGGTTGTGATGAATAAGTGTTCATTGTCTAGCTCGATGTCAGCGACTGTGCCATTGTTGGAGTCGATTTGATAGTTTCCGATGTTGGTGCCTCCGATGTCGACCATTCTGATTTCTGTTTATGCGGCGATAATGACGTTGTTTTGAATGAAATGCATTCTCACGATTTTCTGACTGTTGATGTTGAAAGTGAACAGTTCTTATTTTTCCTCAAAGCTCATGCAGATCACATTGCCTTCAACATCTCCAAAAGCCAATATGCTTTCTTAATTGTTGACAGCCAAAGAGGTAATTTGGTTCTCATGATCGAAGAATGTATCTTCGTTATCGAGGACACTTCCCACATAGCGGAAGGTTTTGACAGAGCAATCCCATGAAGCTGAGGCGATGGTTTTTCGTTTGGGCATATATACCAAATCAATGATGGAATTGTCATGAGCAGGGAAAGGTTTAGATTTGCTTCCGTATACAATATTGAACAAATATATGTTGTTGTCCCATGAGCCGATCTAAATAGTTTCATTTGTACTGCAAAAGACTCATCATTTTTTAGCATGGCGATACAACTGAGATTGAACTCGCATATTTTGAATGATTTTGTGCAAGTTTTCTAGTTTATGTCGAAAATTTTCAGGAATCCATCTTGACTGATCGTTAGCAAACTGTTGGGCTTTGACTTCAGATGCAGAGCTCTGTTGATTTGACTAATTTAGAACGTGTGTACCTTTTGTGAGCTTTTGGGATTTAGATCATCTTGAGCTATGATTATTTGCCCATGCTCATGACAGTCTTCGCCTTTGGCTTGCCACCCATGGAAAATAGACCTGAAGTTTCGATCGCCTTGACAGGGTTGATCTTGATTGGGGAGCTTCGATACTATTCTTCTTTATTTTCCTCTTCCTCTTCCTCGACTTTGAAGGCATCTTGGAAAATTGGCTGATTGGAATTTCTGGAAGGATGTGGAATTTTGAATATTTGCTTGGGGCACTGTCCAAACTCGTTAATTTGACATTTTATTCCCATCTTTTCAATGGGATCCTTGATGCTTTCAATATCGATCATACCTTCATAGGTAAAGGGATGGAACAAATTGTATGACTTGATAGCTTCCTGTCCTCTCTGTTTGTATCCGAAAATCAGATCAATCCATTGATGCAAGTGCTCGGAAACATAATCAGACTCAAGAGCTTATCTGTTAATTTTCAGGTAAATTTCAGGATCCTCTTTGGCCCAGGTTGGCATCTTCACATCACCAACTTTCTTTTTATTCTGTCTTGTTCCCAGATCCAAGTTCATGTAATTTTTAAGGAAAGAGGCATCTTCAAGATAGAACTAAGGAATTAGCTCTTTGAGAGAGGTAGGATTCTCCATGACATTGTACCAGTCATCTCGGATGCTTTTGAACAATCTATCAGGTTTGTCGAATCTACCACTTTGAAGTTTGAGCATATACTCTGGTTTTTTTCTGACCAGATAGCCAATAACATATCCGGGGGTTGAATAGTGACTGCCGTACATGAATTTGGGTGGCTCCATATTTTCATACCTTTCTATCAGAGCCTGGAGTCTATCTTAGTTGATGGCTCCGATAGGTTTACTTAAATCTCTGTAAGTTTTGGGATCGCTGAGATTCAATTATTCACTGTTATAGTCAGCAATGACCCAGGGGTAGACAGGATACTGGGACAAATCTGAGAAAGAACGATTACTGGCTTCATTGAGGTACATAAGATATTGGAAATTGCTAAGCTGACGGGTTTGCCATTGAAGAGTGATATTTTCGAGCTGGTCAATTTTGAAGCAAGTAGTGGGTACTCTTTTGGATAAAATGCTATAAATTTTATTGCGATATGCTTAATTTTCAAAGGTGAAGTAGTATCCTCTGTCAGTAACGATTTCTAATCCTATCTACCTCAGCTCATATCTTTTTTTGAACAATTTCTCAATTTTACTAATCTAGATCTTCTCCACAGTATTTCCAGACAAGTTATGAAAGGGTTCAAAGTACACTTTTTCATCAGTGATGAAGATATATCCATAGACAGTGTTGAGTGGGAGCACTTGTCGTGTGAGGATGCTGAGATCTTCAAGCAGAGGTTTTTCTGAAACGCTATCGACTTTGCTCATGTTGAATGATTTTTTATTGAATTTCTCAATGATCATCTCATAAATGCTTTCCTATAGGAGGTAGTTGTTTTTCTTCTTGCAGCCTTCGTAGAGGAAGATGAGCCATTCTTGCAAATTTTTGACATTTTCGTAGGTGGGGTAAATAACTGCCTAGCAAGAAAGGTACTTATTTTGCTATCGATCTATTCGATTATCCGGAAAGGTTCAGGTGCGCTGTTGCCAACTACTTTAATGGCAGTGATTCTGCTGGTGTTGAACTTGATGCAATCATTGGCTACATAGGACACAAAGTACCAAATTGAGGCTTATCTTTCATGTACTCGAACTTGAACTTCTGCAGAGGGACATTTTTGTTATCGGATTAATAGACGATGCTTTTGGAGCATAGATAGAATTTTCCTTTATCCTTATTTTTGGTCTAGTTGGTTCCATAGTCATGGAAGGTACAATTTCCATAGAAATCCTGAATGTAGATTTAGTTCTCATCCATGTGATACAGATTGAATCTTTTGGCGTTGGTGGGAGAGATGAATATCATTCTGTTGATTATTATATCTGAGCAATCAATAAGCCATCACTTGTCTTGTGCTATTAATTATTGAAAGTGAATAAATTAAACAGAAGCGAACATTATTTCACATAATCATCAGATTAGCTTGCGCTCTTTGAAGGTCTTCTTTAACTCGCGATAGAAAAGAACATTTACGACTATTATTGAGAGGAGACCGACGATTGCGAAACCTATCATTTTTGTTGACATCAGGTTTGATAAATTTTCGGAGGTGGCTCGGAGACCTTATGTTCGGTCCAGACTCTCGAACAGTTTTGATTTTTGATTTTATAGCCAACTTAGTTATCTTTCCAGATTTTCAGCATCGGATTTATCAGGCAGCAACTCGAATTCCATCAGCTCGAGACCAGATTGAATGAGAACTCCCAAGAGCATTTTGTCGTCGTCAATATTTCGAATGCAGATAGAATATGTTGAGTCGACGGGTGCTAGTTTGTGTACGTTGAATGTTTAGAATTCATTTTTGGCCTGTTTGTAGTAGACTGAGTTCCACTTGCCTTGGACCATATTGCTGACTTCAAGCTCATACTTGCCTGAGGTTTTAGGATTGATATCGATTGAATATTTTTGTTGGGCTCCTGAATAACAACACAAATACTGAGGATTTCAAAAAAGCATTGTTTTTCGTAGGATAGAAGCTTCAGGCTGAGCTTGGTACATGAGGCTAGGGTCAGTAGGAAAACGATTCCCAGAACTTGTTTGTACATTTAAATTACTAATATTAAAATCTATCAAGACATTCTACGTGTCAAAAAGGTAGACATGCTCTGAACAAACTGAATTTGGCAAGAAAAGTGGATATATTAGATTGACAAAGAGCATCAAAATTTGGGATGGTTGATCTTGATCGATGCAGGAGTATTGCTCATCATCTGAATGAAAGTGCCTCGTTTTTGCTATATCTATCTTGAAGCTTTTTGAATTGTGAAGCTCTTCATCTTGTTTCTTTATAGTGGCCTTTGTGAACTTTAGGCAATGTTCTTTTTCATGAAGGATAGACCGCTATGCAGACCCTTGCCTGCATCGTATTCGAAATCGTAAGCAGCCATGATTGTGTTTCTTAGTGGGAAAATAGATACGTTTTGATATCGTATGTCTCGTCAACTGATGATCTGTACTGAGCTAGAGATTTAGGCCCTTTAGTGAAGGAAACGACAGGTTCATTCTTGATTCTGGAGTCAAATGGAATTCGATTGAGTTGTCCTGTTGATTGGGATCTTCCTTTTTTGAAGTAAGTCGATGGCCCAACAAGGGTTGTAGTTGATGTAGTGGGCACTAAGGGATCCTGACCTTTGAGACTTCTTCGGTTTCCTAAAGTATATTTGGGAGCATTTGGTAGTTCAGGCCTCATATGTGGGTCATAGGTTGGGCCAGGGGTGATTTTATCCGCTCTTGTCTTAGGAAACTATCTTAATTTATTGTTACTCTTTCATTGGTTCCGATGATAATAGAAGGAGCACTGCTTTTCCTGGTTAGATCAGCTTGATTTAATTGCAAGTCATCATCCTTGTAATTGTAGTAATTGTAGCGCTCTTTCTATAAACCTTTTTGCTCGGATTTTGGAAATTTATGGCTGGGGACCTTTATAGCTAACAATGTACAGAATTGTATTGAAACTTCTCTGTTGGATCGGCACTCTCGATAATTGTCTTGCCATTTTCGATTACATGTCGAGGAAGATAAGCTCCTGGACCTTTAGTGGCTCTACCAAAGTTATCACGTTCTGCCATTTTAGCAGGTTCGAGTACTTTCTGGGCATCTTTTCTTTAAGCTTTGCCAAAAGTAGCTCGAGGTGCTGAAGGTTTTTGGCTGTTGAGCATTTTTCCAACGGAGCTATAGAGATTCTTTGATTCGAGGTTGACGATGTCTTGATAAGAGAAGGATCTTTTGATAGTTTGTTCCTCTTCAGGAACTTTGCTGGTGTTAATCATTTTATTATTATGCGTCTGTTTTATTATTTGCAAATCCTAAATCAGAAGCAAAGAAGGGGCTTTAAAAGAATGATAAGAGATCATTCAAAATCATTCCATCTTCAATTGGCTTTGATCTTGAGTTAACTGCTATTCTTTTAGATTGACCCTCTCGCAGAAACCTCCTCTCATAGGGTCATATCCCATGTAATCATGTTTGTAAGTCAGGTCAATGTTGAACTTAGCCATCTCAATGTAACTGAGAGCAAGTGTATCTTTTTTGAGAATAGCATCACTGAAGGAAAGGATCATCTCTTTGACAAAAGTACGATAGGCAGCAAATTAACAATTACGAGTGCAGGTTGCACAAATAGCAGCTGCGACATCCTTATACTCCAGGTTGAAAAAATCAGCATGTCCGTAAATGGTGGCATTCAGGAACCATTTAGGCCCACTTGTAGCATTGTAAAATCTATCTAGCATAATGAATACCTGTTGTTTGATAAATCATCTGGAGCACAAGGAGGTTCAAGTTTTCTTGATGTATGATCCAAACCAGCTGCCAGAATGAGTGTGGGGGTAGCGAAGGGTAGCATCTTTCCAGGAGTAATGATGTAATTTTTTTTGATACCGAAAGGATCAACTCCATCAACAGGGCTTAGCATGATGAATAACTTCACAGTTCCACAAGTGCTGTTGAGATACTAGTTGGTCACATGCCCTGCTGCTGAATGACCCATAAGGATTAATCTTTCCTTTATGTCTGCAATGACTCCTGGAGCTCTGTTGTTCAAGACTTATTGAATGTTGCCATTGATCCAGTCAACAGCTTTACTAAGGGTCTGAGTGATTTTTTCAGGATTAGGGCTTTGCAGACGAGAGATCTAAATAATATTTTTTGTACAGTCATCCAGACATACCCTTGTTCAGCTACAGAATCGATCAACTTTTACTGGAAGACACTAGGAGCCAATCCTGACAATCCTGTCAAAAAAAGCATAACTGGATAGTGACCTGGGGTTCGAGGTGTGACTACATCTAGCTCCATACTGAGATCTTTGTTCGGCAAGATGTAAGAAGATAGGGTAAACTTCACCAGTTCTTTTGAAGCTGATACCGAGATTGCAAGAAACAGAAGTACCATGATTATTTTGAGGGTTTGCATTTTTTTGGATCACAATATAAAATATTATTCCCGACCGAAATGTTACAAAAATAGATTAATCTTTTTTTTTTTCATTCATGGATTTAGTCTTGTTCAATTCCAAGCAAAAAAGATAATTTATGGAAATCACTATCAAAACAAGTTTTTTTACGAACTCAAATGATGATGTTTGCTTTAGTTCTACCAATGCGATCCTTCGTTATCTAAATTTAGTTGGAGATATAACTCATGATGCTTTATCTTCAAATGTTGGTTCAATGATCCTTCTGAACCATAGGACTTTTGACATGTTTCGACTGGACATCGGTAGTGCCTCTATATTTCGTTTGCTGTTCTTCTGAATCTTTTTTTCTTGTCGTCGCAGTGTCTCTATCCCTGGTCGATCTACTGACCTTTCTTTTCCAGTTTACTAAATTTAGAAGTCAACTCGTTGCGCTCGTTGAAGAGCTCCCTCAGCTGAGAAAGGAGGACAACATTCGCCATATGGAGTCTACAGTACTCGTGATAATAGCTAAAGTTAGTGTCGTTATTCTCCTTTGCCATCTAACTCACTTACGATTTAATAAATGTCAGTTATTTCAAACCTGAAATAGAAAATGTTCAATAGAATAATAATAGAATACCTTTCTTTCAACAGTTCATATGTATGCTTGGATGATCACTTAGTCATTCAAAATTTTACTTATACCGCTAAGACTTCTCTCCAATGTTAAAGGAACCATTTAGGCATATCATTGATCTTATTAGAGTGCTGAGTGTCGGAGTTTAGAACAGTTGCACATTTTTCGATATAAAATTTAAAACATAAAAATAGATGTCGACAACACAAAAAAGAGGACTCTTTGGCATTATCAGCAATCTCCGAAAAACTAAAAAAACCGACGTCAGAGTGCTTGTACTTGGTCTTGATAATTCTGGCAAGACAACAATCCTCAAAGCTCTATCGAATGAGGACATCACAACCACGACACCCACACAGGGCTTCAACATCAAAAATTTAACTCATGAAAATATCAAGCTTAATGTATGGGATATTGGAGGTCAAAAAGCGCTAAGGTAATATTGGGGAAACTACATGCCAAATACTGATGCTTTGATTTATGTGATTGACTCAGCAGACACAAATAGAGTCAAAGAGGCAGGGATAGAGCTTGAGAAGCTTCTCATTGTAATAATACACTTATTCAGTAAAAAGACCTGTCAGGAGTACCTTTATTGATTTTTGCAAATAAGCAAGATCTCATCCAAGCTCTTCAACCAGACGAGGTAAATTTATCCATGAACATAGCTGTTAAAACATTTGGCAATGGAGGACACAAAAAATCGTAAATGGACGATTGCTGCTTGTTCGGCTAAGACTCAAGAAGGTCTAGAAGACGGGCTGAGTTGGATAGTAGAAAATATCAAAAAACCATGATTTGTATTCAAACAATTATCACAAGCTAAAAGTATTGATTTTTTTTCTTCTCAATCAATTTTCTTCTTTTTTCTTTGTTTTTATCTTTTCATTCAAGTGATTTACCAATACCATACAAGCCAATAAGCAAAGAAGATTAACATTACTTCACCGCAACTCATCAAAGTAGAGCAGTGACAGTCATTATTGCTTCAATCGAGGGAATAATGTGAAGGAAATGATCAGTTCAAGATCACTAGGTTTATCATTAATTGTTTTTTACAAAATTCAATATTAAGGTTGCGGACTTCAGAGGCAACAACTAAGATGGTTTTGAAAGTGATAGGAATACTCTGGATCAAAACACCTTTGAAAATTAAATAGTTTAGATAATTATAACTAAGAAAAACTGAGCTACCTTTCAAATAAAAAGCTACAAAACTGGAAAGTAAAATATATTCAACTATTTGTGATGGCTTCTCGGTTCGTTTGTGCGAAATAGAGAAAGAAAGTTTTCAAAGCAAAAAGGGTGGAGAGCTAATCACTTTTGAACATGCAGGCTGGAGGTTGACGAAAGAGTCATAAAAGTGTAGATCTTTCAAAAGGCAAGTTGCTTTTCCTATTCAAATAGGTGCTCATAGCTAAATTCATTCACTACCTTTTAAGTTTTTTTCCTTTGGTTTCA
>Ga0100381_1004605_pt1 | contig 11614 bp, 13 predicted proteins | sample CryGeymeta201505_FD_80416 | JGI IMG/M metagenome (GOLD analysis project Ga0100381, IMG submission 80416) | Groundwater microbial communities from Crystal Geyser aquifers in Utah, USA - Crystal Geyser metaG 2015-05 | ecosystem: Environmental > Aquatic > Deep subsurface > Groundwater | place: USA...
ATTGTTTTAATACCTTAAAAAATGAATATCCTGAATTAGGAGGAAATTATGAGGTGAAACATCATTCTCAATTTTTGCAGGAATTAATAAATGAAGGAAAATTAATTGTTGAAGGAGACGTTTTTAAAGGCAAAAAAATTACTTTTCACGACCCATGTTATTTGGGAAGAGCGAACGATGTGTATGAAGCACCACGAAATTTAATTGAAAAATTAGATGCCGAATTGGTGGAAATGAAAAGGTGTAAATCTAACGGTTTATGTTGTGGAGCAGGAGGAGCTCAAATGTTTAAAGAAGCCGAAAAAGGCAACAAAGAAATCAACATTGAACGCACAGAAGAAGCCTTAGAACTTCAACCAGATATTATTGCAACAGGCTGTCCGTTTTGCATGACCATGATGACGGATGGGGTAAAACTCAAAGAAAAAAGCACCGAAGTACAAGTTTTCGATTTAGCTGAGTTAATCGCTCAAGCAAAAGATTTGTAAGTTTAATTGCCACTAATGCACGAATGTTTTTGATTCTGAAAAAATGGCTTTTATTCGTGTATTAGTGGCTAAATAGTAAGAATTAGCTTAATTTTGTGTTGACGAAATAATCTCAAATTTTTAATCTCTAATCAAATGAACGACTATATTCAATATCCCGATAACGCTAAAGTTTGGATTTACCAAAGCGACAAGCATTTTGATGAAGATGCTAAAAAACACATACAAATCTCAATAGATGATTTTATTGCTACATGGGAATCGCATGGTAAAATGGTAAAAGGAACGTTCACTATTTTATATGATGCTTTTATTGTGTTGTTTGTAGATGAACAAGGCGATAGAATGTGTGGAACTGCTCAGGACAATTCTGTGAAACTGATGAAAAGATTAGAACAAGAACTGGAAGTAACCTTATTAGACAGAATGAATCAATCTTACAAAGAAAGTGAGAAAGCTGTTCTAGTAAAGTTAAACGATTTTGAAACACTTTATAACGATAATACAATTAACGATGAAACCATCGTGTTCAACAATACCATTACCACAAAAAAAGAATTTGATACTACTTGGGAAGTGCCATTAAAGGATAGTTGGCACAAGCAGTTGGTTCATGTTGTTAGTCAATAACTAACTATTAAGGATTGTTTTTATTTTTTCTTAAAAGCATTAATCGCATTTCTCGTAAAATCAGAAAGTACTAATTTGCCGCTCATGGCTGCACGTTCGCTAAGTAAGGTGTCCCAATGTTCTGTTCCTTCCCAAAATACTTTTTTCAGCATGCTCATTGCTTCCGGATTAGATAGTGCTAATTTTTCTGCTAACGCCTCAATAGCGGCATCCATTTCTTCTATAGAATCAAAAATTTCGGCATAGAGTGATTTCTCTTTCGCCCATTCGGCAGGATACCATTCGGTAGCATTTATCGCCAACATACTCATTGCCGAAGTGCCAATTTTTCTTTCAACAGCAGGACCAACCACAAAAGGACCAATACCAACCGCTAATTCACTTAACTTAACAGCAGCAAATTTGGTAGCATAACAATAATCAACAGCACTTGCCATACCTACACCACCACCAACAGCTTTTCCTTGCACTCTTCCAATAATAAATTTAGGGCATTTTCGGGCAGCATTAATCACATTGGCAAAACCTGAGAAAAATACTTTTCCTGTTTCAAAGTCTTCAATAGAAATCAATTCATCAAAACTTGCACCAGCACAAAAAGCTCTATCTCCAGCCGATTTAAGAATAATCACTTTTACATTTTCCTTATTTCCTAATTCGGTAATGGTATTCGCTAATTTGTTCAATACTTTCCCTGGTAATGAATTACTCATAGAGTGAAAAAACTCTATAGTTGCAATACCTTTTTCATTAATTTCAAATTTTACGTTTCCTTGTTCCGTTGCATTCATTTTTTGTATAGTTAAAAGTGATTACATATTTTAATTAGTGTCTGTCTATAATATCGAGAGGCTGAACTGTAAAGTTTAAATTCGAGGCTTTCGAAGTTTTGAAAATCAGGAGTTTACTTTCGTAAATGACTGGTTTTTAAAACGAGAATAACGAAGAAGTTGGGCTTTACAGACAGACTCTAATTATTTTTCCTCCGAAAAAGTTAAGATATAGCCATTTACATCTACAATGGTAAATTCTATGGTATCGTAAAAAGTACTTTCTAAATCGGAGATAATTTCTACTTCATTATTATAAAATTCTTCGTGTAGCTCGGTAATGTTATCTACTTTAACATATAAGGTTAGTCCACCTCCAGGCTTTTCACCTTTTAAACGTGGTAACTCACTAGCTAAACTTTTTTTTGATTGAAACATTAACACAATGTCGCTACGTTTTACCATTGCCCAATCTAATTCCCCTTTTTCAGGAACAGTTTTTAATAAGGTAAAGCCTAATATATCCGTATAGTATTCAATGGTTTCTTCTACATCGTTTACCATTAGGTTGGGAGTAAGTGATTTTAATTTCATCTGTTTGAAGTTAATTTTGTTAGTTGTTAAATTCTCGCAAAGACGCAAAGATGCTAAAAAGTTGCCCTCCCTTCGGGATGGTTGGGGTGGGCTTCTAAACCGCTGTCAGTTGCAAAGTACTTAAATTTTTATAAATTCCATTTTCTTTTTTCACTAATTCTTCGTGCGTGCCTTTTTCTTTTATTTTACCGTTGTCTAAGACAATAATAGAATCCGCTTTTTTTATGGTTGAAAGTCGGTGAGCAATAACAATAGAAGTTCTTCCTTCCATCAGTCGCTCTAAGGCTTCTTGTACCAGTCGTTCACTTTCCGAATCTAATGCACTTGTAGCTTCATCCAATACTAAAATTGAGGGGTCTTTAAGAATTGCTCTAGCTATGGCAATACGTTGTTTTTGTCCTCCAGATAACTGAATTCCTCTATCACCAACTAAAGTTTCAAATTTTTCTGGGAAACTTTCAATAAACTCTAGGGCATTTGCTTTTTTAGCTGCTTCAAAAATTTCTTCTTCTGTTGCATTTGGTTTTCCTTATTCTATATTTTCTTTAATGGTTCCTCCAAAAAGCATTACTTCTTGTGGTACTATTGCCATTTGATTTCTAATTTGAGATAATTCATAATCATTCAATTCTTTTCCATCAATGGTTATGTTTCCTGATTCTGGGTCATAAAATCTAAAGATTAATCCTGCAATGGTAGATTTTCCAGAGCCTGAAGGACCAACTATGGCAATTTGCTTTCCTTTTTCCACATTAAAAGTAACATCTTTAAGCACCTGAATATCTCTACGAGAAGGATAAGAAAAGCATACATTATTAAAAGCCAAAACACCTTCTATTTTTATTGTTGATGTTTTTTCGAGTGTGATGTCTTCAGTAACCTCCTCCAGAATGTCCATTAAATTTTCTGTGGCTCCAATAGCTTTTTGTAATTGCGAAAACAAATCGGCAGAACCAGCAAAAGAAAACCCAAGTAATGCAGAGTAAATAGCAAAAGAAAGTAATTCTCCCAATGTGATGACTTCATTTTGAACCATGTGTAAACCGTACCATATGATAGAAACAATAGCAGCACCAGCAGCAAACATAATTAAGCCAATGAACACACCTCTCCATAACGCCCTTTTTATGGAAGTATTTACTGAGCTATCTATACTTTTTTTATAGCGAAGAATTTCAAAAAATTCGTTGGCATACGCTTTTACACTTGCTATTCCGTGTAAAGTTTCATCTACAACAGTATTAGAGTCTGCAATATCATCTTGAGCTTCTTTAGATAATTTTTTGATGTATTTTCCAAAGAAAATACCAATAATTGCCACTACAGGAATAACAGCTATCATAAAAACAGTTAAACGAGCAGAAATAAACAGCAAAAAAAACATTCCTACTGGAATGGTTATAAATTGTCGAATAAATTCGGCTATGGTGGTTGTAAACGTATCTTGCAATAAAGCAATATCAGAAGTAATTCTACTGCTTAATTCTCCCACGCGTCTTTTAGAAAAATAGCTCATTGGTGAGGAAATTAAATGCTTGTAGGTAGTCATTCTTAGCAATGCCAACGCTTTGTAGGTAACATATCCAAATAGATATACCCTAAGGAAAGATAGAATTGCGGTAACTAAGAAAATTCCAACTAATAATAGTGTGAAAGTATTCACTGTATTCGCATCATCGGCATTTACCGAATCAATTAAATCACCCAACACTTTTGGGAAAGCCATAGTAATAACACTCGATACGAGTAATACAAGCAATCCAAATATAAAAGGTACTTTAAAAGGTTTTATAAAGCGAAAAACACGCATCGCTTTTTTGGTTGATTCTTTTGAAAATCGTTTTTTCATTGTCATTATTTTTAATTTCTTTTTAGTCTTCTTAGTTAGTTTTATGAAACTCATAATCTCTTTCTACTTTAGCAATTCTGGTTTTAAAGGATTTGTACCAAGTGGTTTTGCCTTTTTCTTGTGCTATTTTATGTTCGGAGACTTCTTTCCAATTTTTTATTGATGCTATATCTTTCCAATACGAAACCGTAATTCCTAATTCATTTCTTGCAGCTTCTACTCCCAAAAAGCCTTCTTGTTTAGCAGCTAAAGCTATCATTTTGTCTGCCATTTCGTTATATCCTTCTTCTGTAGTTGTTTTCGTAGAGGTAAAAATAACAGCATAATAAGGTGGTTCGGGAGTTGTTGCAATCATGTTTATTTCTTCTTATTTTTATCTTGAAAATCTAATGATTTTACACCGATAGCATTTAATATTTTTTTAGCAGTAATTTTTAAAGGTTCTTTTATAGAAGTAGCCAATTTTTTCATGGTAGAATCATCTGGACGAGAAACAAAACGAGAATCACTATAGTTAAACCCTTCGCCTACTTCGGTAAAATAGTAAGTATAAAAAGACTTTCGAGTTTCTCCTTCAGGGATAGTTATTTTTGAATAGCCATGAGGTGAATTTTCATCGGTTAAGAAAATAACTGCTCTGTTAAAATCGCAGGGTACTTTTGCTTCGCATTGCGTCATTTTTTTATCCCACAACTCTAAATCTCCACCATATTCAGGTTTCCAATTTTTATTCAAATAAACCAATAAATTAATTCTTCTCCACAAATGTTTGGCAGGATTATAATTTACATCAATATGCACATCTACATAACTTCCATTTTGCCCCTGATGAACTCCTGAACCCAACGAATCATCGGTAGTTCTAAGTCCTACAATACCTGTAATGGTTTCCATAAATTGATACATTTCAGGAGAACCTACTACTTTTTTTAAATCGCTAAAAGCAGGGTGGAAACGGTCAAAATGATAATCTTCCGATTTATTCTCATTGATGCTTTTTCTTTTTACATTTAAGGTATCAATCTTAGGAAAATTCTCATATAATGTGTTGGCTAATTCTTCGGTTAAAAAATTAGGTAAAACAATATATTTACAAGGTTTAGCGGTATTAAAATCTTGTTTTAATTGTTCTATTTTTTCTTGTGATAAATAGATTGGATTGATGCTATTTTGCATAAAAGGATTTTAAACTAAGCGAACAAAATTACCAATAAAATCATCAAAAAAAGCTTATAAACCCAAAGTGAATTTTTGCCGACCTAAATTGAACAGGATTGTCGAATTGTTTACCTATGGCATAACTTACTGAAAAAATACCTGCATTGGTTTCAAAACTAATTCCCAACCCAAAACTATACGGTCTGTCAGATAAAAAATTATCTTTTGTTTTTTTTTCATAATACGCAGCATCTGTAAAAAGATACAAAAAAGAATTTTGCTCTAAAAGAAAACGATATTCGAGTGTTTGAATAGAATAGAACGAAGCAAAAATAGCTTCTTCATCAACACCACGCAATGTTTTCAAACCTCCAATTCTAAGCAATTCATTATCGAATAAATTTTCATTGAATGTATAGCCTGTTTGTACTCCTAGTTTGATTACGCTTCGTTTTTTCAATGGTATATATAAAGCTAAATCTGAATTAAAGGTATAAAGTGTTGAATTTAAGTTCAATCCATCATAGAGCTGCTCGTTAATTTGAGCGTTCTTTCTTATTTTTTTATTTCCCAAAGAACCTTTTATATCAATTTCGTAGCCTTTTCTTGGGTTCAACCTATAATCGAGATTAGCATTATAAACACCTATGCCATAAAGTTGGGTTGAAATATCAGCAAATGAAGGTAAAACGGTAAGTGAAGAAAAACCAGTTTGGGTAAGTAAATTTGATGTTTTATTGTGATAAAATAAACTAAAATAATTGTTTCCTTTTAAAATATATCGAACGCCTATTTTATTAAAAATATCAATATATGTACTGTCTTTTTTGTATAAGTTAAAACTATAATCCAACCCAAAAGGCGAGTTTAATAAAAAAGGATAAACCAAATTAAGTTTCAAATCTTGTGCATTATTTTGAATGGCACGCCAATTAAACCCAATTTCTTCCCCTTTTCTAAAGGAATTCATTAAATTTAGCTTCACATCGCCATTCAAACGTACTTTCCCATTCTCATCAGGAACAATTCCAAGAATACCATTAAATCTGCTTGCATTTTTCTTTTTAAGCAACATTACAATTTTTGCATTTTTTTCATTAAAATAGATTTTAGGTGGCTGTACTTCAGCAACAAAAGGAAGTTCTTTAATTCGTGTACTCATTTTTCGCACTGCTGATTCATTGTACAAATCATTTTCCTTTATTCTAATATAATTTTTAATATATTGATCAGAAACGGTTGCTGTTCCTTTTATAATAACACTATCTATTTTATATAAGTTGTTTTTTTCAATATGAACCAAACCTGAAAGGGTATTATTTTCAACAACAACACTATCTAAGCGAATACTTGCAAACGGATACCCATTATTTTCATAAAAAGCAATTACCTTTTCATAAAAGTTGTGTAGTTGTTTTTGATTAAAAGGCTTGTTATTATAGAGTTTATCACGAAATCCAATTTTACTCAGCACACCTTCATCAATGGTTTGGGTTCGGAGTGATGTCCATTTGTATTGCTTTCCTAAATGAAAGTAAGCAACAAAATTTGAGCTATCAACAATAATACTATCTGCCGAATTGGTTAAAAATGACAGAGAAGAAAGCTGTCTATTAATGTTAATCAACTCATTTTTAAGACCCGCAAATGTTGTGGAAGCGTTGAACGTAAAAAGTTCCTTTTGTTGCTTTTGTGTTAAGGAAGTATCATTAAACTGAATAGATAACCTAATATTCTGAGCTTTTGAAAATCCAAAAACAAGTAAAAAAGAAAGTAGTAAATATGTTCGTTTAAATTTCAATCTATAAAGTTTATGAAGTCTTAACTCTAATCCTAATCAATTATTATTGGTAACTTCCCAATCAATTTCTTTCAAACCTTGTTTTTTTAGTAGTTCATTTGTTTTTGAAAAATGCTTGCAGCCAAAAAAACCATTGTGTGCCGAAAAAGGAGAAGGATGAGCAGCTTTTAACACAAAATGCTTGTTGCTGTCAATTAAATCTGCTTTTTGTTGAGCAAATTTTCCCCAAAGTAAAAAAACGACACCCTTTTTATGTGCTGAAATAGTTTTAATAACAGCATCTGTAAAAATTTCCCAACCTAGTTTTTGATGTGAATTTGGTTCACCTTTTCTAACCGTAAGCGTTGCGTTTAATAATAAAACACCTTGTTTTGCCCAACTTGATAAATTTCCGCTTTTTGGGATAGGCAATCCTAAATCAGTATTCAATTCTTTAAAAATATTTTTTAGGGAGGGAGGAATTTTAACCCCTTCTAACACAGAAAAACTCAATCCATGAGCTTGAGCTTCGCCATGATAAGGGTCTTGTCCTAAAATTACCACTTTAGTTGCAGCAAATGAAGTTATATTAAAAGCATTAAATATAGTGTTTTCTGGTGGATAAACAATAAAATTACTTTTTTCTTCAAGGAGAACACTACGTAATTTTACAAAATAAGCAGCAGAAAATTCCTTATTCAAATATATATTCCAATCAGATTTTTGCATAGATAAAGTAATAAAATAGTCATGAGTAGATTGTTAACAATGAGTGATTAAGACAATATGGTGTATTCCATACGGTATATAAAAAACAATAAAATCTACATATATAAAAAAATAACAAAGCCGAAAATAAGCACAATTATATAAAATTGTTAATAAAAAAAGAAAAACGATATTATTTTTTTTCTTTATGTTTGTAATTCCAAACTAACAAAACACACATGAAAAAAACTATATTCTCATTATTATCCTTATTTGTTGTTGTTATTCTCTACTCTTCATGCAAAAGTCATGGGACATGTCCTGCGTACGGAAAAATACAAAAAAATACTACTGAAAAAGTAGCTGTATAAAAATCTTCTATATTATATTTTAATGAATTGGTTAAAATTGGCAACCTCTTATGATTTGGAAAACCTCATAAGAAATTCGTTTTCTGATGAAGTGTATGCTATAGCCATTTTTAAACATAGCACAAGGTGTGCTATTAGTACTATGGCAAAATCTCGATTGATTTTTTCATGGGATTTTGATGAAAAGTTACCCATCTACTACTTAGATTTAATTCAATATAGAAATCTCTCCAATCAAATAGCCGATGAATTTTTAGTTGAACATCAATCTCCTCAATTATTGTTAATAAAAAATGGCAAATGCATTCATCATGCTTCACACATTGGCATTTCTATTAATGATATCAAACAACTTTTAGAACTTAAAAGTTAGCGTTTGTTTAATATCAGGATGTAAACTCAACGCAACGGGACAAGTTTTTGCAACATTTGCTATCAATTTTTTTTCCTTTTCGGAATATGTTCCTGCTCTAAAGTCAAATTCAATAACAATTTCACATATTTTCCTTGGAGCAGCAGACATAATTTTTGTAACTGTTGCAAATGCATTTGTAATATCAAAATTACTATCAGCAGCCTTAATTCCAATAATGGTGAACATACAACTTGCCAACGCTGTGGCAACAATATCCGTTGGAGAAAATGCTTCTCCTTTTCCATGATTATCAACTGGGGCATCTGTAATAATTTTATTGCCTGACGCTAAGTGGGTTGCTTCAGTTCTAAGTTGTCCTTTATAAATTACGTTTGATGTAGCCATTAAAGAATAAATTTATTTTATGATGAAAGTGTAAAGTTGACAAATTATTTATTATTATTTTTGCTAACTCAATGAAAAAAATTAATTTCATACTCTTTTTATTAATTTTTGCTTTTACAACTTCTTATGTAAAAGCTCAAGAGACCATTTTTGAAGAAGCCCGAACTGTTTATAAAAGAGAACAGGCTTACGGTTTAATTATTCATACAAGCGGTTGGGGAGTTAATTATCGGTATGGGTTATACAATTCAGGATTCACTAGAAGAATTTTTGAAGGCGAATTAGTTGGATTAAAACACCCAAAAGAAATCCAATCATTCAGTTCTATTTTTGATACTTCCAACGGATATGTTTTTGGGAAACTCAACACCATGTTTTTAATTAGAGGAAGTGTGGGCAACCAAAAAACATTTATTAGCAAACAAAGTGTAAGAGGAATTGCTATTTCAATGGTTCAAAACGTAGGTTTAACATTTGCTTATGCAAAACCTATCTATTTAGAAGTTATAAAAATAGAAACAATAGAAAATTCTGTTGTAATTGAAAGATATAATCCAGAAAAACACAATCAAGCAAATATAATTGGAAAAGGTCCCGCTCTTAGAGGATTATTTAGTGGTAAATTTTACCCTGGGCTTTTTTTGAAAGCTGGATTAAATTTTGAATCTGCTCGAGAAGCAACAGGTTTAAATGCTGTAGAAGTTGGTGCTGAGTTTGATTTGTTTTTTCAAGATTTACCAATTATGGCTAATGAATTAAATAGAAATTGGCTAATTAATTTATATGTAACCTTCTCTTTTGGGTCAAAAAGCACGGAGTAGAATGTGTGGATTTTTGATTTACGATTTTTGATTTACGATTTATGATTTATGATTTATGATTTATGATTTATGATTTACGATTTTTGAATGTTGGATTATGAATCACGAAACAGTTAACAGTTATTCGCTTGACAGTTAACCTTAAACCGACAAACTATATACCTGACAACAACTTTACAAACTTTCAACTTTATAAACTTTATAAACTGTACCCGATAAGATGATTGAAAACGAAACTTTAGAAAAACAAAACCCTCAAAGAAAACCAAGTTGGCTAAAAGTAAAACTTCCCACAGGTAAAGAATATACCAACGTACGTCATATTGTTTCTGAACATAAATTACATACCATCTGCGAAAGCGGTAATTGTCCAAACATGGGTGAATGTTGGGGTGCTGGCACGGCAACATTTATGATTTTAGGTAACATTTGCACACGTTCCTGTGGATTTTGTGCCGTAAAAACTGGAAAACCACTTCCTGCAGATTTAGAAGAACCCTCAAGAGTTGCTAATTCTGTTAAATTGATGAATGTAAAACACTGTGTTATTACTTCTGTAGATAGAGATGATTTAAAAGATGGTGGTTCTATTATTTGGGCTGAAACCGTAAATAAAGTAAGAGAAGTTAGTCCACAAACCACAATGGAAACATTAATCCCCGACTTTCAAGGTAAATGGGAAAACCTACAACGAATTATTGATGTAGCACCAGAAATAGTTTCCCACAACCTCGAAACGGTAAGAAGACTCACCAAAGAAGTGCGTATTCAAGCAAAATACGACAGAAGCTTGGAAGTACAAAAACGATTAAAAGAAGGTGGAATGAAAACAAAATCTGGTATCATGTTAGGATTAGGAGAAAAAGAAGATGAAGTAATAGAAACCATGCAAGATTTAGCTAATGTAGGTTGTGATATCCTAACCATAGGACAATATCTACAACCATCACCAAAACATCTTCCTGTGATGGAATTTGTTCCTCCAACACAATTTGCTAACTATGAAAAAATTGGATTAGAAATGGGATTCCGTTTTGTAGAAAGTGGTCCTTTAGTTCGCTCTTCTTATCATGCCGAGAAACATTTATTTTAATTAATTTATTTAGGAAACTTACAATAACACTTATTTTTAATAAAAACTATAAAAAAAATAAAATTAATTTATTATCTTTGTTCGCTATAGTTAAAAAAATAAATAATAAATACCATAAATAGAAAAAAATGAATCTAAAATCTACCATCATCACTTCTATAACTGTTGTAACTTTAGTTGCGACAATTTCATATCTGAATTTATCAAAATCAACTAAGGAAAGTGCTTACACTCCTATCGATTATAAAAATTCAGATTTATACTCAGGACCTGAAAAGGTAAATGCATATTTGAATATGCTAAGAGGAAATCCTCAAACTGGCGTTGTTGACCCTAACGATTATTTGCTTGCTCAACAACAAGCTCAAAAATTATCGGCAAAGAAAAACAAAGCTGCATTAGGAATGGTTTGGGAACAAATGGGTCCTGATAATGTTGGAGGTAGAGGTAGAGCTATTTTAGTTGACAGAAACAACCCTAACACCATTTATGCTGGTAGCGTTGCTGGCGGTTTGTTTGTTTCTCACAACAATGGAAACACTTGGACAGAAATAAACAGACTTGCAGACAATAATGCAATTTCTTGTATTAC
>Ga0100381_1004607_pt1 | contig 11612 bp, 17 predicted proteins | sample CryGeymeta201505_FD_80416 | JGI IMG/M metagenome (GOLD analysis project Ga0100381, IMG submission 80416) | Groundwater microbial communities from Crystal Geyser aquifers in Utah, USA - Crystal Geyser metaG 2015-05 | ecosystem: Environmental > Aquatic > Deep subsurface > Groundwater | place: USA...
AAGGCAGAGAAGTAGTATTTAGGCATAATTGATTGTTTCAGGAAGGTGTACAGAGCAGAAGGTTTGAACGGTCTATTCAGGGGAGCCTATTCGAACATATTAAGAGGCGTCGGGTCATCACTATGCCTGATACTATATGATGAGATCAAGTTGACATTCGGGAAGAAAGTATGACCAAAATGGCCTATCTGTCCATCATTTCATTTACTACTATCAGCTATTATTATGCAAATGAATACATCATCTGTCAAGAGATGCCCTGGAATATGCCCTCGAAATCAATATTTGCTACTGTCTATATGCATATGCTAACTAGGGTTATTGAAATGATAGAGCCTAAAAAGAATAATAATATCGGTGATGTTTCATGATGATCGGCTGCCCAACGTGGGCCTTAGAGTATTACTTGGTGATAAATAATAAACTCTGCACCTTGATCTCGAGCTCAATGCAGCGGGGGAAATTAACCTCAACCAATTAGTCGCCATCATTCGGTCTACCTTCCAACTATAAACGCACCTCCTGCTCTTCTACCTCAATCATTCCAATGGCACATTCCATCTTATCTATCCTGAAACCATCACCAACGTGCACTTCACCTCCCTTGTTGCCTAAAGTACCCATTACTTCATATTTAGATAATGTAACCTTTCGAGTGGAGCACAAACAGACTGATGAACTGATGGCCAATCCGATCAAGTAGGAGGAGGATAGCAGGACCAAAAGGCATCGAGAGCGGGTTATCTAGTAAGCATTTTTAATGGTTTAGCAGTGGAGATACTTCTACAGATAGGGCTGCCTCAATGAGCATGTTAGTATGATCTTAATATAGGGCGTTAAGATCAAAATTAATCTGGACCAATCTGCCGAGTTGGTGGCTGTCCCCAGAAAAACTCTCGAAGATTATTTTTTGCTATTTAGAATAGGTCTAAGTCAAGAGTTTGATTTCAAAAAAAATCGATACGAAAAAGTGGGCATCCTCCGTTCTTACATCCGTTAGCAGGGCAAAAAAATAAACCAATGCAAATAGATGGACTAGAAGAAATTCTTTCGTGAATTGAGATTTGAGCTATTAGGAGAAAAGATGTAGTAAGAGTTGTTTGACATCCTAAACAGGAGTCATTCGAGTAGCGATTAGGATATGGTATTCTAGCATTGATAATTGATATCTTTTGTGGTAGTACTAATAAGAAAAGAAATCAGGTCAGCAGCATTTCTCCTTTTGGCCTATAGCTTTATCCTTCTTTAGGTAAAAACTCATAGCTGGTGCTTTTTGCACTTCTTACTTCTTCGAACGGCGATAAAATTCGTCGCATTCTTTTGTGGTTTAAGTCCTGTTTCGACCCGAGGAGTAGCTGGTGGCAAAAGAACTCATTAAATTGGGTCGATCAGAGCTAGAGAAATCTATCAATGCTGCAAAAGTGAAAAAAGCTTGTTCGATGTTCTAGCCAGTCATGGCGCTGGTTTGGACAAAATAGATTTTTCTCTCTTGGGCCCACTGGTTGACATCGTTGAGGTTGACCCTTATCTCCATATCTTTTTTGGCTCCCAGCAGCATGAAGCAGGCATTGGGGGCTCGTTTGGTAGCCATGCTATACCAGGTATCTTTGAGATTCTACCAACTTTTTTAGCTGCCCAGGTCGAATACAAGCACTACACCATCGCAAGATTTGAAATATGTGGCGACAATGGACCTAAACTTTTCTTGGCCTGCTGTATCCCAGATACACAACTTAACTTCTTTGTCTTGTACCTGGATAGCTTTATACCTGAAGTCAATGGTGGTGATCAGGTGGTCGAGGGGTGCCTAGTTTTTGATGTATCTCCAGAAGATGGAGGTCTTTCCGGCACCTGCATCTCCAACTAGGATGATTTTGTACTTGGTTTCTGTTCGGAAGTAGGTCTCGTAGGACATCTGTTGGTATAAATTTATATCGAAGAGATGATCTTAAAGTAACTGCAAATGCTATCACAATGAAGAACAGTCCATTTGTGTTAAACAAGCAAAGATGAAGACAACTCATGTTCTTCACAATTTATGCTAAAATTAGCTATATATGATGTTGTGTCTGATTGAATAATATTTACAGACCGATATACTCCGATGGCCGAATTGGATGACTACAAATAAAACATCACAGCCAACTTGATCGCCCTCGAGGATCTCATTCATCGGTCACCACTCTATCACAATGATCAGACTAAATGGAAAAGTCAGATCGATAAGTTAGTCTCTTAGATTCGCAAGTAAAATCTTTTGCTTGAGGATGGTACCAAAGATATTCCTGAATCACAGAGACGGCAATATGTTGGGTCTGTCAGTAGTTTCAAAACAAAGTTAGCAAAATTGCAAAGAGATGTCGAGCATAGATAGCGAGGTGAATCGTATATGGGATACCAAAAGACAAACATAATTAAAACAGCAGAAGAGAAGAACAAAAGCGCCAGGCAATAGATGTTGTTCCAGCAAGGTGATGAAGCTCAAGATGCTACCATGAATTCAGTCAGAACAATGATCGGTATCACAGAAAGAGGTCAGCAATTAGCCAACGAAATCAATCTAGAATTGACGGCACAAATAGAGCAGCTGGATAGGATGAACCAGAAGACGGAGGATACCAGATCAACACTAAAAAAAGCCCAAAAGAACATCACCTACTTTGTCAAAGCTCTAGAGTGCGATAAATGTATGGTGGGATTGTTGGCTCTGATACTATTAGCTTTGGTGGCGGTTATCGTGTTGGCAGTTAAGAAGAATCAAAATTGATCATGTGTTTAGTATAATAAAATACATAACTTATCGGATGCCTCCCAAGAAGGAAGTCAAAAAATAATAACCAAAAGCCTAGGAGAAAAAAGGTACCAACCCTCACTAACTTAGTTGTTGACAAAAACGCAAAAGCTAAAGACTAACCAAAAAAGGATGCCAAAGGGTCAATAGAAAAAACAACAAAAGATAACAAATCCCCCGAACCCAAAAAGGAGTAGAAGAAAGGTGGTAAAAATGATAAGAAAGATAGCAAGGAACCACCAAAAGAAGTAGCAAAGGGTAGTGAGAAGAAAGAAGTTAAAGATGCTAAGGTGGCCGATAAAAAAGATGGGAGCAGCAAGGCTATTGTCAAAGTAGACAAAAATGCGATTGAAGAGAAAGAAAAGAAGGAAAAGGGAAAGGAGCAGGTTGTCAAAAAAATAGATAAAAATGCAAAATAGGCTCCCAAAGAAGTGCCAAAGTAGGTACATAGAGAAGAGCCCAAAGGTATTGATATTCCCTACTCAGCACAGATAAACAAAATGGCAGAAGAGTCACAGCGATTCGAAAGAGTAAAAGGCGACGATTATCTAATCAAAGACACAGGTCTCCTTGAAGCCTACGAGCAATTTCTAAGAACAATATGCAAATACGGACTGCCAACAGGCGACATATATGAATTTGCAGCCCAACAAATCTAGAAGTTTGAACGTAAGAAGAAAGCGAAGGAGTTGAAGATGAAGGCTTAAATGGAGATCAGAAAGGCTGCAAGCAAGAGACCACTAAAAGAAGAACCCAAGGACGAGCTGGACAATTCACGTTGATTTTATAACCTTCCGTAGAATAATTATGTTCTATTCGAAAGAGCTTACACATCATTAAATATCCCGAAATGAACATCAAGAGTGTATAAAATATCGAGAGTGGCTTTGAGGAAGCCTTTGAGGTGAAATAAAGTTGTTTCATCATGTGACAACTTGGTGGGTTGAAGAACAACGTCTATTTGAAGGTGGAGATTATCTTTTTCTATCATATAATAATAAGAAAAATGGGCTGTGGCGCAGTATGTTCCACTGAAACACCTCTTTCTCTCAAACACCAACAAAAGTCCAAGCAAAACTTACTCTCCCTCCTGACCCGTATATCCATAAACGCTCCTCTTCTGCCAGAAGCATACTACCAGCATTTCTCAAACTCCTTTCGTCAAAACGTCAATCCATATATAATTCGTGTTTCCTCTACAGTATTCTCGACCGAGTAATGCCCTGCACCTTTGGTCTAGAAATGGAGGGTGCTGTTGTTCGGTCTCGACAAGGATGACTACACCTACCGACGTTGTGTGGGTTTTACTGGTCCAAAGTAGCAGAAGACAACTTTAGCCTTAGCTGCTGAGGGCGGTGAGGAGAGCAACTGTCAATATCACAGCTGTTTTTAGCAAATTTAGAAGGATCTCAACAGGACATTCGATTTCAAACAGCACACCAAACAGTTATTTTAGGAGACTTTGAAGAAAATAGCAAATCATTTTCCAACCATGGGTTATACTCAAGGAGTCAATTTTGTGGTGGGGTACTTGCTCATACTTGGCTATGAGGCTAATGATGCCTTTTGGCTTTTCGTCCATATGGCCATGAACCGTCGCTATTTGCTTCTAGGTCTATATGAAGACGGGTTCCCACTTGCCAACATTTACACGATGATATTCAAAAACATGCTCAAGAGAATCGATCCAGAGTTGTGCAATCACATTTACGCGAATCTGATGTTGGACGATTCTGTGTGGATTTTCAAGTGGTTCATCACCTGCTATCTCTATAGTTTTCCCATTCCAGTCATCAAATATGTATGGGACGTGTTTATCTAAATGGGGTCTCTGGGTTTGGTTTACTTTGCTGTTGCTCTGGTCAGCAGCATGAGGAGTCAACTTATTGATATTGATGATCCATGCGATATGAGCTAGTTTTTGCAATCACTTAAAGACTTGACAGTGTTCAATGCTATGGTGAAGATGGATGACGTTCTGGAGAAATGTTATGAGTTGACTTTGTTAAAAATCGATTTAGAGGGAATTGATCAGCTCAGACCTAGCTTTTACCAGAAATACTACAAATTTTACCAAAATTAACTGAATGACAACTCACTTCCTCAACAAAAAATACCCAAAAAAACTCAAAAACAAATCGAGAACAAACTAAACGTTCACATTGATCAGTGGTGGGTCAAATTGCTTGAGGAAAGGTTGCAATTCTTAAACAAGCCATCTCCCTAAAAATCTTCAAGATTAGTCGAAGAGATACCAATGGAGCTAAAAGAGGATTATCAGGAGATGCAAAAATCATTGAAATTGCTTGAAGATATAGTTCTGCAAAATGAGTCCAATAAATTTTCACAACACCATATCGAACCGGAAGGCAGTGATCACTACTTCAACGAACTTGTGATACCAGATGTCGAGTAGTTGTCACCTTAGTTTACCTCAGGGTCACCTTCTTCTGACACTGAATTTCATAACAGATTGCAGACAAAAATATCCTACGACGTTGGCTAAATCGACTAACTGGAGGAGTATTCGGACAGTAATGGATAAAACGAAAAATCATAAAATTACGGTGTTAATTCTAGAATGAACCCTCCATCACAAGAGCCATCGATCTATCTGGAACAATACAGTAATAGACAGCATTCGAATATCAATGTGACCAGTATTATTGGTAGTTTGGACCAGGAACGCAGAAAGAAAGAACCGATGGCTAAGGCCAATCATTTAAGAATTGATACTGGAGGTATCAGGTCAGGATTTGGATTGGCAGGTCAGAATATTTTGAGTAATTTGAGTTCATGTCAGTCTCAGCATTCATCAGTTGATTCCAAGTACACAGCATATAGGCCAAAAAAACATAAATAGAACAACTTGCCACGAACAAAAAGCAACAAAGGACGCATTGACGACTTCAGTCAAAGAAGTGGGCCTTCAGTTGAGGTTTCCAGCTAACATGAATCTTCCATTGACCACAGAACTGAGAAGGATAGTTACAGCAATATGACAAGCCGATAAAATACAAAGAAGTCCAAAGGAAATGAAATTTATGTTGACAGACGAACTGAAAAATAATTAATGGCAAATTCACATGGACCTAACAAAAAGATTAGCACAAGTAATGTCAAAGGGTCATCTTCAGAGATATAGATATTTGCTGGTTAGGGACTGTTTAAGAAGAAGAAAAGGACCTACAATCGCAACAGTATTGTAACCAGCATAAACCAAGACCTAAATATTAGTAAATAAGGCATATAAAATCGACCTAAGCGTACAATTCAAGACTAATAATCTCTATAGTCAGTGTTGGAGTTATCTGCCATCAGAAAGGACAGACCAAGGGATACAAATTCGGTATTATACGAGATCGAGAGTATGAAGTGAGCAGTAAAAGGCTCTTTATTTTTTCCAGCTGATAATGATGTTATTTTCTAAATGAGTTTATTTGGAATAATCTTTATATTCGTTTTGCTATAGCAGTAATAAAAATGGAAACGATGTGTCCTCAGGTGAGCAGCTCTCCTTCTTCTTCTTACTCATCTCCCGGGTCAATAGAACATTCCAATCAAGACTGGGTATGTGTGAAGTGCAACAATCTCAATTTTAGCTTTAGGAAGAAGTGCAATCGTTGTAAGGTGCAGTCTCGCTAAGATAACCAGCAGACTCTCTATGCTGACTACTATTTCTACAATCACTATTATGCCTACAACTCACATGAACATGCTCATGTTCCTGAGCCATCGCCCTTCTCCATAGAACATCCTGTCACCCCTACTCACAAAAGCACCAAATCTGAACCTGATCTCAGTGATCGAGAAGACCATCTACCTTCCGTCTCCCCTTTAGTTAAAAAGTATGGTAGTGGTCAAGAAAAGAGGCTAAGAGGGGATCGAGGTCTATTCCTATGGAAATTATTCGGAGAAGAAAGTTGGTCCGATAACGAAATTCCACAGGTCAGCCTAGACTTCATTGAGAAGGATTTGTCATTGACAGATGATGACTAACCCACGGCCTAGTTCACCTGGAGCGTGGAACAAATGATTATCTGAGTGTTTGACTAAATAGAATTTCAAGATTTATCCCTGCAGCGGACAACAAACACCTTCATTTGCTGGTCGAAAACGTCAAGGAACCCCTCAAATTCATGATAGCTGTTGGTCATAATGTTAAGCCGAAGGATTTGGTTCACAGCACCCACCAGACATTGTTAAACCGTCTTCTTTAATAAGTCAACAATCCATTAGACCAACCACTTCTAATAACCTTCATGAAAAACATGATTATTCCTCATAACCTCATACATCTCCTTTTTTTTCTTGCTCCTAATTCTAATAATAATACTACCCATGGAGCCCTCCTTCAACAACAACCTCATCCTCATCAGACACGGACAATCTAATTTCAATAGATCTTATCTGGATTACCTCAAAGATCGTAATATCGATCCTTCCAGTGCTCTCTGGGAGAATTGTCTGCATTTGCCAGGATTTGCTGAGGCTGTCTGCTATGCCAAGCAAAACATTGACGCCCCTCTATCTCCCTAGGGCATTTAACAATGTCAAAAGACACGGGAGAAACTTAAGAATGAGGAAATCGATATCGTTTTGGTGTCTCCTTATCAGCGAGCCCTATAGACCTGTAATGAGATCTTCGGCCAAAGGGAAATAAAAATCGAAGTGCATCCCGTCATCGCCGAGGTATTCAGATACGTCTGCGATATAGGTCATAACATTCAGCAGAAAAAGCAGCAATTTGTCAACTTCGACTTCAGGCACATGGAGGACGCAGATTAACTTTGGTTCATGGAACATTTAGAACCCCATCACCAGGAGACTTGGAACAAAGAAGAAAGCAATCACCTGGATTTTGAAGAGAAACAAACTAAGATGCTGGATTTGCTGAAAGATAAGGCCATCTTTGAGACTGCTGGAGAGTTGAGGTCAAGAATCTGGAAGGTAAAGGAATTGCTGGCGGAATATTCCAAAAAGTATAAGAAAATCGCTATCGTCAGTCATTACTACATCGTCAAGACTCTTATTGCTTCCTAATTCGACGAGAACAACGAAATAATCAACCCTCTTATTATCAAAAATGCCGAACCGTACTATGACTCTACTGAGCGGATCCTGCAATACAAATGATGTCAACTAATGTTATATAAATGAGCTCATAATTTTTCGGTGGCGATGCTAAGACATTTGTTGATGGAGTTGTTGATTGACGCTATCTTTTGGGCCAGTTGACGATTGAAAGATTCGTAGTGAACAGGTTGACTTTTGCCTGAATCTATGCGCTATAGTTGCTCAATTATGGCATGCTCGACCATGCCTGTCCTGCTTGTTAAAATTGGTTAAGGTTCAGTACGACCTTGCTAGTCAACAAAAGCGACCTCCTCATCGAATTGTTCAACGAAGGGAAGTACCTACGCTAGTGATGATCTGTTGGTCTCAAGCAATTTACCCAAAGCTTCAGCATTTTCCCAGGTGGGGTTGCCAGTTGTATCCTAGATCATATTGAGGACGGGTCCAGTTCTATTCATAATTGTGTCTAATTTGGCTATCATGGCATCCAGGGTTCTTATTTTTCTATGTTAGCTATCCTACTACATATGATTATCAAAAACAAATCGATCAAAGGTAATGTTATTTCAAGCTAGCACCTTCACAGTCTGGGCTTTCTTTTCGGGGTTCAAATGCTGTGAGCAGTGTGCCTAGCTGACTTGAGTTGGGGCTTGGATCTATCGAGGTTGCTCGGCGAAGAAGCAAGCACGACAAACAGGTTTGTACATCTCTGCTCCACCGATGAGTTGGATTTCTTTTGATTCGACAATTCTTCGGGTGAAGGCGGCCTCATTGGTGCAGTAGACGCAAACTGCGCACAATTTAGTCACCTTTTCAGCGAGAGGGATAAGTTTGATGATGTTTCCGAAGGCTTTCCTCTCGAAGGTGCCGTCCAAAGCAGCAACAACCACCGTCTTCCCCATATTTGCAGCAGCCTAACAGAATTCGACAACGTCCTCAAAAAATTGCCCTTCATCAACGCCAACCACATCGTAGTCCTCTAGTCGGTCCAAAAGAGGCATGAGGGTCACTACTTTAGCTGCTTTTTTGGTCACTCTGAATAGATTCAAGGTTTTACTTGTCATGGGTGGCCATTTCTTCAGCCAAGGAGTAGCGGTTATCATGGCTGTAGTTGGCAATGAGGCAGCGCTTACGGGCATGCTCAAATCTTCTGATTTTGCGGAGGAGTTCTGAGCTTTTGCCAGAGAACATGGGTCCGTAGATGATCTCAATTGAGCCGGTGGGATTCATAATTTTGATTTATAAGTCTTTTTTGGAGGTAAACCCATTTCAAATCCCAAGTGCTGCCCTCCTTGACCTCAATCCCTGCGTTCATTTTTATCTCCCCTGCTATCAATGGACCTATTCTATGCCTCTGACCTTCCCTAAACCTGAACAACCTCTGGAAAGTCCAAAAAGAGCAGACAGTCAATCGAGATCAAACTTCCTCCCTCTGCTAAATATTCTCCCAAAAACTTGTCCATTTGTTCCTCACCCATACAATTTTTCAAAACATCCCAACAGTGATCCCTGATAACTAACCTTGTGATGATTACTGTTCATTTTTAAACTATAATTTCTATACATACTAAAAAATTAACAGTTGCTACAGATGTACAAGAAAAGCACAACATCCAATACTCCATCAGTTGCCAACAATAAAAAACCAAATAGAAACAGTCAACCGCTACCTCTTGCTGATAAAAAAAATGACTCGCATTCTGATTTCTTGTCTAAAGATGAACAACTAACGCAGTTGATCAAGGAGCACTTGCTGATTAATGGTTACACTAGGACGAATGACACTTTCAGAACAGAAAGACCCAATATCAAAGCTAGAGCACAAATAGCTACCAATAGACAGGACCCTGATAAAAATTTGCTGCTTGGGTTTTTTGATAGAGGAAATCGAGACTAATTTTTCAAACATACCAATAAGTTTTGGTCGATTGATTAAAACTCGAGAAGATTGGAGTTCGACCTTCAAGTATATTTCTGCATCTACAACGTCCACCCAAACCTGCGAAGACAGCACACTCTCGACAACGGCAGTTCGATGGCATTCAAGAAGTATCTGGAGACCCGAGCACCAGAGATGTAACTTGACAAAGATCAGCTCATTCTTTTCTCGATGCCTCATATGCCAAAGCCTCAGTAAAATCCAGCCTTTGCCCATCTTTTTTAGAAAAATTTCGTTACCAAGACCCGCCACCGTCTTCAATAGTTCCTCACTAACCACCTACGCCAATCCAGAGCTTCACAGCAAGGCTCAGGCACACGCAAGGTGAGTACTCTTCAATAAATCTTCTATGCACACTATAATAACTCTGCTAATTCATCACGTGAGGAGTTCAAGTAGAACTGCAACCACAGTATAGAATTGGATGCTCTAAAGCAGCAAAACAACGAATTGAGGACGATCATAGACTCTTATCATAAAAAATTCGAGTAATTTGCAGAATCTTCTAAACAAAATTTATACGAATCCAACCAAAAATGGTTTCTATTTTCGAGAGAAATATTCAATTTAGCCAAGAAGTATATCAGAGAGGACAAGGTGAAGGCTATAGAGAAGTATCAGTCTTTCTTTGTGGGCAACATCGAATAGCTAATTTAAGCAAACTAGATCTCCCTTTTTGATAAGAATTCCTACCTGGGTGAAGATCTATCAGTTAGTCCTGACATCTCTAAACGTACTTTTTGCTATTACTCAGAAAAGATAGTTCCTAAGAAGCAGGAAAGTGATAATATATCATGCCAACTCGATTTGGGCAAGATAAAACATCTATTTCTTCAGGCCAACATCAAAGAAAAATAAATATAAATATTGACAGTCCTTAAAGCATTAAAAAATCGATACAATAAAAACAACAACCCTGTCAAAAGAAGATAAACCATCATCGAGTACTCTCGAGGTGACATTTGCGGTATTAACGAGGATAACTACATTGTTCAGAAGAGATTGTTCTTCGATGGGTCCGATCGCATCAGAGAGTAAAGTATATTTAATGCAGATTTTATGTCAAAATGATGGAAGCGATCACGACTGATGTTACTGGTTTGCAATATTTGAACAAATCAAAAAAACTAGTTGAAAATCTAGTGGGTATATTCGGTTCAGAAAGGGAAGAAAGTAGATGTTTTAAACCAATTGTTGGCATTTTGCAGCGATTATCGTTCTGCAGAGAACCTCGTTTGCAAATGATTACACTGGGAATCATCCCCATGATATTCAAGGTTTTCAAGAGTTAAGGAGCTGATATTTCTGTCTTCACTCTGCAATTCTTGACAGCTATGATGATGAACCTCAGTCTCAAAAAGGAAAGCAAACCTGACTTCTAAGCCCACAAGAGTGAGCTCATCAGCATCATCATTGACCACATGACCAGTGAAAACACCCAGGTCCGTGATTACATTAACGGATCAATCTATCTCCTGCTCCAATCAGAAGTCATCAAAAAATAGGCCTTCAACCAAAAGTTAGATGTCATTGTCAAGAATCTCCTTGACACCCGAGAAGAAGATATGTGTTCGCAGCAGTATCACTACATTCTCAAACGTCTTGAAGGTGATGAGGAGGGCGATTACGGTGCCTAGGAGTCGGATTAAGAGGAGTAGGCTGAGATGGAGGAATGTGAGGACTATGATGATGAAGAAATTGGCAGTAGTGTTTCTAGTGAAGAATGCATTGAGGGTGAGATTTAGATAGCTAATGGTGAAGAGATCTTGCTGAAGAATTATGCCTTGCTTGGTCCTGAAGCTGTAA
>Ga0100381_1004624_pt1 | contig 11580 bp, 18 predicted proteins | sample CryGeymeta201505_FD_80416 | JGI IMG/M metagenome (GOLD analysis project Ga0100381, IMG submission 80416) | Groundwater microbial communities from Crystal Geyser aquifers in Utah, USA - Crystal Geyser metaG 2015-05 | ecosystem: Environmental > Aquatic > Deep subsurface > Groundwater | place: USA...
CATTATGTCGGTTCTATCTGAGGGGACTTTGTATTTATAGTAGCAAATAGTGTCAGTATGCCCATGGAGTCTGGGACCTCAACTATGACTACTATAAGGAAGGATAAAATATCTAATATGACTATCATAAGAACAAAGATGAAGGACAGAAAAATGTCATTAAAGGACCCCTTATTTATAAAGATTTATATGAGTTTCAAGTCGAAAAAGTATTCACACTTTAGGATATCAAGGAAAATAAAACAATCAGAAACGATTTGAGGCATCAATTGCATCAACAACTATTTCGTGAGTTTATGGAGCTTCTTGAAATTAAGCATCCAGACACTCCCTTTACATAGCAGTTCATTGCAAGATAATTTACCAGAGTTGGCTTTAATAAGATATTGTTCGGAACCATGAAGTTCAGCCATATCTGCACATACGTCTGTGAACAACCAGGAAGCAATTATTTCAAAACAGTCAGACCTATCCCTCCCTAAGGTAAAAAGTAAACAGTCATTTCCAGAAAAGCACCAGAATAAGATATCATTTCCACCTACAGCCTCCTCTTCAAGAAAATAATTGAAGAAGCCGATCACCCTCTCGAATAAAATGTCATCAAAAAACAACTATTTACAGCAGAGCTGCCACCCAATGTGCCACCTCTTAATCAGGTGATGAAAGACAAAAAGATGGGTTTCCCTTAATTCGTCAGCAAAGTCTTGAAGGAAGATACTGATAAGGTTATTTTTTAGGCTTCAATTGAGACAATTCAAGAAGAGGCAGTTAGTTATCTGAAGAAAGCCTTACCAGATAGATTAGTTACTTGGCAGGATATATATAATCACCTAACGAAGGCTCTTAAGACCAATAATGGAAATGTTATTAATCAAGTCAAACCTCACCTCGTTCTCTAACATAATCTTTTCCTTTTCTTTCCTCTGACTCAGTTTGTATTCAATTCCAAGATCAATGCTCACATTTTTTAGCAATTAAAGCATGAGCCTTGCAAATGTCCCTTCCAGAAACAATACAGTTAAGAGGAATTGCTCATAGATATGAAAAATATAAAGCCCCTCAAAGAGAAGGAATCACTCGACATCAACAATTTCTAATCTCTGATGCTATGTGCCCCTCATATCCTTAACAGCTAGATATTGGGAGTAGACCTTGAGGGAAATTTGAGAAAGGGAGGATTTGTTGAAATGATTCAGCTCAACAATGGAAAAAATACCTTTTTGCTGGACATTTGGGATATGAATGAAAAGGCAGAATTCTAAACTTTCTGGCTTGCTCGAAAAATTCTGAGAAATGTTATGGCGAATCCCAAAATTCTTAAGATTTTCCATGATTGCCGTCACGACTCGATAGGTTTGCATGAAATGATCGAGACCTGTGTGGTGAATGTATTTGACACAAGTGCATGCTAGACATTGATTATGCAGCTCAATAGTTATGATAAGCTATTTAAGAAGGAACAGCCACCAAAAGACATTCTAAATGATTGCAAGAATGCGATAACTCAATGCAATAACGTCAAGACACCTGGGCTAAACGAAATTCTAAAAAAATATTAAGCAAGACACGGAATAAATCAAAACAAGGACAAATATCATAAGATGTGGTCCAAAGGAGACATCAGTTTCTTCTGCAGACGTCCTCTTGATCCAGATTATCGGGAATACTGCATCAAAGATGTATTGGACTTGCCAGAGGTTCACGCCAAAATGATTAACAATTTACCCGAAGAAGCAGTTGATATGGCATATTGGATGAGCGGTCTCTATGCTCGGAGTGCCTATCAGCCTTAATGATATATATTCTTGTTCACTCCATATTTCCTGGTCATTTTGCGTCAAGTCAGTTAGGGAAATTCCAGTAGTTCTGGCCATAGTTGTAGACGCCATTGATTGCAGCTCCAAACACCACCAAGGAAATAAGGCTAAGCCTGTTTATGTTGAGACCCTTGATCATTTTTGAAATGATATTAGGATACACTCTGCTTATTAGCTTCTGATCAAGGCATTTAGGGCAAACTTTGGCTGTGACATATTCTTCAACTGAGTCGATGCAATTTGAATGGAAGGTGTGATAGCATTTGTCAAAAATTAGGTCACAATTCGTATTTTTGCACATTTCACACTCAAATATTCCATGCAGCGCTCTATCGCCACACATCATCGTTAGAAATGAGTAAATGTGGTTGTTTTTCCATCTCTTTAATATCAAGATCCACACAATCACCAAGATAATTTTTTAACTGAAGGCAAATTAGAAGAACAGCAGAGTTAGTTACCAGGTCAGCCAGAAGAAAGCAGCAGTGATCCCCCAGATAATGAATAAAACCATGAAGATAGTTTAGGTTGTGAGGAGCAAGTATCCAATCAGTTAGCTGTAGTGCTTGAGCAAACTGAAGAGAACCATCTTTATTTGCTCTATTTTAAATATATTAATAATGAGGACTACCGTTTTAGTGCTCTTCTGCCTGCTTCTATCGACATCTCTTTGCTACTTCAGCATGAATAACACTAGCAACAAAGAAATAGGATCCCTCGTCAACCATACCTGGTATGACCTGCTCCCCCAAAAAGTCATCCAGGAAAGGATAAACCTGCTCAACCTACTGGGCCCCCACAATGGCAGTTCTTTACATGTCACTCATGCCTTTCAAACTAGCAGAGGCCATCTGCTCAAAGGCAGGCTCAACCATTATTGATGTCAGTGTCTTATATTTTGTATTTTACCTCAGCTAACGCTCACTATACTCAACAGGCATATCTTAAGAATAGTCCAATCAAGCCATGTAGTTTTTTTCTGATAGCACTGAAGTATCAGAATAGAAGAATGTATTAATGTTTATCAATACCAAAGTCATAAATTTTAACACATCGATCAAATAATTTCTTATCACAACCATCTCCCAGCATAAATTTTTATTCCAAGGAGTATCAGCTACTTTTCCATATCTAGTGGGCTTAGGTGTAATTCATTGAATTTAAATTTGTTGCTTTTTGTGATGAATGGTTGTATCTGCTGGTGCTGAGCAGTGCGGGGCGAACTTGATGATAGATTTGATTCGTATATTTATGTTTTCTATAGCAAATTTATCGAATATAATATATGTAGAAGAAAGCAGCTAAGAAGACTCAGGTGAATCTGAAGGACTACGAGATGATGACCATTCTCGGTGAAGGTATCTTTTCCTGCACTCAGGCTCATTCGGAACAGTACGGCTAGTCAAGAAGAAAAACAACAACAAATACTCCTGTGTCAAGATCATGAAGAAATCGGAGCTCATCAAATCACAACAAGTTGATCACATCGCCAACTAGTATAAAATTCTCAGCACAATTTCCCATCCCTTTGTCGTATACCATTTATAACCCAGGTTAACTTCGATGGCCTTACTCAAAATTCACGAAACCTGTACATGTTCATGGAGTTCGTTCCCGGAGGCTAGCTTTTCACCCATCTGAGAGAAGAAGGCATGTTTTAGGCCCACAAAGCAGCGTAACCAACTGACTATTTAGTTTCTACGCATCTCACATCGTTCTAATCTTCGAATATCTACACTCCAAGAATATCATCTACCGCGACCTAAAGCCAGAAAATATCCTCATTGGTACCGATGGCTACTTAAAACTGACAGACTTTGGCTTTGCCAAGACCATATAAAATAGGACCTTCACCTTGTGCGGAACACCTGAATATCTTGCTCCCTAAATTCTTCAAAATCAAGGTCATGGAAAACCAGTTGATTGGTGGACTCTTGGGGTTCTGATCTATGAAATGATTGCAGGAATTGATCCCTTTGCTGACGATGACCCTCTTATCATCTATCAAAACATTCTGAAGGGAAAACTCCACTTCCCCAAAGGATTCGACAACGATGCTAAGTCCTTAGTCAAGCATCTTCTAGTCAACGATCTTAGTAAAAGGTATGGTAATCTCAAAAATGGAGTAAACGACATCAAGAACCACCGTTACCTCAACACTATTAACTTCGCTAACCTTTTGGCCAAGAAAATTTCCCCCCCTTATCGACCCGAAGTTAAGGCTAGCAACGACACCTCTAACTTTTCAAACTATCCGGAAAATGGAGCCACCGGTAGCGACATCAATCCCTCTGAAGATCCCTTCCTCAAATGGGACTGATTGCCTCATTCTATTCACTATCATCGTACTATAGCATATTGCCGCCATCTTAATAATAATATCACAAGAGATCACTCCTTCTTTTCAGCTTTCTTCTCTTCCTTTTTTTTCTTCATGGCCTCCTTCTTGCTGGGCTTGGCCTTTCCTTTCGGTTTTGGCTCTTATGACTCCTCTTCCTCATAGTCTTCCTAGGAATCATCTTCCTCGGCTTCGTCAGACTCTTATTATGAGTAATCTTCCTGAGCATCTGAGGGCTAGTCAGGAATGTTGTCCCGAGCCTTGAGATACTCCTACATGTTGATTGAGGAATGCTCACTTGAAACTTCACCTGAATATGATGTGTGATACCATCGTCTTAAATTTCTTCGTCCTCAACCTCTTCCTCAGACACGTAGTCTCCATCGTTGTCGATGGCAGGGGCTTTTTCTTTCTCTGTGTCCTCTTTTTTGCCGGACATTATACTTTTGAATTATACAACAACATATCATTGACCATATTTATATCTTCTACGCAATCTGCCGCTCTCGCCTCCAAAACACTCCCAACGACGATCATCTTTTCCCAGGTTCTCCATATTTACGCATAAAGATCTTCTGTTAGCCAATTCTCCCAATAGCATAGTTGGAATTCCGTCTCCAGATGGTAGTTTATCTTCTTGGCATTCAGTGTTATACCGCTTTTTTCTTTTTGTTGCTATACTTCTGGTAAGCATATTCCATTCACATTTCTCTTCAGACCTCCGAAAAGTAGATTAGGGAGTGTGAAACTTCATTCTTTGCTTAACTCTTTCGTAATTTTTCTTCATTTTTTTATCAATCTCGAACAAATGTCTCGGTAGTCGCTGTTTTGTGAACCTCAGGTTTTATTCGTTTGCTGGCTAATTATTCTCTTTCTTATGCTCTTTATCCTTACTCAGCCGGAGGGCTGCTTCCTTACTTTTGTAGAGAGTATTAAACACATTAAGGTCTACCTTACTGACAGGTGATGATTAGCCTGGCAGATCCATCATGACTCTTTCGGTGGGAACGGCAGAGGGAGTTCTTAGATGATAGTTGGTTTATCCAATAAGCCACCTACTTTTGCTATTCTTATGACTGCCTCCAAAATAGAGCAGAAAGTCAATATGTTCTTTGGGAAACTGAAGTTATATTTCTTCTGCTAGTTCGCTAAAGAACTCAGTCTTTTATCTCTCCTCCTCGATGATCTTCATAGTTCTAATTTTTCCTCTGTTCTTGGTAGTTTTTATGTCTAAAAACATTCCTTCTGAAATAGAATACTCAATAATAATGACTTAGTAGATCAAGTACTCATAAGCTCAGTGAAATTGGAACCCTCCCTTAAGAGGCTTCACTATCTTGTTGCTCTTCACCGACATCGTATCATCATAATCGTCGTAAAGGTACATCTCATCCATCTGTTCCTTCAGCTCACCCAGAGTCCTCTCTAATCTTTGTATTTATTATTCTTTGTGTTTAAGCTTGCGTCTAAATTATGGAGATAATACTCATAGAGTTGGCATTAGGCCTTCCAGGTCGTCTGGAGACCCATCATGGAATTGTATTATTCGAGGAGCAGATCAAACTTGTTCTAGAGTTCAATTATTTTTTCATTGTCTTTATGCATTCTGCTCTCATGGCTACGCTTAGCCTTGTCTTCCTCTAAAGCGTAGGACTAATTGAGCACTTCCTGAAGCTGCCGATTAATTTATTATTTTTAGAGCAGCCAATAGTCAGAGCAAGGCATCGACTCCACCATTATTTTTTTGTACCAGTAACTGCCTGCAATTCGCTTTATAATTTATTCCTCCATTTCTTTTCCCAAAGCCACCATGATCTATCCAACAATCAGCTTGATAATATAGGCATTATCTTGAATATATTTGTCGTTAAATAGGGACCTTCTTTTCTTTTCCTCTAGTTGCTACTGGATATCAATGTTTTCCTTGATGATGGAAGTTAGATTTTCATGTAGCTCATTGTATTCTTTTTTCAGCTGGTAGTATTTGTCCATTTCATTCTTGAGCTTGTGCTGAGATGACTGCAACTATTCTTATAGCAGTTTGATGCGCTGCTCGGTCTATTCAGATATTGATAAGTTGATAACTGAGTTGTTCAAATTTTAAGACTCACTCTCTCCCTCCTCTTATTTTTCCTCTTTCTTCTCAACCTCTTGGCCTTTTTCTTTTAGCTTCACCTTAGTGTATTTTGGTAAATCTGCTCCCAAATTGATCGTGATGTACTGCTCAAGGTTCTTTATCTTCTCACTCATCTAGGCTTTTTAAATTTCCATTTTTTCTATGATTTTTTGTAGTTCTTGAACTGTCAGCTATCGATTAATTTTTGGTTTATTTTTGACCTTCTGGGCGTTTTATCCGAAGCGGAGGGTGGATATTGTTTCAGAGAGGTGCATTTAGTGAGGAGAGCATGTGACTATTAGAGTTGTCTTGGAATTTCCTCCGAGCGAGTCTTTCAATATTCTCGTCAGTTTAGAGTCTCTGTATGGGACATGGCTTTTTTATCCTCTTTCAGAAAGCGCCTTGATGACTTTGCCTAAATTTGTCAAGCTTAGGTTGATCTTTTTAGCTTCCTCGAGAACCTTGCCTTCTGCTCCTGTCTTTGATATTTTTTCTGATCCTGCCAAATCGATCAGGAAAAGCTTACTGGTTTTTGAGGAACTTTCGAGGTTATTGAACTGATTGACTGAAAGTAAAAAAATGAGATGGGACCTCGAAGAGTGTTCGTTCATGTTAGTAGCACAGGTGATTCTGTTCTTCTGGCCATATGTGATGATTCGAGCCAGTTCATACTTGTCACTCACATAAACTTCAGTGATGTTTTCGACATAACAACCCTCTTTGTTTTATCTGATCTTGAGGTCGTTTTTGCTTACGTCAAGAAGGTCTCGTACTTTCTCCATATACAGCTCGAATATCGATAACTTTAGTTTGAACTCAATAGATTATGGGCTCTTTTCGATGGCCTGGAAAAGGCGGTCAATCTATCTATTTATAACGCATATACCATTCGAGGCATGATTCCTCTGCTTTCTTTTTCATTGAAATCATAGCCTTGCATTGTGTGCGTCTTTCCAGAGCTAGTTTGTCCGTAGGCCATGATAGTACCATGAAATCCCTCCAAAATGTTATCGAGGACTGGCTGGCCAACCTTTTCGAAGACTTCTTCCTGAGTGGAATCCATCTCGAATATACTATCGAACATGAAGCTGACTTCTTTAGCCTGAATATCTTTGATTATGAGTTGAGTGTTCTTGTTGGTGCGGTGAAACCGTGTCGGATTGTTAGCCAATTATTTCGCGTTGTAGGGTCGAAATCTACAGAACACTTTTATATTGCCCTCGACCTTCTTCTCCATTATAATCAATAAATGCAAAAATCATGTCAGCTCTTTCTGTTGCCTTGAGCAACTTTAATTATATTAATTATTTTGTTTCTGTGGTAGAGAACAGTGTTAATCACCTCCTCACACCTACCGAAACAAAAGTGACTGGTGGCGATTATCATCCGTGGGCGCTGCATCGTTCGCGGACATAAAACCATCTCACACTCAATGTTTTGCATCGATTTATTCATCGTTGAAATCTGAACATCAAACATCAATGATTCATTCTCGCATCATGGACTTCTTATGCCTCGGCCTCGACTAGTTGCTGGATCTTGTCATCCACTGGCTCACCAGCTTCTTTAAGCTGTTGCAAATAAAGCAGGGCAGCTTGTCTATTGGGTTTGACTCTTCCACATGTCGAACCTGCCAGAAACATATAGGTCAAGTTGTACTGAATCAGCCTATACTTACCTTAGACTCGACGTATCCGTTGGCTGCTGCGTGCATAAACCATGCCAAAGCCTTCACTTCGTCTTTTGTAACCATTTTTCCCTCATAATACTCACAACCAAGATTATGCTGCGCCTCGATGATTCCTGTTTCTGCGGCTAGCTTCAAATACTTGAGGTAAAGCTCTTTGTTTTTTTCTTCTTTGTATCTACTTAAAATCTGTTGTACAGCTGACTGAGTCGGAAGTAGCAAAGAGAGTCACCCATTGCTGCTCCAAAAATATAGAACTCACACAGGTCTGACTCATCAACTGAGGAATAATCTTTCATTTTGTAGATTTATCCAAGGTAGAAAAGCCCTCCATGCTGGACATCTGTCAAAGATTGTTCGAAATAAAAAGCAGCAGTTTTCAGATATTCCTTGCGTTCGTCTTGTTTGCTACTCATCATGGCCAAGTTGAAAAGTTGCTTTCCTGCCAAATACTGATTTTATTATGACTTTACGCAAGACTGAGGATGGTTTTGTTCAGCTAAGTTTGTTAATATTTAGCTGGAGAGGTCAAACTAGAGCTGCTTACCGTTTTTGAATGCATCAAAGCGCATGAAAAAGGCTCTTTTTAAGGGAAAGGTTACTTGTAGTACTCGATTTACAGTTTTTCCTTGTCGCTCTTTGCCTTTCTTTCTGCAATAGATAGCAGATGATGAGCAAGTTCCACATTCTTGGGCACAACTTCTTTAACTATTCATTACCTCTTGAACCAACAAACATTTCTACGGATTTCATGAGCAGTCCTCTAAGCGAAAGAGACTGACTGTAGTTGTTGAGTGAGGGAAGTGAAAATGCTTTGTTTAGGGATAGAGTCATCCTATCATAGGTTTCTGAGTGAATTTTATTTTACACCTTCTCACTTTATCAGATGGTTCGTGGGCGTTGAAAAAATTCTTGATATATTGCCTGATGCTTCTCATTGCAAATTAGCAATCAATAACATAGTTCTTAAACTATTTTCCTTTCCCCTTTCTCATTTCCAGTCTCAATTGTTTGAAAAGTCAAGAGAATCGGTAAATCGATATTTTCCACAAAATAACTATTTCTTCTATGTTGTATTGATCGATTTGAAAAAGGTAAGTGTAATAAATATCATTGAAAGTCATGCTCTAAGCATTGAACGGGCCACACCGGAGCGGCCAAGATTGCTGCCGAGAAGGGTTGAGGAAGTTTTAACCTTTGGAGTATTGTTGGCTTTTGGGACATGCTTGTGAGTGATGTCGCGGAAGAGCCTGCGAGTGGATGCTTCAGTTGTAGGAAGGCGCTGAGTAGTTGTGAGACGCTGATGAACGTTTTCCTTGAAGTTGGGACTTTCTTCGAAGGACAGTTAGATTTCCATGATTTGAATATTATAATTGGAAAACTTTATCACTTCAAATTAACGGACCACTTTTCCATTCAAAAAACAGATTAGTTATTTATTATTTCTCCTTCCTTCCACTATTGACTATAGTCGGTCACTATCTATTTGTCAAACCATTATTGACTGGGTCTCAGTGATTAGCTCTGTTGTATATATATTTCTAATTTCGAAATGCAAAGAACTTAATACTATTTCTAATATTCAAAAATGAGTAAAGTTCTATGTCTAACTATAGCCCTGGTGGTCTTCACGATTCAAGGTTCTGCTGTTTAGTCTCAGTGTCCCCAAGGACAGCTTCTTTTCAGTGGTGTATGCAAATCCATCTTCTATCTGGAAGGATGTGCCTCATACAATGCTGACAATTCATGCAGAAATTGTGAGTATGGCTATCAGCTCTCCCAAGGTCAATGTTTTACAGGATCAAACAATAAAGGAGATTGCTGCGCTTCTTATGGTAGTGATGGCTCCTGTCTTCAATGCAGTCCCGGTCTGTACTCCTCAGATCCTTACTGCTCCCGAAACGAGATCTACGGCTGCATTCTGAAGAAAGACAATCAATGCTTGGTCTGCGGATCGGGTTTATCCTTCTATCAAGGCAGCTGCATCGTTTCAGTCGAAGGTTGTAACAACTACAATCAAGCTGGAGTATGTGTGGCCTGCAAATCTGGCCACAAAATTGTCAATAATTATTGCTATCCTTTCCCTGAGGTGGCCTACTGCCAGTCTCATAACTAATATGGATGTATCCAATGTCAAAAAGGATATTATCTGACATCTCAAAAACAATGCAAACCGTACCAGCCTGGTTGTCTGTCCTATTGGCAAGAGAAATGCACAACTTGCCTTCCTTTGTTTACCCTGATCCAAGGACAGTGTGTTATTGCAGGTTGCCAAAAATACACATCTACTGCCTGTGCTGAGTGTGGCTCAGGTCTCACTTTGGCTGAAGGTCGATGCTAGGAGAATGGTTGCCTGCATGTGGTGAACAATACTTGCGTAAAATGCAGGGAGTCCCTCAGACTGACTCCTCAAGGCTGCATTGAACCTATCAACTATCATTGTAAAAGCTGTGCTTCAGGATATCAGTTCTATCAAGGAAAGTGCATCAAAACCATTTATGGATGTATGGAATACTCATCTGCCAATCAATGCGCCCAATGTGCCTCACCCTTCACACTTGCTATTAATGGAGAATGTCAAATCTTAGGCTGCAAATAGTACTGCTCCACGGGATGCAGTCAATGTATTTCTCCTTTTGCCCTCAAAAATAGTGCCTGTGTCATTGAGTACTGCAATCAATACAACAGCAACGGATGCACGGCTTGCCAGAATGGTTACATGCTGGTATCAGGTTACTGCCATCCCAAAGACGTTAACTGTGAGAAGTATGAGGTCGTCAGCGGTCAGGTCAAGTGTACTTGCTGTATTGATGGCTATTTGTTAGTTGATGGAGAGTGCAAACAGAAACAAAGAGGTTGTTGGTATAATAAGTCAGGAAAATGTACCTGCAAGCCTCCCTTTGCTCTAAAGGACGGTCAGTGCTAGCTGGTCGGTTGTTCATCATATAATTGGTAGACCTGCCTAAGCTGCTACTCTCCTTTCCAATACGACCAACAAACCAAAAACTGTCTCATCCCCAACTGTTTGAAATATGACTGGAATGGTTGCCTATCTTGCTCTGATGGTTGGCTTGCCAAGAATGGAGTATGCATTCAGGGCGACCCTTATTGTTTGTCCTATAACCAGCAAGGACAGTGTCAATCTTGCTAAAGCGGCTTTATCCTTTCCCAAGGAAAATGTGCTAAAAATATTCCCAACTGTCAACAGCTTTCATCTGACCTTCTCAGTTGCATCAAATGTGCAAATGGTTACGCTCTCTATGAAGGTAATTGCAGAAGATTAATCGCAAACTGCAAAGAGATCAACTACCAAGGTGACTACTGTACTTGCTGCAACAGTGGATATCATCTGAGTAATGGCGAATGCTCCATAAACGATCCCAACTGCCAGCAATACTCAAAACATGCCAACCAACCGAACGAGTATTGCTCTCAATGCAAAGAGGCTTATTTTTATGATCCCAGTACAAACTCTTGTCAACCCAAAGAACCAGGTTGTATCTACACAGGTTGTGATTGTAAATCTTGCATTCAACCTTTTAACTACGATAATCAGAGGCAAACCTGCTGGATTTCTGGCTGCCAGAAATACAGTTTGACTGGTTGTCTGACTTGTAGTTCA
>Ga0100381_1004628_pt1 | contig 11575 bp, 8 predicted proteins | sample CryGeymeta201505_FD_80416 | JGI IMG/M metagenome (GOLD analysis project Ga0100381, IMG submission 80416) | Groundwater microbial communities from Crystal Geyser aquifers in Utah, USA - Crystal Geyser metaG 2015-05 | ecosystem: Environmental > Aquatic > Deep subsurface > Groundwater | place: USA...
ATGGCTTGCATGTTTTCTGCCATGAGTCGATCTATTTTCTTGTTACCGTACTGCACTTTGAGCCACGACAGCAGGGGGTTCGGCTTGCCGGGAGTTTCCAGTTGATTTTTGGATTCTTCTTCGTCTAGCAAAATTTTGGTAAACCGATCTAGATTGTACTGCAGCTTTTGTTCGAATTCAGATCGGGCTTGATGGATTGTTTCGTTCATTACGGTGTTCTCAAAGTTGTTGTCGGTATCTGTATTTGCACCGAAATCGGTCCTGTCGTCGCCGGCCATTATGCATGTCGAAGCAATCGAATGCAGTCCTCCCCGTCCACGAAGTGCACGAGGAAGAGAGAATGCATGTCCTGCTTGGTGGTACTGGCGCAAGAAGGCAGATCCCCAAAAAATAGCTTGATATAGCTGCATGCAATAATAATAAAAACTTAATAATTTGAAGCGGCCAGCTGGTCTTGTCTTGAAAAGTTAATTCCATCTACAGTAGCATTCATTACGAGAGAGATGGATGCAGTGATGCAATAGAATACTCTAGCACTAGTAGTAGTAGTAGTAGTAGTACTAGTAGTAGTAGAAGACTACTACTTCTCTACTACTAGCTAGTAGTCATGATAGGAGTGTGACAAAAAGAAAGATACGATAATATCACATTGGATCAATAGGGCCAAGGCTATGGTTAGATCGCATTACTCGCATTGCGTTAGAGCTCTTACGAGTTACTCGCGCACGTAATACATCACGATATTGAAATATTAAATATCATTGTATTCTTTTGTATGAAGAGATGATGAGACTAACCTAGAACAACACACAAACGATTAGGCACAGCCAATAGTTGTATGGAAAACCCACCCGCTACAACCTGTTGCTTCCCAAAATGAAAGCAGCATGCTCTACTAATTCAATGGTAGAGATCAAAACCTTGCACGGCAAAAAAATACTTTGGGATGTCTGAAGATAATGCCTCTGAGCCAAAAGAGCACCCCCCAATGGGGTCAGAAAATGTGTAATATATAAATCCTCACACACCCCGCCACAACTGGAGTAGCAGGTGCGCTAGTGCAGGAAGTGTAATAATGTCTTGCTTTGGCTCAGTGTTTGCGTGTTCAACACCAGCAATTGCTCTTTACGGGATGATGCTAATGCATTCCTGAAGGAGTCGATCCTACGGCAACCAGGTTATGAGCCTGATGCTTCACCGCTCAACCACTTCAGCTACCATCTGAAGATCATGCCTCTGAGCCAAAAGAGCACCCCGCAATGGGGTCAGAAAATGTGTAATATATAAATCCTCACAGGGATGATGTTGATCCAGATTCCACTACCATCGAGGATCTCTATCGTCGTGTTCACACCATTGAGACAACACCCGATGGCAAATGGAAGCTCATGATGGTCAAGCCCTTCTTGTTCAAGACACTCAAGTGGAGTGAAAAGGAACAAACATTGGCTACTGTTGGTGTTCAAGTCTCCGCACCACCATCAGAGGATGGTGGTGGTGGTGACAGTTCGGTTTGCCGAATTGAGGTCGTCCTGGATATGGGAGCTTGCCATACAACGTGCAAGAGAGGAAATGTGATGAACGAGCGTTGAGTGGATTCAGAATTCAGATCTTCCGATTCCGTCATTTGTATCTTGAAGCAGGGGTGCACCTAGCCTGTTGCCTCTCTCGGAACGCCTCTAAAAGTCTCACGCTGTCATGAACCAAAATATAATCAAGACGTAGAGAAGAATCACGAGTGCCTAGTGGCTGCCGTTCTACCTACCACAATTTACTTTCCTCCTGTGCCGTATTAGGCTAAATGATCTGCAGATCAGGAAAACGTCTTGTAACATTGCAATATAGCTACTGATACTCAAAAATATCATCAATTCGGGCTTCGAGAGGATCCTTTTTTTGACTCTTCAACAATGCTCAATTTTTGATTTTTGTAACCACGCAGCAAGAGTTCAGACAGCTGAGAACGATACAGTACCTCGATTTCCCCCTGATACCTGCTTCTTTTCTACCATAAATCATTTTGGTTCTAAATAAAACGGCGGTATCACGGTGCGTGACACCAACTAACTAATTTCCCTCTATTAACAAACTTCGGGGTAATTGCTACTAGAGTAAAGATTCTCGTATTGTCAACTGGAATTACCTGCAATGGTTACTCTGTGCATGAATATCTCAAGGAAAGGCATTTTTTGTTTGGGGACTTCTACGACTGCTACTCTTTACAATCGCAATGCAAGCTACAGTATTCAGTAGCTGTGTCATGGCTGGTGCACTCTAATGCACCTCATTTTTTAGTTGCCCGGTATGGACAAGAACTACTACTAGAGCAGACTCGTTCTTATAATTAAGAACCATGCAAATAGACGAGTAACCATGCAAATATGGACGAGTAACTTTTCTGTAATCACCAATAAATGAATAAGTAGGTCTAATGCAGGTGTTAGTACGTTGTAAGCACTCTACTAGCTAGCTACTAGAGTACTAATACTAGAGTAGTAGCTAGAGTACTTCCTCATCGTTACGCACCATCGGCATTTTTGTCTCCTGAGCCTACAGTTGCTGTCATACTCCGATTATTCACCCATATCCTGAAAAGTAGACTGCTAAAGGATGAAAGCGGAAGGCCAACGTCCGACTTCACTCGTAACGGTCGTGGACGGATTAGAGTAGTCGTGTCACCGGGGGTTCATGAAAACGAACTCCCTCCTTTGACGGCGGAAACTGAAGGTCTCATTTATTTATTTTGCCACGACAACATCTCATCACTACTATTACAAAATAAATAATTTCTGCATCACATAAACGTTGCGCACAATCAGAAGTTTGCGTTGACATTCAAACACATCTGAAGTCTCTCTGTGTACACTCTGTCTTTGCTTGTGTATCTGTATTTCATTATCCATTGTGATCCCTACATATGACTTCAATTTCTTACATTAAGAAAAGCATGCCCACTACAAACGTCCTTTCTCAAACAGCATCGGAACTGGAATCGATTCGATGTCTTCCTCTCCATGATGGCGTCGAATTTCCTGCCGCAGCCAGGTCATTGTTGTATTCGTTGCCCGGAAATACCACTTGCGTGGATTGTGGAGCCTTGCATCCTCAGTGGGCATCAGTAAGCTACGGAGCTCTCATGTGCTTGCAATGCAGTGGCAAGCATCGAAGTTACGGAGTCCAGACCAGCTTTGTCCGCAGTTTGGATATGGATACTTGGTCTCACGCACAAATACTCGCAATGCTAGAGGGTGGTAATGAACAGCTACAACAATTCTTTGAACGTCATCACATGGGAAGCAGTGCTATCAGCTCCATGCGGAACAGACGATATCACACCAAAGCAGCCAAGTTTTACCGAACTCATTTGTCTATGCATGTCGAACAAGTAAGCGCATCAGGAATTTATAAAGGACGAGAAGCCTCGCGACGAATTCAAGCTAGTAGTATTAGCAACGAGTCTGACTCTTGCTCCTCGGAAACGTCTTGTCAACAAGAACAACCACCTGTTCCGTCAAAACAACCCTATGCCACATCACCTCGACAAACCCAACAAACCCAACAAAGCATTGCAGTCCAATAACGTGAAAAGCTGCATGTTGCATGGCCTGCTATAGGCCATTCCTTAAAATATGCAATAGAAGCTCAAAAATCATATTGTTATTTATTCGCTTCACTCCGTACTTGCTAGAACTAACTGAAACTGTGGAGAACCTTTGATGCCAGCCATCATTTCCGGTAAATGTTTTGTTTTAGGCTGTAACAGCGTCTACCTTCTTTCCAGATACCGCTTTCCTTGCGGCTGCCCAGAGGATTCCTCCCAGTAACGCCCCCAATGATACAACAGCAGGACTTTTGCCACTAGCTTTTGCCACGACTAGAATCAATGCTTTCACGAACATTCCAACTCTGGTAAGGAAAGTGCCAACACACGCCAATTGCAATACTCGATCCAATCGCTTTTTTCTCTGGATTTGCTTAAATCCGATGCCCTTTTTCTGGAACATGCCAAACATATTCGGACCGAACTTTACAGAAGTTTTAAACACACGCATGTGAGTGGCACAGAGACGTACGTATGAGATTAAGAAATAATAGGAACGCTGACATCTCGGCGAGCACAAAGTTTACTTACAATGCGAGGAGCCATCTTGTGAAACATTCCATCCAGAATGAGAGGTAACAAAAAATTCAAAAAGAATAGCTTGCCGGGGCGGTCCATATTTCGAGAAATTGTCACCAGCGCAGCTGAATCTGCCGATCGGCGATTGGAGAATTCTTGCACGGCGCGGGGCACTATATCCTTGACATTCTCGGCTGATCTACTGTTTGTAGTGACCTCATCGAGCACTTCTACCAAGACCTGTACATCTTCCAACGCCGTGTTGGCCCCAAGGCCGTAGTACGGTTTAACAGTATGTGCTGCATCTCCCAGTACAATTGTCCTGCTATTCATGTTGAGACGAGGTCCTGCAAAGCGAAAGACAGGCAACCTAGACGCTGGTTTCTGTGCTACTTTTGCCATTTCGTCATCATCGATCAAAGCCCCAAACTGTGGGAATTCTTCATCGAAAAAGGCACGGAGTTTCGCAGGGTCTACATCGGGTTGCGCCAGTTCATCGTCAGGTTTCATCAGTAGCAAGGCACAGAGATATCCTTTATCGTCAGAAGGAAGAGCTTCCAGGGTGATGCGTGAATTACGGGAGCGCGCCGAATAGTTCAAACCTTGTGGCCAATCTGGTGGGAGGAGGATGGGGACTGATTTGTACACGCGTGGATTGTCGTCTTCGAATTTGGTAACCCGAAAAGGCTTTTGTCCAGACAGAGCCCGACGCAGAGGATTCATTCTTTGGTATCGTTCTGTATCGATTTGTTCCATGACATTGGCAACCGTGCGAGCTGCTCCGTCGCATCCTATTAAAAAGCAAGTTGTGGCGATCACTGAGTTCTCCGCATCACAGAGTTCCTTCGAGTCCTGCGATTCTGCATTGTCAATGATGATATCTTGGCATTTGGAAATACGAACAACGACAGGATCACTTTCAGCAGAGCCAAAATCCACCGGTTCTACTTCATATCCGTACAACAGATCAATTTGGTAAGCAGTCTCTATGTAGTTTTTCACCAGGTGCTCATGCAGAAGACCGACCAACTTATCTCTGGCCAAGACCCGACTGGGAGGATCCTTGTTGCTCGGAGTGATTTTTCCGTCTTCGATGTTGGTCTGTCCGGGCTGCCAATCCCGACGTCCCTTGACTTCGACACTTGCTTTTTTGAAATCCTCCATGACACCAAATTTCTGAAGAGCAGTCTGACCTCGATATCCAATCCCCAACAAGTAGAACCGGGCAACATCATTCCAAACTTCCGCGTCGGATGGTGACGGAGGAATTTCAGTTCGTCTCTCACAGACCGCAATTTTATGATTGGGTCCAAACTTTTGTGCGAGCGCTATGGCTGCAAGCAAACCGGCTGGGCCTCCTCCTGCAATAATGGTGTCGTAGTGGGAAGCTGGTGTGGAAGGTTGGAACGGCAGCTTCCTAATCGATTCGACATCATGGTTGATATTATCGATACTACCAGTACCTTCATTACTGCTTGCGTTATTTTCAACCGTACCAGCAAATCGTTGCCGTACAGCTGACGGGTTTTGGCGGATAAATGCTCTGGATGTTGAGACACCAGACCCTAGGTTATTGGATAAAATAATGTGCTGAGTTCTGGAGGGAACTGGTAGGAACGCTACGACGTTTTGGATGAAGACGGCTACTACCACCAGGACTGGCACCAAAAACAAACGGTTTGCTCTGTGCATCGTTCAGCTTGTGCGGCAGCGTTTCGCCAAACACACGAGGGTACCACTGGTATGTTTTATGTTTCGAAGTTTTGTGCATGGTGTACTGTTGCTTTGGCTGGGGGATGAAGATTTTTTTCGCTTTTACTGAGGTGTCGTGAGTCCCGGGACAAAACTCTCTTCATGAATGAGCTCAACTCGTTTTGTTGGTAGGGTCAACGTGCTTGACACTAATAATAATACGTTGGCATCCTTGCTTCAAGTGACGTCCACAATATTGTACTGTTCACGCAGATTTTTATTTGTGCACATGGTGTGGTCAACGAACATGGCTGAAAAAATATAGGTGATCGTTATAAAAACTTTGAGCATCTTGTTAGCACGGCAAACGTGTCTGGCTGTGACACGGGAATAGGACACAAGACAAGGAGGGTGTAAACGTAGCTATTATAATGTGTGCGCTCATTCTATATTCGATGCTTATCAGGGTGTGGGTGTTGTCCAGTGCTAATTAGAAAACGAAAACGACAACAACAACAGGGCGACTATCTAGTACAGTACAGATCCTTATATTGTTATGTAACGTCGATTCTATGTAAAGTCTATTTGCCACCTCTTCCCTTTTCACTTGATTTCTTTTTACTTGATGCGATCCGCTACCTCGTGAGCTTTCCTATCCCTTTCCGACATTGGCTCTAAAATGGTAAAGTATGCTGCTTCGAGTGGGTTGTTGTAGCTTTCCAGTGATTCGTGATGTGTGACGTCGAGCTTGCATTCCCTGCGAATTGTCAATTCAAAAAGATGAACTGCCTCTTCCTCTGTTATAAGCTCTCCGTGATCGACACTCGTCAAATAGTACAGCATGGGCTTGAACACTCGGGCCAAAGGAGTGAGCAGAGATTCGTATTGCGCCGCCTGACAAACCATGATTTTGCATTTGGGTTTTCGCCAACTAGCCAAACCATTGATAGCTCCAACTTTGTCATGCAATACTGGTAGCGTTCCAGAAAAGAAAATGGCATCAAAGAGGACTTCTTCCGTTAGAGCATGGGTGAAATCCTCATCTCCGCGAGGCAACAGAAGTTTTCCTTTTAATTCATCCATTTTGTAAATATTATGATGATAGACTCGAATGCGATGATCGAGTTTCGCTTTGGAAATATGAAGTTTGGATGATTCAATGTAATCGACGTCATTGTCAATCCCGATCACTCGAATATTCTTTTCAATTAAAAGATCTTTGTTCTGTATTAGTGGAGCTTCAATAAGGAGAACGAGTTTGTGAGATGAGAGCCATTTGTAAATCAAATACATGCGAATAACAACAAGGAAGCAAGAACAAAAGCAAGTTCTGTAGAAACTTACTAGCTGTACCGATTCCGACATCCAAAACAACAGCCCCTGGCTCCAATTCTTCCAACATTACCTTGTACCAAACTTTCGTCACGTGAGAAATACAAAGATCATAGGCATTGGCTCGTGTCATGCCTACCACTGAATGAATGACTTTGCTAAAGAAATCATATTCAGGTGCTGGAATTGCCAATTCTGTGGTCGCTGTGGAAGGTGTGCTTGGTTTAAGTTCTTCTTTCTGTTCTCCAGTTTCAACCTTTTCCGTATTGTTTGCAAGTGTGACAGCTGGACCAACGATCGCAGGTTCAGCTACTTTCTTTACGGGAACCGTTTCCGTACTCGTACGATCTTCGACTGGGAGAACTGATCTAGGTTTGACCGAAATTCTCGGCTGCGACTTTGTTCTTACCTCTGGAGTCTTATCAAACGTACCATCCGTACTTTCAGGGTCATCGGATGGATCTGGGTGATTTTCCTCAGGGGTTGATTCCGAAACGTCTGCGGTTTGTGTCTCGCTGTGGTCTTTGGCGGAATCTTCTTGCCCGGCAAACGGAGATTCCACTGGGTTCTCAAACTCAATGTCCGACAAGTCCTCCTCCTCTTTTGCATTAGTAAGGTTGGTTGCGCTAGCTACTGCCGACATTATTTCCGCCATCCTTCCGGGCTCAGCTTTATTGTTAATGAATTCAACTGTTTCGTCCTTTGCGTTTCTCACTTTGGTTGCAAAAGTTTGTTGGAATTGGTTACTCGTCTGCCCTCTATATCTAACTACTAGCTAGTACTCGAGTATTAGTGTATTATTACTAGTAGTACTAGCTAGAAGAAGTACTCTAGGATGCTGTAGTAGTCGTCTATTGATAAAAAGTGCCTTCACAAATGTGGGCCAGTCATGGACTTTTCTCTCGTCACAGAGTCATCGCTACTCTAGCTACCAGGTACTGTAGTAGACTAGTCTATGTGCGAAGCGACAAACGACCATCAAGAAATCCTTTGAGAAGACCTCTTCTCCACCCGGGCAAACGTAATCGGACTCCACCAACAAAAATAATAATAATCATACGAAAATCTGTTGATCCAAGTAGACTACCCGGTATGCCCGTACTCGTAGCTAGATTCGACCATCATTTGCGACTAAATAAAACATTCAATTATTAGTTAGTTATTCGGCTTTGATAAGAAAAGAGTCTTGGGTAGCTTCAGTACGGGGTCTGCCGATCTTGCTTTCGATTCGTCGTCTATTTATTTGAAATCACTTCGAATCACATTTTCAACATCAGCTCGGATGATCAATTGCGGATCAAAGTTGTCATTCTCTTCAAATTGCGCTTGTCGCATTCTCTTTCGTACTTCGGTTCGGACTCCCGTCAGAAGCTGTTCACTAACGCGGCCATTCCGTTCGGCACGCCAGTTGACGTTCGTCTCTTCTTCCAGCAGGCTAGCAATGACAGTTTCCGTCAAAGTGCTTTCCAAATCAAATCCCTTGGAAGTGGCCAAATCCATGAAAATACGAGCAAGATCTAGACAAGAATAGTCAGGAAATTCAAACGTCAGGGGGAAGCACTTTCTCAAGCTATCTTGAAATGCCAAAAAGGACTGCATTTCCAAAGGAAAGCCAGCAAGAATAATCATAGGAAACGTGTCATCAGGACTCTTTTTGTCATCGGACGCGGTCATAGCTCGCACAATTTCTGCAATGGCATGGCAGCCCGTGTCCAGCTTGTTGCGCTTGGTGGCCATGCCCAGAGCATACGCCTCGTCGATAAACAGGACGCCTCCACGAGCTTCCTCAAGAACTTCGCGTGTTTTGACGATAGTGGTCTCCTTGTCGCGTGCCACCAGATCCATTCGCTCCACTTCCAAAAATTTGGGTTTGCGCAAGAGACCAAGCTCGTGAAAGACCTTGGCAAGTAGGCGAGCAACAGCCGTCTTTCCAGATCCAGGGTTACCCACAAAAACCATGGGCGATACTCGAGGACGTCCATTGTCTTCGGCCAAAGCGGGAGGCAACAAGGAAAGTGTGGCAGCAACGCGTCCTGGGCGTGCCATCGGGAGCAAGGATTCTCGCAAATCGCAAATTTCGGCAGTGCGACGAAGACCACGAACCTGCAATAGCATTGTTTTTGTGTTGTGTTGGTCAAGATTTGAAACGATAGCACTGAAGGTGAGTCCACACGACAACGGACAGTAATAGAAACATCAGATCATTATCAGGAACAAACAATTCAAGTAATAGTGCATCCACACTTACATGACTCTTGACGTGTTCCAAACCGACAATGGAGTACAAGAGATCCTCAACACGATCTCTGGATCCTCCATCGTTACCAACGCTAGTTAACGCACGAGACTCGGAAATTCCTACTGGCTTTCCTGGTGGAGTGGGAGCGGGAGCGGATCGCTTCTTGATGGCATCCAACAAAATGTACTCCGCATGCTTGCCACTGTCACCGGAGATGCCACTAGATGCTTGTTCCATATGATTCGAAAAGGCAATTTCTAATTCGTTGGGGTCCAACCCAGCAGAGTAGAGCGAATGTGGAAAACGATCGGCCAAACGGCGAACGGCCGCCAGGGCCAATTTCAAGTCGGTATCGTTGCCTATGCCGCCTCGTCCAGAGCCCCTCATGGTACTCAATTTATGTTCCAGAGTAGCGGCTCGTGCTTCGTACTTTTCCGCTTGTTGACGACGGGACAATTCTGGTGGAGGAGGACGTCCTTCCAGCATGGCCACCACGGCTTCGTTGGTACTGTCGTCTGCCAGAGCCAGCTCGAGAGGAGTCATACCATCATCATTTTGCAAATGCAAAGCATCAGGATACGAATCAATCAATAAACGGACCACCTCTGTTTTGGCCTGGTTGGAGGCTGCCATGTGCAACGGCAGACTACCGTATTGATTACGGACCGTGGCTCCTTCGGGATAGCGCATCAAAAGCAACTCTACTGTTTCCAGAGGAGCCTGCCACATGGCTGCCTGATGAATGGGCAAATTTCCGGCCGAATTGGGCTGCGAAGCTCCACCCGGATACGCTTTGAGAAGAGCTTCGACGACATCAGCGCCGGCTTGAAAACTGCAGGCGGCGTGAAGGGGTAGATTTCCGCGTTCGTTCAAACGAGAAGCTTCCTCGGGGAAGGACGGATGCTGCAGTTTATTAGTGCGGGAGGTGACAGGTAGAGTGACATTGTGAGTCAATAGTTTGGGAACGGCGTACATGCACTAGTTTATAGGAATAACATAAAAACCCAACGCTCTCATCTACAACTGCAGTGCTACATTCACTAGCAGTTCAAATTTAAAAAAAATACAAAAATCAATACAAGATTTTCGCAACGCATTTCAACTCATCATCATAGCTGTATTCTTTCCGTTTGACCATCTGCTACTGCGCAAACAGTGCACATACCCTGGCACATACCTTGCTTCTGCTCAACAGAGCTCCAAAGCCCTTACAGAACTCATGAAGGGTCGTGTCGGCCATTGTTAAATATTCAAACTACAAACGAAGATGATACAATGTCAATTTGCCTTTCGATCTAGTCGCAATCTGATTTGTTTTATTGGATAAGGTATTGGATAGCAAAAGTTTGGCTATTGTCCAATGCTTTCTTATTATTTTTAGAGTATTTAATTAGTCTACTGTTATTTTTTCATTGATGATTCTACTACTACTACTAGCTAGTAGTCTAGCTAGTACTACTACTCTAGAGTAGTAGGTAGTCTACTTTACCATGCAAGGTTCACCGACACCAATTCGTAAGGGCAGAAACCAGGAATCGATTACTGGATGCAGCATCCATCCGTTGAGGTAATGTATATCCTTCAGTTCATATGAAAGCATACTATTCAACCGTTGATTACAATAGTGCTATATTGTTCAAAGGTTCTTTAAATATCTGTGAGCTGACCTGCGTTCATCTAAACACTGTCATTTTGAAAGCCGACAGGCGCATTTAAGATGCACACCAGCTCGTAACTCGGTATCTCAAAGGCACGAAGCACAACAGCCAAAAGAATGCATCTCACAACGATCCAACAAATAATACTTAAACTCTCTCAAGATGGCCACCACCGCTGTACCTTCGAAAGAGAAATCTGAAATTCATGACCTTGCCAAAGGATGGAAGGCTGCTATTGTTCGCGCCAAAGATCCTGCAACCCGTCACGAAGCTCGCATCAAGAATGATCGCGGGAACTTGCCACTACACTCGGCGGCGTCCTTTCGTGCTCCCATTGAAGTGACAGGTGTGTAATTATTGTCTTTAGATTTTTGCGTTTGAATTAGTTGAGATGTGCGTAGATCAGTGATGTTTAATTATCCAAAGACGAGTACTATGCTGCACTACTGTTCGATATCCCGATGTGCACCTGCTGTTATCAATTATCCCGACTCCCAACTCTCCCCATCTAACATTCCGCAACCAACCTACCGC
>Ga0100381_1004629_pt1 | contig 11574 bp, 16 predicted proteins | sample CryGeymeta201505_FD_80416 | JGI IMG/M metagenome (GOLD analysis project Ga0100381, IMG submission 80416) | Groundwater microbial communities from Crystal Geyser aquifers in Utah, USA - Crystal Geyser metaG 2015-05 | ecosystem: Environmental > Aquatic > Deep subsurface > Groundwater | place: USA...
CTCCAAGTAGTTCACCGCTCTGAAGGACCAGATACAAACCATCATGGGCAAACTGGTGCTTCTTGTCTGTGAAAAGTATCCGAAGCTAAAGGTCAAGCTGGATAAATTTTACATTCAGATGCTAAGATTTATGGAGCAGACGCTATTTCTGGTGGACACCTTTCTGCCCAAGGACAGCAAGAAGCTATAGCAGGAGAGCAAAATAATAGGCAAGTTGCAGGAAGTCTTTCAGGAGCTGAAAAGCTACCAGATTTTTTAGACCATCAGTGACACCCAGTAATTATTAGAAAAGTTTATTGGGTCGTTCATTTCCTGTGACATTAAGAAGCTAATGAGGGGGGCTCCGATGACGAGCAAGGTCAGGGACTAAATGATCGAGGGCTTCAATCTCACCAAAAACCTATATAGCGTTGCTGCGAAAATTGATGAACTTCCATAAGACATCAATCAGACGATCAATTCCAAAATCAATTAGGTGGAAATCTACTTCTTACTGACAGATTGCCCTCTTGATCCAGATGCAGTCAAAAGGGCCTTTGTGTCTCTCTTCTAAAAATACGGAAGCGTCACTCAGAAAGATGTAAAATTCAGGCTGGCCTTCAAGGTTGCCTCCCTTTTGGAGCAGCAGAAAGAAGGGCAGAAGAGGGCAGTCGGGCTCTATCTGCACCTTGAGAAAAATGAGGATGTGATGAGGCTTCTGAATATATTGGCCGAGAGCAACAAAGCAAATGCTGTGCAGTGGTACATGTGCTTTGCAGAGGAGTATCGCAGAAAGAGTAGATTCACATACTTTGAGAAGTGCATCTAGCTGGCCAAAAGGTACGCCCTTGACGATATGGAAAAGCTGGTGGATTTAGAGGAAATTTTAGTGAGGGGAGCCGAGGAGATACTAGGAAGGGAGGTGAAGCAGGTGATGCCAAGGGGGGATGTATTGAAGCGGGAGGGCCTGAAGGAGAAGATGGGGTACTGGTGCTGGGAGAGGATCGACGAGGAGATAAAATTTTTGAGGCAGAGGGTGGGCAACTAACCTGCTCTAAAGAACATGAAGGACATCGTTGCCATCAGGCTGAGGTGATGCTGTTTTAACCTATTTAAATAATGATCCTTATAATGACCTATCAAGACTTCAATATACAGATACTACCACACCATCTGATCAGTTTTCTTTAATGTCTGTACTTTCTTTTAAATATCGGCATAGAAATGACGTTCGGTATCGGTCTCATCGCAGCCCTGGTCGTCTTCAAAAGGAAAAATACCACCACCAGACTCAAAAGACTACAGCTCAAACTCCAAAAGAGCAAGCCTCTCCACAGCAAGCTCTACCAGTACCCCCTCAAAAAAATATTATCCATCATCTTCATCATCGCCCTTGGACTATCCCTCTAGTGGGTCTGTCTCGACTACCAGAATGATATCAAAAACCACCTTCTTCAACTCTAACCACCATCCGCACTCTCCTCGAAATAGACTTTCTCCTTAAATGATCCACCCGCGTCTTTAAGCCATAACTACGAGTCGGCCCTGCGCAGCTAGTTGAAAGGACGGCTCTAAATGCCTCAGAAAGTGTTGGCGATGCTTCACTTAATATTTGTTGCAGCTGTTGGTGTCATTCTTTTAAGCCTGGATCTGACTGTAGTGACTGTTAAGAAAGGGTCGAAAGTGGCAAGGGTATCCACATATGGCATGCTGGGGCTCACTTTAGAAAGGAGACAGGTGTCGGTTGGTGAAGGGGACAGGCTGTCGATTGTAGAGATGGGAGAAAGTAGGTTTAGCAACACCAATTACTACTATTCAGTTCGGGTCGTCAGCAAAGATGGCAGGAGCGAGGAGGTCATCAGAAAAGCCTGCCTTTTTGACTCCCGAGCTGCAATCATCGAGCTGGGTCACCATCTGTAGATCCCCTACAGCACCAAGATGAGAAAGACGAAGGGCGATGTCTCGGGGTGATATTCACCTTTGCTTAGGGACAGCTGATTTGACCTTACTTAATTATAGCGATTGATTAATAGCAATGCTGAGGATGGTGACTGCCCTCAGGTACACTCTCCAGAAAAGAAAAGCCAGCGACATCCCCTTCCTACGCTAGTTCATCAGCCAGGGACAGGCTGGGCAGGGAACGTAGACTAACAAGGACATCAACAAACCAGCTCCCACCTTCCACATCTAAACCTATGGTTGCCAAATGAATGTTAACGACTCCTAAATTGTTAGGTCTGTCTTGGCCTAAAAGTATCAAGAAGTCCATAATGCCTCCCAAGCCGATATTCTCCTGCTCAACACCTGCGCCATCCGGTAAAAGGCCTAGGAAAAAGTGCTTCAAAGGATCAACTAGGTCAAAAAAAGGTCAACGGTCGCTGTCCTCGGTTGTATGGCTGAAAGACTGAAGGCCAGGATGTTTGAGAGGGGAGTGCAGGTGGTCTGTGGACCCGATGCCTATAGAGACCTACCTCGACTGCTGGGAATGGCTTTGGAGGGACACTAGTAGCAGATAAATGTGGCTCTCAGTGCTGAGGAGACATATGCTGACATTGCCCCTGTTCGACGAAACCCTAATAGCGTGACCGCCTTTTTATCGATTATGCGGGGCTGCAACAACATGTGCTCCTTCTGTATTGTTCCATTTGTGAGGGGTAGAGAAAGGAGCCGCAACCTATAGACTATCCTCGAGGAGATAGGCAAGCTGGAGAGGGAGGGGGTCAAGGAGGTAACATTTTTAGGGCAGAACGTAAACAGCTACCATGATACGAGCACTTCACCTTAAGGAGACTCCTCCCACAGCAACTCTGAGGGCTTCGGGGAGACATTCAAGCTAAGAGACTACCCTGGTGTCCGGTTCGCACAGCTACTTGAGTCTGCGGCCATAGCATACCCCAACATTAGATTCAGATTCACTTCTCCTCACCCAAAGGACTTTCCTGTTGAGGTCCTGTCAACAATCAGCAAGTACAACAATGTTTGTAACTTTGTTCATCTGCCTGCCCAAAGCGGAAGCAGTCAGGTGCTTTCTCGGATGAGGAGGAATCATACAAGAGAGGCCTATCTCCAACTGGTGGACAGGATAAGAGCGACCATCCTCGACGTAGGCATTTCGACGGATATGATAGCTGGATTTTGCGGGTAGGCAGAGGAGGAGTTTCAAGAGGTACCGATCGGCATATTAAGACAATATCTCTACTGAGGACAGTCAAGTACGAGATGGCCTTTCTATTCGCCTACTCCATGAGATAAAAGACCCATGCCCACCGCAACTATAAAGACGACGTTCCCTAAGATATCAAACAGAAGAGACTACAGATGATGATTGAAGTTTTTCTGGAGGAGCAGAGCCACAAAAGCAAGCGGGAAGTCGGGAAGGTCCATCTGCTGCTGATGGAGGGTAGGGCCAAAAGAGAAGAGGGAGTTCTCATGGGAAAGACAGATAACTTCCAAAACGGGTATGTGAAGGTTCAAGAGGTTCCTCTTTTTGAGGGTGGCATGATCGTGGGCAGCAGATAGTTTAAACTTGGTGACTATCTGGCAGTACGAGTGGATAGTGTGGGTCCTAGGTCTCTATATTGCTCTCCTCTGGCTGTCGTATCCACTTTGAATGATTACTACCACAACACTTCCCTTTTCAACAGCTGGAGAGCTGAAACTGTTCTTCATTCTCCTCAGAGCAGTTCCCGGAACACCCTCTGAGCTGCTGTTCATATTGATTCTTCATATAAGTATTTAGTTATCGACTATTATAAAGACTATCAGGCCTCCTATTTTGTAAATAATCTCACTTGCTCAGTCGGGGAAGGGAACCAATCGATATTGAATTAGAGTTTTTCATCCTCGGCTTTCTCTCTGTGCTTTCTATCTTCTTCATCTGCACGTTCCCGCTTAAATGCAAGGATCCTCCAGCCCTCACCAGCTCCTATCTGTCACCCTTCAACAAAGGCAGCTTCACGACTTACTTGCTCACTCTCGAGGGCCCTAGTTTGTCCAGTATTCCTCCTATTTTTTCGGTGACCCCCTGGTGCAAGTAACCCACACTCACCGAGTTCGTAAGCTTAGCAGTGACGAAACTACTACTGTCAGCTAGAGTGATGTCACCCAGCACCATGAAAGACATTCTTGCTCTTTGTTCGTTGTTCTGGCTGCTCTTGGGATTCAGGTAGTCAATCGTGATGTTGACGCCAGTAGGATCAATCTTGTCTATGAAGTGCTTGTTCTTTTTGAGGACGGTTGGTATCCTGTTCTCTTTTCTGGCTCGACGAGGCGAGCTTCCTTCTTTTCCTTCTTCCTCTCTCCATATCTTGACCTTTGTGGACCTCTTCAGTCCTATTTTATGCCTGCTGACACCCCTTCTCAAATGCTCGATCTGCTACTCTTCCTCATCCCTTCTGACATCCAAAGGCCTACTCTCAGACACATATCTGCTGTTGAGTGTGGCAGTGTATTCTTTCTTGAGCTTGGTTATAATGTTCTCCTTCCTTTGTTGATAGTGCCCGATGTCCAGCTCATCGAGAGAGGGTTTGTGTTCGGCTTCTGGAACAGCTGGCACCTTTACTATATTTTGGAGGTACCCCTGGGGAACCACTTCTATCTTGCTGGTCTCCTCTATCATCGGCTCATCCTAGCACTCGCACCTCGCTTCTGGCTCTATTTGTTCCTCCTGCTGGAAGTAGGCGCTGTTGATGAGATCGATGCTGTTGATGAAGCCAATGACCCCGTTGACGTATGATTATCTTTGTTAGATCTATGTGTGTGCAGCTGAGAGTATGCTGGAGAGCAGGTCGAGTGCGAAATCGAGGGAGTTGCTTTAGTGGAGGGTGAGGGAGTGTCTTTTTTTGTGAGAGAGTCGTTTGGGGGCCAGCAGCTGTGCTGTTTTTGTTTTCTTCCCTTTGCGCATTCTTAATCTGAGTGAATATAGAAGAAGTTAGGATAGGAAGATGTTATAGGGCGAAATCGAGATAGCTGAAATTCGAGATAGAAAGAAGTAGCAATAAAGACAGATGGAATAGAGAAGCAGTGAACAAAGCAGAAGTATAATCATTTGGGATTCCACAGCTGAAGGTAGTCGGTGTTATCGGGGTAACATATCACCCTGGTCTTACTCTGACCCCCGCCCACCATCATCTTCACTATTCGGCTGTGGAGCCTCCTCCTCGCCTGCTCCCTCCTCCCACTCTCCTAGTAGGCCCTCACCGATTGCAACCTCACGCTCCTTCTCTCCTTAATCTTCTCTCTACTCTCCCGACTCCCCTTCTACCAGTTACTCTCCAGTTTATCCGCCTATTCTGCGTCTAACATTTTCCTCCCCCCTTCAGTGTCCAGCAGCTGTACTCTGACAACTTTGCTGCTTCTTTTTTTCTCGGTGGGCCTGCTATTGTCCTAGTTGTTATTCCATAGGGATATTCCTGTGACTCTCTTGGTGGCCATTCCTTCTCCCAGCCCTTCTGCCTCTTCGAACTCTTCCAGCTTTGATTGTTTTATGTAATGAGATAGGGGTTGCTATAGTCTTCCATAGTCGATGTGGAGGTGGTGGATGTAGGGCGGGTACTCGTGGATGAACTAGGTCGTTTAGGGGCAGGGAGTGGCTGTTGTATGTTTGGATGTGGTGCTGTGGGTGGTGGTGGGTTGTTGTTTTTTTGTGAGGGAGTGGTATCGGTCTACACTCATATTTGAATATTACTGTTAGTTATCTTTGTCATCCAGTAGCATCCTAATCTATCTGTCAAGGCATACAACAAACTCCTTCCTCTCATCCTATTATCTTTATCCTCTAAATAATAGAGTATATGGCATATCATCAAAGTATATCCTCCGAATTATCCCTTTGTGTACCTGATGTCCATTCACTTAATAATAAACATCACAGGCAGATGGAAGACGACCTGCATCCTCTGGGAAGGACCTGCAACTCCCACATCTTCTTCTACGAAGGCTAACCCGCCTTCCTGCTTACCTTCATCGGCCTCTCCTTCGCAGTCCTCATCTTCCTAATCTATAAAATGATGCGCCTCTGCTCCATCGCCTTCTCCTACAACAACTTCCACGTTCACTAAACCTACAAGCTGTACGCCCTGGCCATCATCAACATCGCCATGATCCTCCTCTCAAGAAAAGCACAGCTCGAGTATCGCGACCTCTAGTAGTCCAAGCAGAGCGAGACCGTCGAGTACAGATGCTCATATGAAGCATATCGCTGGAGGAGAAGGGGTACTAAATCATAAATGAGGTGTTTGGATTGCTGAGCATCTTCACCACCAACTACCTCCAAGTCTACAACGGGTTCACCTGGCTCCTCATCAGCCTCTCCTGCGACTTCAGTCTCCTTAAACAGCCCTCCCTCACCTCCAACTCTGAACTCGCCTAAATAACGGAGGACTACCAACTGAGGAGGAGAAAGGAGGGCACCAGGAGGCTGGTAGGCAGGCTGAAGATGGTTCTGTGTAATTTTTTGCTGCTAGGGCTGATGGTGGTCACTCTGGTGGGGACCTTTGAGCACAGGAAGGGTGACCACTGGTGCACTGTTGTGGGAACGATGATAGTTCTTTCTTCCTTTTTGCCTTTGGGGGTATTCGGGATAGCCATGTACTACTACGCTGGCCGTTTTTGGGACCCTGACATTCCTCTGGCTGTAATGAATATTGGATGCAGAACAAGCTAGGCCTGGTGTACCTGCTGTTGGTGATGGTGATCCGGATCCTATACTTTTTGGTCCTGTCCTTGAAGGAGCTGTCTTTCGGGGGGAAGTAGCTATGGCTTAAAGTAGCGCTTTAAACTTGGTGTACACGATGGGCGTGACGTTGTTGCCGATAATAGTGATGTCATTGCTGGGAGAGATGCAGCTGAAGCAGGAGCAGTACACCCGTAGCTATATCCTAACTTAGTACTGAGGAGGTCCTCCCTCATCTTCAAAAGCACAGTAATCTGATTATATCCCCTGTCTACCTACATTAACATCCTACTTACATGATCACATTCTGCATGTGCATCTACAGCACATTACTGATGCTGACTGTATAATAATAAGCATATCAGGATGTTTGACTGGTTCGACAACCTCTGCGGGTGCTTCTCTCCAGAGCTCAAAAAGGGCATCATCGAGTACCTCTCCTCCGCCAACTACAACCGCAACCTCATGGAAGAGGAAAAAACTAACGAGCAATCCACACCCCCCAACGAGTCCATCTACAACCAGGTCAAAACTAAAAGCTACTACTTCATGAAGCTCTAACAGGAAGAGGAATAGTAGTAAAAGGAGCAAAAAGGAACAGGGGAACTGGGAGTGTAGGAGGAGGAAGGAGATGTCCTCTAGCCCAACTACTTCCCCATCAACTGGGAAGGCTTACCTTCAGTCGACTCCCTCTACTCCCATAAACTCACTGTCCTAAAAAAAATTCTCTCAGCTGAAACCGGCCTTTAGTACTCAAAGGTATATATTCAGCCATTCAGGTCTATGACAGTCAGGATGAGAACCACATAAGGATATATTGCAAACCATAAATATACCAGAACAGACGCTTCAATGTCTATCGTTTCTCCTTCCTCGTCCATTCAACCTCCTCCTCCCTCTCTGCCAACAACTATCTCACCATCCTCCAAGATACGACCTCAGCCCAGCCCCTTCTCACCGCCAGAGAGCTCCTATCTACCACTGAAGCAGGAGTACAGGTATTCCAGAGAAAGTACAAGAAAGTTCTGGTCATCAACCAGCACGAGTTTTACATTGCTGAGAAGAGTTAGATGCTTGAGGAGGGAGGACAGCCTGTGGTGTACAGTACTGTCTTTTCCGTAAAGGGAGACTGGAACAAGGTGGCTGACTACAGCAGAGGATGGGTCAACCTGGCAGGAGTCAGAGTAGTCAAAGAGGGGAAGGAGGAGATGCAGTAGGGAGAGTAGAGATAGTATAAGGACGAGAAGGAGTAGAGATAGGAAGAGAAGGAGGAGAAGGGAGAAGAGGATGGCAGAAGTGGGGGCTGTTTGAGGGTGGAGGGCTACATAAACTGCTAATTGGAGATATCTGTGAATGCTAACATGCTGAAGCAGCCAATCGCCAAGGAGCTGCGGGTGTACATTCAGAAGGTGATTTGCCAGCTGACCCAATCCGACGCTATCTGATCTGTCTGTCATATATATTGCTACCCTTCCATTATAAATGTGACAGATTATCACAGCAGTCAGTAAAAAGTGCTGTACAGCCCTATTCCCTTCCCTATCCTCCTGCTCAAACCATAGTCACTCCTGTTCAAAAGGTACTCGCTCCTGTTGAAGAGCTAGCTCCTGTTTAAAATATAGTCACTGTTCCACTTCACAGGTACTACCTTCTTCCTCGACTTCGACCTCGACCTTCTCTCCCGCTCAGCTATGCTCCTTTCAATTTGCCCGTTGATGTACCCCAAACGACCAGGAAGAGTTGCCGCATCCTCCTAGCCAATATCCACCATTTTTCTAAGGACTATTCCATACATGTCTATCTAGGCTTGCTTTATTCTTTTGGGGTGCCCCTTGAAGGTAATAGCTCTTGAGGGTTATCCTAGACTGTCCTCTTGGCTATTGGCGTTGAAGGTGTTGAGGACGATGGGCTAGTTGAAGAACATGGGAGACCGGGGCTATGGTCCTTATTGGGGAGACCTTCTTTTGTTGACGATGATGTGCTCTTGTTGTTGCGATGAGAGACCATTGATCGGGGTCTATTTATGCATGTATGGACTGGACCTTAGAAAAGCTTCTGCTACCTTGTTTACCCTACTGGGGCTATATCTGTTGCCTCCTTATTATCTTTTGTGTGTGCTGCCTACCTCTTATCTCTTGAGAGGACTACCTCCTTCCTGCATCTGCTGCACGAGCCTCCTGTATAGCTATTCGTTCTCCTTTGTCAATTTCTGACACCGTTGCAGTCTCTATACCTCGAGTTTCATAAGTGCCAGCTCCTGCTATTTGCTGGTAAGCTCCTGCCTTGAGATATGACTACTGGACAGTTTTTATAGTATACGCCGATATATTTGCTAGTCCAGTTGGGCTATCTCCTAAGGCCTCAACCCTGACTGCTGGGTATATGAATGATTACCTGTTGGGGAGGAGGAGTGACCTGCTCGACCACTCTGATGATCTTGGTTGGTGTGTTGGCCTGCACTGCCATTTGAACTGGTCTCACTACACTCATGCTGTGCCTCGGCTAATTGTCAAATATTCTGGCTCTCTTTCTGTTGCTGACCCTGATCGTTTCGGGGTATTGTTCCAGCCTGATGTGGTTTTCTTGGGAGGGTGGTTCTCTGTGTGAGGGCAGAGAGAAGGTTTTTGGAGTTGGCTGGAAGGCGGGTGTAGGGGAGTGTCTGTTGAGGAGGGTGGGTCTGTTGGTCTGCTGGTAGGAGAAGCTGACTGTGGGCCCTGCACTGCTCCTGTTAAAGGAAGCCATTAAATTTTATTAGTATAGTTAGTTTCATCAACTGCCAGCCAACTGCTCTGGTGAGGTTGGTTATATCATAGTGCTGTTATCTGGGCATCAAAGTGGCTGGTTTTTATATATCATAGTACTAGATCAGGTAAAACTAGTGACTCCTCATCAGTAGTTGCGGTCTGCCAGGATTGCCCTGTTTCTGTTGGTTATTGCGTACTTGCTGGGGGTCTTTGCTCCAGATGTGTTCCTCCTGGTCGCCATTGATGGAGCCACTCTGAATGAGTCAATACTGGCACTCGACTGCACCATCTTGCTCTGCACCATATCTGCACTCAATGCACTTATCGATCCCAATGAAGGCTTTGATGCCGTCTACTCCTGCTGCAATTTTTCTATCTTGTTCACCAAAAACTTTATTTTGCTTTGAAGCTAGCCCACTTCCTCCCTGTGCCTACCCTATAGCTCAGAGATGGTCCTTTGCCACTCTTGCTTGACTTGCTGCATGACCTCTGCTTGCATGCTGCTCTGGCTACTTCTTCTCCCCTCTAACTACCTCTCTAACTTTCCAAGCTATTCGTCCTGCTTTTTGATGGCCTACTGCTGTCTCCTGACTTCCCTTACGTAGTACTGCTCCATTTATTCAGCTACTCTTGCCACTTCTCTCAGCTGCCTGCCTAGCACATCCTTTTCCTTCAGAAGCCCCTCCTTTTCTTTGATCAGAGCCTACTTTTCCCTGACCAGCACTTGCTATCGTTCCTCCATGGCCCTTATTTTATCAGGATGAAGGGCTTCCCTTTTCATGACCTAAATTTATTTGTCGTGCAATTTATTGAGCTTGTCGTTGAGGCTTTTGAGTTAGCCGTTGTGGTATTTCAAATCCTCAATCTTTTCTCTCAAGGTCCTGTTTACTCCTTCTATCTGCTCCTTCTCACCCAAAGCACCCACAAGCTCTCCTCTCAGCCTCTCAATCTCTTCCTCCAAAGAGTGGTATGAGATTGTGTGGGACTCCTGACTGTTGAGCTGCTACATGATCTCCATTTGACGCTTGAGACTCGCCTCCCTCTCCTCTGCATCCTCCTTCTATGCTCTGAGTATTTCGTTCTGGGCCCTGAGCTGTAGGCAGGCAGACCTGAAGTCCAGCTGTTCGTTCATAGTTATTATTATTAACTAGCACTTTCGGAATCTCGAGATGCAAACAGTCGCGAACACTCAGCTTTTGAAGACTCTCATTAAGGTGTTTCCTCGGCTGGAAAGGCACTCCACTAAGGGTCAAAACGGGAGAATGGCAGTCATCGGAGGCTCCTTCGAGTTCACAGGAGCACCCTACTACTCAGCAATCTCAGCTCTTAAGGTAGGAGGCGACCTCAGCCACATTTTCTGCTCGAAGTTCAGTTCTCCAGCCATCAAGTCCTACTCTCCCTAAATCATCACTCACCCTCTTTTCATCTCCCAGTAGGAGCTGACTTGTACAGAGCAGGAGCAGAGGTAGATGTTGGATGCCTGGGCGAAGAAGCTGAAAGACTGGAGGAAGGCCATTCACTGTTGGGTGATTGGGCCTGGCTTAGGGAGAGATAAGTACATGCAGGAATTCTTTCCCAAGATGGTAAAGGTGCTGCCAGACGACTGCATGGTCACCTTCGACGCAGACGGCATCTACTACCTCTGTTAGTACCCTGAGCTATTCGAACACCTCAAAAGGTTCAGAACCATTGTTTCTCCAAATTTGAGAGAGCTGGCTTTTCTCCAAAAACACTTCAAAATCCCTAGGGAAGAGCTGCTGAGTCAGTACGACCATAGTCAAGGAGTAATGGAGTTCAAGGGCAACTGGAGCCACCTTCCCTTCAGTATGATCATCAAGGGAGTTCAAGATGTGATCATTACAAAAGATAAGGCTTTTGTGGTTGGACTTGAAGGAGGGAACAAGAGGTGTGGAGGCATAGGGGACATAGTGGCTGGAGTCGGCTCTGTTTGTGCCTATTGGGACCAGGAGTACGGGTTACCTTTAGCTTGCTGCATTGTGAAGGAGGCTACGAGACTGGCTTTTGAGCGGGAGGGAAGAGGAGTGACTGCTCCTAACGTGATTGAGTACCTATCGACAGCAGTAAAGCACCTCTAGGCTCTCCAGTGATATTTACTACTCTAATCACCCAAACAACTGAGTTTCATTGTTCATATTTTATACTGAAATACTCTCTTGA
>Ga0100381_1004631_pt1 | contig 11572 bp, 12 predicted proteins | sample CryGeymeta201505_FD_80416 | JGI IMG/M metagenome (GOLD analysis project Ga0100381, IMG submission 80416) | Groundwater microbial communities from Crystal Geyser aquifers in Utah, USA - Crystal Geyser metaG 2015-05 | ecosystem: Environmental > Aquatic > Deep subsurface > Groundwater | place: USA...
AGTGATTACTATGATGATATTTTTGGTCTAAAATTAAACAATGATCACTTCAGTAACTCGTAATGCTTGTGCAGCTTCTCCTTCATCTTTTGTTGATTGTAGTCCAACTTATCCAATATCTTGTCCTGCCTTTCCTCTCGCTCCAAAGTCACAGGCAAGCTCACCTTGGCAGCCTCGTAGGTTTTGCCTGTGAGTCTGTTAAGTTTATCCTTGAGAGTGCTGACGTCAAAGTGAGTGCAAGTTGAGTGCAGATTGTTCAGATGTGCTGAGTAGGTGTTGTAGAGATCCTTCAACATGACCTGCTATTTTTTTTATAGCTCTTTGCGCTGGCACTAGAACTCATATTTGACCTTAGAAATTTATTCGCTGAGTATTTTTTCCATCAAGACTAAATTTTCCTCTTTTTGCTTGTCCTGAATGTCTATAAACATGGAGTCAGCTTTGTTTTCAGGCGTCCTCACCATCCCAGACTCCTCTAGTCTCAGCTTCTGACAGTAACTTTGCTCAAGTTGCTGATCTTTCCTGGGTGTATTTTCCTTGCTTTTCGTTAAATTCACCCTGTGAATTTCATAGCTATTCTCTCGATTTTCCTTCTCGTACAGTTTAACATTTGATCTTTCAGCCTAATTCAGCCTCTCCAGAATCAGAGCTGTTTCCTCGGATAGATAGGTTATTTTATTGCAACATTTAAGACTGTACTTCCTGTCCCATTTAGCACTCGCACAGTCGATACAGACCAGATGATTGCAGTCTGTGAAGAGATAGTCATCCTGAGAACCGGAATAGCAGAAAGAACACTCGAGCATTTTAAAATAATAGAAATTGATTTAAGAATACTATGTTCGAAATGTTATAGTGACAACTCTCAAGCAATCATTCCTCCTTCTTCTTGCCTTCTTTCGTCTCTTTCTTCTAGTTTGCTTCATCCTCCATCGATAGCTGAAGAGCTCTCTGCTCTAGCTCCTCATCTTCGTTGTTGGCTGCATTTGGTGGGTTTCTGGCTCTCTCAGCTGCCACCCTCTGCTCTTATTCCTGTAAGCTCAGCTGTAAAGCCATCAACAATTCTGGGTCTTCAGCCTAGTTTATCATTGGGGCTGCACCAGCTCCTCCCTGTTCTCCTGCTCCCAAAATCGAAGTGGTGAATAGCTTATCACTGAGATTGATTTCAGGCTCGACATATACCAACTCACATTGCCTTTCACTCTTGGCAGTGTCGTGCATGACTTGAAGAATTTCCTTCTGTTTTTCAGAGAGATCTCCTAAAGCAACCAGATCCAAAGCGATATCGTTCTTTTTGAGCTTTTTGCAGATCAGTTTTAACTCCTCGATGCTTTCGCTGATGGGGGAAGCCACAAAGCATACAATTCGTTGCTTGAGGTTGGCATTCATCCGATGCTTCAAGGCCAGAGCTGAAGTTTGTAGAGCCTATAATAGGAGATAGTATACCACTGATAATTTTTGGAGGCCATGTAATTTGACTCCATAGAGGTAGGAACTGACCTTAGTTGAATCGTTGGACGGTGTGCAAATGATTTAAGCATGTTTGCCTGCACTCAGACCTAATCCTACTGCATTTTCGTGGGATGATTCGCATTTAGCCTGGATGATGATGCCTGCAGCATCAAGCTGGTTGAGCCATCTGGTGGGCTCGTAATCTCCGTTGATGGAGCTTTCGGAGTTGTCAAGGATGACTATGGTAGCTTCGGGCATACAAAAATAATTTAAACTTTATAAATATCGCCCTCTTATACAGACGGTGACTCTTTCCATATCCGACCACTATTTTAGCGGCAACTTCAGTCAATCCCCTTTTACTATATTATAACAAAAACCATTTCATTTTGTGGCATGCAAAACTCATACGCCGAAGAGTCAACACCCAACGGTACCTTTGCATCCATTCAGACAGGTAAAGGCAAAGTAAAACAAATACAGGCTAGCTGAAATTAGGCGACCTGTAATTTTTAAACAATGATGACCCCAGCGTCAACTTCCAACTGGAGGCCTGCAGACTAGTCCAAGCCAACACTATTCTGACCGAAATGATCAAAGAAGCAGCAATTGAGAAGTACACTCTCAGTGAAAAGATACATCAAGTGCTATAGCAGATCAAAAAGCTGGAGAACAAAGCAGGTAATAAGTGATTTGACAAACTCTGACATAAATGAAATCAATACAAACTAAACGCCTCGATCCAGTCAATCTCAAATTAACCTTATACACCTCCGTTAAGAGGCTGGTTTCGGTATGTGTTGCTGCTAAAAGTTTAACCCTTATCGAGTTTTTCGTCCAGCAGCAAGGCACTTCCTTTTTCGCTTAGGCCGAATTGAATGCTTTTGGGACCTGTGAGGATAAAGTTGTTGTTTTAGCGGGTGTATTGGTATTTTTTACAGGTGGGGTGAAGAGTAAACACAAAATTTTACTTGTTTCCATACCACTGATTCTTCGTCTCTTGCCAAGTCAAGTTGCCTAAAATAAAGACCCCGAAGACGTTGACTGAGTTATTTGTGAGAGTCTTGACCACTATGAGTGAAAAACGGGCCCTTTACTCTTTCATAAGCGATTCTCCTCGTCTGTGCTCTATCCGCTCAACTTGGGGACTCTGGAGCGCTCGAATCATTTCTTTGAGAGACGTCTGATCAGGTTTGACATCTTCAGTGGGATAAACAAGTTTCATATCGTAGCACTTCAGCTAGAAAGGTAAAAAACTCCATATTTATTCGAGCTGTATGAAAACATTATTACATCTTAGAAGGAAAGAATGTGACTGGTGCCATCAATAAAGGGTAAATAATGATATTTTCTGTCGCTCTGGAATCGTTTGAGCCTTTCCTACACCAACCGAGTGCTAACTATTGAACTTAAATTTAAATTATAGCTCTTCTTCAGCATAATTTTTATTTATTTGGACGACAGCACCAAACATTTCCTTTTGATTACCAGAGCTGCTTTGCTGACACTCGTCACAGTCTTCAGCTCGTGTTAGCAGTAGACAAAGAGCACATAAAAAATTCTTAGAAATATCTTTACTCCCTCGTTCAGAAAGATAATGAAGATTCGAAGAATAAACTATATTAAAAGAGGACTACTGGCAGAGGTAAATAACCAAAGAAAAAATTGTCGACTATCGTACAAAATAATTATACTTTGTTGACGTTGCTCTTATCTAGATGACGGCTGATTGCTGCCACAGTTGGTGAGTTTATGCCCACCATACTGTAAAAACTGGTGGCTATGAAACGCATTTGCTCCTCCCGAAATACCAAATGCCATCGCATCGATTACAGTCTAGGTTTGCTCATGTTGACCGATTCCTCCAGCATTGTCGACAGCAACTCATAGCACTCCGCCTGGTTGAAAAATAGTAGCATCAAAGCTGCCAAATGACTGATGTATTTGTTGTAAAAACTTTCTCCTCTTTTCTTCTTTATCAGACAGACCAGCTCTCGAAGGACTTGATATCCTTTGTCATTGAGAAAAGCTCCGATCAGTATTTTTTGGTGACATGGACCCTACCTTCCGAATAGACTGAGGGATTAACACATTTTGGTTTAGGCCTTTGCTCTTTCGAGGTTGACGATTGCAGAATTGAAGGTTTTGTTGAAAATGACGCTGATAATGATGCGATAGTACCTGATAGGCACACCTCTGCATAGAGTAGGCTTTACCTCTTGATGGCATACTTCCAACGCGTGGACAGACATTCCTCTTAGTTGCGACTCTCCCCAAACTCAATGTTCTTGATATCAATTGTGGCAATCCAGCGTGTGACTAGCTACAACTGCTCCTCCTTGTAGTTGGGATACAAAAATATTAATTTTTTGGGATCGAACAGAATAGGATTTTGAAAGCTGTACCATTTTTACTCCATAAAGTACTCATAATCATCGGTCAGCATTTGGATGTGATTGGCATTGTCCTACTCGGGTCCCCCTTCGAGACAGTAACTTTTGATGTGCGACAAACCCATGCTTTGGCCTCAGTTATTAATAATATAAACTGTCATATCTAATCCTATCTATATCAGTGTCTGTCGAACTCCATCTTGAACTCTTTTATTGGAAATGACTCTTCAGTGGCAGTCTCGTCCTCTCTCCACATCTTTATTGTTTTGTCACATTATCCACTTAGCAGACGGAGACCACTTCTGTCAAATGAAAGAGCAAAAATGCCATTTTCAGCTGCTATTGAGCCAGGCTGAGGCTGCGATAATGACTCCTGGAAGTTGTATCCAGATTCCCAATCCCAGAATTTGAGGGTTCCATCATCACCACCACTCACAAGCACATTGTCTTAGTTGATCTAAATAAATTTAGAAGTACCGCCATGGCATCAATTATAGAGTTATGGCCTGATACATTTCTCAAGAATTATCCTCTGGGACATTTCCAAACCTTGATGTTGTCGCTTGCAGCACTGGCGAAAGTATACTAAGTTGGATGCTCAACCATTGTTCTGATTGATTTTTTGTGGTTTGTTAAAGTGTTGATACAACGACCTGAACCCACATCCCACATTTTGATGAAAGAGTCGTAGCTCCCAGTTATGACGTGAGGCTCGGCTTCTTGAGTGACTATCGAACCTACCGTATGAGAATGACCAGTCAAAGTATGAATCTGTTTCCTCACTCTGACGTCCCACACCCTAGCAGCACAATCTCTACCTCCAGATACCAGCACTCCCAGACCTTCGTGAATTTTCATGCAGTAAACACCACTCAAATGACCATGGTAATTTCTGATGACTTTGTTCATCTCTAAATCCCAACATTTGATCGCCTTGTCCTCACCACAAGAAAACAAGTAAGGATGCTGCTTGGAAAACTCTAGAGCTCGAATTGTATTGACGTGACCTGTGAGGGATATTTTGAGTTCACCTGAAGCTAAGTCCCAAAATTTGATGGTCCTGTCTGCTGATCCGGAGGCAAAGTAAGTGTTGCAAGGTGATATGGCCAAGCATCTGACCCAACCGTGATGTCCACAAATGACTCTGTACAGTTTCCAAGGACGATGCCACTTTGGTCTGATCAATTTTCGAAGAGAAGTAGCCTTGATAGTTCCCATTTTAGTTGACTCAGCCAGGTTCATCTCCAATTTTTTGCTGAGAACAATCTGATTCTCCTCCTTCTTGGGCTCACTAGTACCGATATTTTGCTCATACTTAACCAGAGAAGCGATATCCTTAGTTTATTTCTTCTGTTGATTCTATTTTAGTATCTGCCCGATGATGTTGTCTGCAGTTGTGCTACTGGGTTGGTCTTTCTCAGCTTGCATTTCCTTCTTGAATGTTTCTTAGAAATGTTTGGTCGCATAGCTGAATTCACTGTATATCTTGTTCGATATCTTTTAGGCCATTTCCTAGGGCTGAGTGGTCTGAGGAGCGAATTCAGTTTTGAAGAGATTTCTGGCTGAGCAGATATTCTCGGCTATGATTTTCGTCTCTGCCTGCATTAATTATAAGAGTATATTATAGATTCGCAAGGCACTAAGATAATATTAAATCACTCAACTGTACTTCTATATTTTTGACGAACAAACTCCTATCCGCTCTTTCTTGCACAGCCACTGCCTCAGTATTTCAGTGTCTACGAACCTCTGGGACAGTTTTTTTGAATTAAGAACCACAATGATGAATTTTCTCTATTAAAGTTTGTAGTAACTTGCCAGGCAGGGTCCCGCAGTCACTGTCACTCCTGTCTTGATACCATGATAGCCTTCCTTGTCTTGGAGTAGTCTATGAGTGTTTATCCTGAATAAGAGTGTTGTTACCAGTGGATTTACTTTGTTGATATTTATACTATTTTTTACTGTTTGGAAGGAGTCTTCATGGAGAGAGTTGGCCCATCGTACTCACTTTCATCATCATCGTTGTCTTACTCGTCACTTTTGTTCCACACTTAGTCAGCCTATACATCATATTCGAGATTATCCTGCTCCGGATCTTCTCTGTTGATTTTTCTTCTGCTCATCCGACCTCTCTTAGCTTTGGGTGAACTGCTAATCACCTCTTCTCTGTCGATAGTAGCCTTGCATTCTTTGCATGAAACAATCTAGCAAAAATATTTGTTTTGGAGAGCATATTAGCAAAGAATGGCCAAATCGATGCAGCAAGACTTATTGTGTGGATCTGACAAGCCATGAGAGTTCATGTATGATGTCCTTTCCAGTCCGAGCAACCTAGATTTTTTGTTCATTTCAGCGATGAACCTATTGTAACATCTCTTAGGCTTGAGTTTTTCTGATTTATATCGAAGGTATCTGTTGCCTGAAGCCCATGTCTAAGGGTCACCTTCTGGGCCTTGGACCTTTCCCTTGACCGAAGGATCAGTCAGCAATAAAATATTGCCAGCCCACCTCGCGAGAGCTAAGCTGGCATCGTTTCCACTGGGCAACATCAGCCCCTTCAGCAGTTGGTCAATGGTATATATATCTCCAACTTCTATCTAAGCGGTGGTTCCTTTGATAAAAGATTCGAAGGATCCCACTTTGTACTTTTCAGTGTGAGGATTGATGCTTAATTTTTGGCAGGTCTCAATCACCACAATGCAAGTCATGATCTTGGTCAGTGAAGCTATCTAAGAAGAGTTCTTTATGTTCAGAGAGCTGTGAATTTTACCAGGATAATCCTTCTTTTTTATGTGATCAAATTGAGCTCTTTTTGGAGTACACTTGACCTTGTTGTTTTCTAAGATTTCGTAGATGATATAGGCTGTAGCTGTCACTTTCTTAGGAGGAGGGTAGAGGATTTGTCCCTCTGTCTTCACTTATGCAACTGACTCGGATTTCAAGGGTGTCTTTGTTTAATGCTTCACAGGAGATGAGTTTTTGAGAACTTACATTTTGTGATTCATGTTCGATTTTCCTCTCAGCTGAGCTATTTTGGGAGTTGATGGTTCTATTCTTTATCCTGTTTATCTTTTGACCTTAACGCTTGAATTTCTTTTCTCATTTTTCTTCTCTTGAGACTGAGGTCTCCTTACCAGCACTCTCTGCTGCTCTTTTTATTATCTAAAGCTGTCCTTCACTCCATTATCATGTTGAAAGGCTAGCATTTCTTTGACCACCTTCAGCTCAGCAGGCTTCTGAATTATTTTTGATATTTTATACTCAAGCTAACTGTTTTTCCTGGTCTGATAGCTCTTGGTTGGTATGATCTTCATGGCTTATTTGTGCGACCTGACAACTTCATTTGATCCCATCGCATCAATCTGGTACAATTTATTGATCATATTGAATGACTTCATCCCTTGCTCTTTCCGAAGAATCATCTCTCTATATTTTTCAAGCAACTTTTATTCTGAAAAATCATCGAATTTGTGAATAGGATGATCTTTCCTTTCCTCCTTTTCGGATAGGGCACATTTCTTTAAAATTTATTCTTTTCGTCGATTGATTTTAGAATATTGTGTCTTGGTGGCCCCTTTCTGGATGCCTATCATGATCTGCATCGACCTCTTTGCCAGCATGTCGTTGCTGGCCTCCTTCAAGTTCCTTATATTGACCTCACTATCTTTCTGGCTCCATTTGCTCTTGAAAACAGAGTTCTATCGTTGCATCTATTCCTTAAAATCACTGTGCAAATTGATGAGTTGCTCCGACCGGGTGACTTAATGTATGAGGGAGTTGTTTTTGGTGATGACGGGGGTGATTGTTTTGTTATTGCGGTGAGGATTGGTAGAGCATAAAGATTACTGTGTGAGTAACTTGTGATTGGGGTATCTTTTGTATTTGTTGTCTGCTGACATGTTCTTGACCTGACTGAGGGTAAAATATTGCTATGTCGAGAGGGACTGCATAGGTTTCATCAGACTTACTTATAAGGTGATATTTTTATTTCCGAACTATAATTACAAACATTGTAGTTATTAGCATCATCTACTCCACCTCCTAACAATACTCAATAAAAACATACTTCAGTACAACTGGTGAATACGACCGTAAATATGAACAGTTTATGATTATGATGGATCATACTTTATGGTCAACTATATATATAACGGTTCATATGATTGCTTATTAATCATAATGAAAAATAAGACAGGAGATTCCCCAACTGGGTAATCTCACACAATCAAATTATATTAACAATAAGGGACTGTCAACATTCAATACCACTCGCCTACCATGCCAGTCACCCCCAAATAATAAGAAGTGTCCCCCGTCAACCAATAAATAGTCATCCAGGCAGTCAATTACGTGACTAACAGCCGCCCTAACATCAAGAGCAAAAAGAAAAAGAAAACAGTCAAAGCTCATAACCTCACCGAAGGGTTTTATCTTTACCACATGAGGGATTGTCACAATATGGCTTTGGAGTACTAATAATTTCAACAAAAGTTGATCGATCAGGCTGGCCAGAAGAAGCTAAAGGTCTATTCTAATTCTAAAATATCGGGCCATTATGAGACTCCCTCAAAACATCTAGGAGTTCCAGTTAAATTAATTAGCCTCAGATCATACAAACCCAAAGATACAACCATCAGCGCAAACACCAAAGTATAAAGCAATGAACCGATAGTCAATAAGGAAAGAACAATAGCTCCCAGGAGTATCGCCAAATTTGCTAAAATAAAATTATTTTAAACTTCTACTGTCTTGAAATAGAAGCAAAAATCCTCAAGCAGCAAAAAAAAACACAAGATGGAGGTCGTATCTTCCACAAAACGAAAGAAGAATGATTCTTTGGACAGTGGGGGCTATCAACTATCTCAAGAGTTGGTCCGAAGGCGACTGAACACGTCAGCAGAACAGGGCTCTTTCGCTGCTGTGAATTCATTTAATATATCTATATTTCACTGATCGTATTGACATTCCGGTTTCGAGAGAGAATTCGTAAAATAAAACGAATAAAGGTTTCAATCGTTTGCTCTTCTATTATTGAATAAATATCGTAAATAGAAAATGTAAGGCTTTAAAACGATAGGAAAGCATTACCGGGTGCTGAAGGCCCTTTTTCAAATAAACAGCTACCTCTACGCTCAAGGTCGATCTGCTAATATTCAGTGGGGTGCAAAAAAAAACATAACATTTCGGTCGTCACAGCAGCATTGGTACATTTTCATCTATTAAGTATGTCTACGAAAATGAGGATCCTTCGCAATGCTTGAAAATGCTTCGCGAGAAGTTGGATTTTGAATAGCACGACTAGCTGAACTATCTTATATTTCCGTACTCACATGTCAAGGAGTCTTTCAACGACAAGAACATTTCTTTATTTTTCATCAACGATTATATAATTCCTCTCCGAAACTGCAAGCTCAAATAGTTCACTACTCTCCAGTTCCTCTAGATCCTTCACGGCGGTGTATCTAATCCCCTATTATAGCTATCCAGTCTCAACCAACTGCACATGCGAGATATCACTCATGGAAACATCAAACTCAAAACCTCCTATCTTGTCAAAAATAAACAGAAAGAAAATTGCAAGTTTGCCTTCAACATCCTCGACACTAACTATTTCACATAGGAAGACGCCTTTGAAGATATCTAGGACAAACTCTTTCTAAGCTAAGGGCAAAGCTTGGGGCAAAGTAGTACTTTCCTTATTTAGATCCGTCCTTTAAAGATGACCTCGAAAGTTTGGTCTATGTCATGACTCATCTCATCTCGAAGGGGAAATTTTTTACCCTAAAACGGTTCCAACTCGAGTGGATCACGGAGTCATAATTTTTGAGATGGAAAAATTGTTAATTTTTCAGATAAATGATAAACATTCTTCCTCCCTAAATGGAAATCCTCATCGAAATTTACACCATCGCCAAGACTCTCCACAGAAATTAAAAACCGGATTATCTCAAACTCATAAGGAAAGTGCTGAATGTGATGACTGCCCACAAATATGCCAGAAAAACAGCAACAAAAAGGTCAATGCTGGAGGAAGCCAGCATTAAAAATATGAGCAAGGCTTATAACATAAATGGCAAAAGCAATCACAACGCATCGGACGATAATACCTCAATGAAGATGAAGGTTCTGAGCGAGGAGGATATTAATATTGAGTTGAAGTATACCAAACAAAAGAAAAAAAAGGGCAGTCCGGATGAAGTCAAAGAAGTTCAGTTTTAAATCTGAATTCTATTTATTAATGATTTTTTCCTTCTTAAACTCTCCATCTCATTATATGATCAGATAGTCTATAATAGTCGTTATGATCAGAAACTACGCTACTCATGGGGATTTCATCAACCTTCGCAGTAAAAACTCGCTGAGCCGACTCAGCAACTCCCTATCCTCCTCTAAGTAAACCGTCATTCATGAAGGATCTCGCTTTCTGGGTTCCAATCTTTGGCGTAATCCACCTTCAGAAGCAAAGGATACTCATTCGGCACCGCTTCGAGGAAAAGTCTCATTGAGGTCAACCTGACTTCTCCAGCTGCTAAATACAACATACAGGGTCTTGTGGAGATCAACCTCAATAAGAAGAAGGGATCTAAATTCGGATCAAGCAGATAAACTTCAGTCGAGAAAACTTCTCTTTCCTACATCAACAATAACATGAATGTAAACTTTCATTAACTCAGCCTGGTCCTGGCACCTACAATAGAGAAATTCTTCAAAAATCTTCTTCAGGAGTGACAATACCCAAACGGAACAACGAAACCCTCAAAGTTAACTTTCTTAACGAAAAAATCATAAACAAGAACCCTGGACCAGGAGCTTATCAATCGAAAGTAGTAAAGCTCAAAGGCGGAAAACTATCCTCAACATCTACCAGATTTGACAAAGCTAACAAAGAGAATCTTCCTGGAGTTGGAGCATACAATCTATCAAATATGGAAGTTGTCAGCAAAGGATCAAAGATTCACTATGCATCGATCAAGCTATGAAAATTGATATGCCTACTTAATAATTATAATTTTATTACTATTCTGAATGTCTACAATGCTCAGCTACAAATTCGGACTCTAGCGCATCAACAATCGCTACTCAACTCCCAACAGCTTCAGAGGCCGCAAGATATCATGCTAGAATATGAATCGCACCATGAAGCTCAAACTCAAGAAAATTGATGAGATCAGAAGTGCAAGGTCATAGATGGAGCTCTACAATGAGAAAAAGGAATAGAATGAAATATAGTACTTTTAAGAGAAGGAGTTCTTCAGGACACATTCAAGAGTGTTGCGTGCTAAAGTTCCATCATAGTTGAAAGCTTACGATTTTGACAGTACTCAACTCCACATCAGGCCCAAAAAGAAAGAGGAGAAGAAGATAGAAAGGCCAAAAGCTTATTACTACTCTCCCAACTTATAGGAAAAAATGAATATCCACTTGAACAATCTTATCAACAGGAGCTAGCAGGATCACAAAGAAAAGTTGAAAATAATCGAGAACAGAATGGAAGATAACGCGTCAAACGAGACAACCACAAGGAAGACCAGCTTGAACACCCATAATATGTTCTGGAAAAAGATGAAAAGAGCAGTATCTCAGAGGAGGTAGAAGATAAAGGAGGAGCCCTTTGCAAACGTTAACTCTTACTCTATCAAACTGGACCTTCTGTCCTGATCGTAATAATCGTAATAATATCACATACATCAATTTTTACAGCATTTGTCCTTGTTTTCTGTCCTATG
>Ga0100381_1004647_pt1 | contig 11554 bp, 10 predicted proteins | sample CryGeymeta201505_FD_80416 | JGI IMG/M metagenome (GOLD analysis project Ga0100381, IMG submission 80416) | Groundwater microbial communities from Crystal Geyser aquifers in Utah, USA - Crystal Geyser metaG 2015-05 | ecosystem: Environmental > Aquatic > Deep subsurface > Groundwater | place: USA...
ATGTTCAAGGGAAATTGGAAATGCGCTGATTGCGGAGTTGAAATAACCGAGTTACCATTTGAACCTTCTCCAGATAGACCAATTTATTGCCGAGAATGTCATCAAAAGAGGAGAGCTCAATTCCGACGCTAACCACGTTTAACGTGGCTAACAGAAAACCGCCTTTGAGCGGTTTTTTGTTTATTCGATTTTAAAAGTTATAATGAAATTGGAAAACATGACTTATGTACCCTTCTTATTTAAATCTTACAAAAGAAAAACTTAATTTTAGAATTGAGAAACTTTTTAAAATTTTAGAAAATTGCGAGATTTGTCCAAGAAAATGCCACATCAATAGATTAAAAAGTGAAAAGGGATTTTGTAGGTTAGGAGAATTGCCAATGGTTTCGGCTTTCCATCCCCATTTTGGCGAAGAGAGTCCTTTAGTAGGAACGCATGGATCGGGAACAATTTTTCTCACATCTTGTAATCTTGCCTGTGTCTATTGTCAAAATTATGAGATTTCACAATTGAGAATAGGAGAAGAGATTTTTTTTGAAAGATTGGCTGAGATGATGATTAATCTTCAAAATAGGGGTTGCCACAATATTAATTTTGTTACTCCCACTCCCCAAGTTCCCCAAATTATAAAATCTGTAGCCATTGCAATTGATAAAGGTTTAAAAATTCCCTTAGTTTATAACACCAGTTCTTATGATTCTATTGAAGTTTTAAAATTATTAGATGGGATTTTCGATATTTACCTTCCTGATGCCCGCTATAGTGATGACAAAATCGCTATAAAATATTCAAATGCACCAAATTATTTTGAAATAATGAAAACTGCAATTAAGGAAATGCACCGCCAGGTAGGAGATTTAATTTCGGATGAAAATGGAATCGCGATTAAGGGTTTACTGGTCAGGCATTTGGTTTTGCCGAACAATTTAGCGGGTTCTGAAAAAATTTTTGAATTTATTGCTAAGGAAATTTCCAAAAATACTTTTGTGAATATAATGGATCAATATCGACCAACCTGGAAATCATTTGAGTATCCGGAACTTTCACGAAAAATCACTGATGAAGAATTTCAAGAAGCAATTGAATTAGCTAAAAAAACCGATTTAAGACGGCTTTATCTTTAATGAGAAATTTAAGAATTAAAAATTTACCTTCTCTTTTTCTGTTACTATTTTTAGTAATTTTAGTTTTTTTATTTGTTTATTTTGTTAATAAGGAAATAAACTCTTTTTATTTAATAGCAACTGTAAGCCAACCTCTAATTCAAAAAGAAAAACCGATAACTTTAATTTTTGTCGGCGATATTATATTAGATCGCGGGGTAGAATGGGCAATTCAAAAATATGGCCAAGGTGATTGGAAATTTCCATTTTTGAAAATCGCTGATGATCTAAAAGGAGCTAAGCTCCTTTTTGGAAATTTCGAAGGACCAATTTCTGATAAAGGAGTAAAGGTTGGCAGTATTTATTCTTTTCGAAATGATCCCAAAGCTATCGAGGGATTGAAATTCGCCGGCTTTGATATTTTGTCAGTTGCCAATAACCACATTTTTGATTATGGAAGAATAGCAATGGAAGATAGTTTTTTGAGACTAAAGGAAGTTGGAATCGATCATTTAGGCGGTGGATTTAATGAAAAAGAGGCCTATTCTCCGATAATAAAGGAGATAAAAGGAACGAAAATCGCCTTTTTGGCTTATACAAATCTGGGCACACCTTATTGGTCAGCAAAAGGAGAGAGATCTGGAATTGCTTGGCTGACAGAAGAAAAACTGGAAGAAGGAATAAAGAAAGCAAGAGAAATGGCCGATTTAGTCATTGTTTCAATGCATTTTGGCGAAGAATATCAACAAAAACCAAGCACAGTACAAAAATATTTTGCTCACTTAGCTATCGATTCGGGAACTGATTTAGTTATTGGCCATCATTCTCATGTAGTTCAGGAAGTCGATGAACAAAGTTCATCTTCACGCTTCGCTAACGCTCGCGTAATTGAAAAATATAAAAATGGCTATATCGCCTATTCTCTTGGAAATTTCATTTTCGACCAAAGTTTTTCTGAAGAAACAATGAAAGGATTAATGTTGAAAGTTTTAGTCAAAAATGCGAAAATAGATGAAGTTATTCCAATTGAAATTAAAATTAATGGGTATTTCCAACCCGAAATAACTGAAAAATAAAATTATGAATTTGGGGGAATTTTCAAAAAGAGAAAGGGAGGAGGTTTTTGAAATTTTAAAGAGTAGGGAAACTGGATTGACGGAAAAAGAGGCCGAAGACCGGCAGAGAGTTTATGGTTTGAATGAAGTAAAGACGAGGGAAATTGGCACTTTTGATATTTTAGTTAGGCAGTTTAAATCTGCCTTTTTTTATTTGCTTTTTATTGCCGGGATTTTGGCCCTTTTACTCGGAGAAAAAATCGAAGCAATTTTGATTTTTATTTTTGCCTTCATCAATGTTTTTTTAGGATTTTTTCAAGAATATCGGGCTCAAAAAGCGATTTCGTTTTTGAAAAAATACTTGCCAAAGGAAGTTAAGGTTTTAAGGGAGGGAAAAGAAAAATTTATTGAAAAAAAATTTTTGGTTCCCGGGGACATTGTCTTGCTTGACTTCGGAGATATTGTTCCAGCCGATTTGAGAATTTTTGAAACAAGAAATTTTTTAGTTGATGAGTCAATTTTAACCGGTGAATCACAGCCAATTGCAAAAATCTCAGAGCCCCTTGAGGCAAGGGAAATTTTTGAGGCAAAAAACAGCGCCTTTTCCGGGACTTCTGTTATCTCCGGAAAGGCAAGGGGAATTGTTATTTCAACTGGGAAAAATACCGAATTTGGAAAAATTGCCAAATTAACTGCCGAAACAACCAAGCCAAGTATCTATGAAAAAGAGTTGGCTGATTTTTCAAAGGTTATTCTAAAAACAGTTTTGATTACAATTCTTCTTGTTTTTTTGGCAAAAATTTTAATAAAAAAGAGGGTAGATATTGGAGATTTTGCAATTTTCTGTCTTGCCTTAATTGTTGGAATAATCCCGGAAGCTTTACCGGTTGTTGTTGGGTCTGCTCTTTCACGCGGAGCATTGAGATTGGCAAAAAGGAAAGTGGTGGTAAAAAGATTATCATCAATGGAAGATTTAGGAAATATGGAAATTTTATGCACCGATAAGACCGGAACATTAACTGAAAATAAACTGAAGGTAGATAAAATATACTCTGGCGATACCAAAAAATGTCTTTTATTCTCACTTTTGGCTTCTTCCTATTTGGAAAAAAGTGTTGTTAGAAATCCTTTTGATTTGGCAATTTTTGAAAAAGCTAAAATTGAAGAAAAAAATATTTTAAAGAAATTTAAAATTCTCTTCGAAATTCCTTTTGATCCAATAAGAAGAAGAAATAGTGTTTTGGTGAACCTCGTTAGAAAAGGTGGGGCCTTAACTCAAACGCTCAAAGAGGCAGAACTTTCTAACGGGGTGAAAAATGAAAATAAAATTTTGATTTTGAGAGGGGCGCCGGAAGTGATTTTGGAAAAAAGCTCTGAAATCGAAGGGGGTTTAATAAGAGAGGAAATAGAGAAGGAAATAAAAGAAGAGGGGGAAGAAGGAAAAAGAATTTTGGCAATTGCCTACAAATTTTTTGATAAAGAAGAATATTCTGAAGAAGATGAGAGGAATTTAAAATTTTTAGGTTTTATTACTTTTATAGATCCATTGAGGAAGACGGCAAAGTCAACAATTGATTTGGCGAAAAAACTCGGTGTTCAAATTAAAATTTTAACTGGCGATGCCCCTGAGGTCGCCGGGAAATTGGCAATGGATGTTGGATTAATAGATGACCCAAAAAAAGTAATTTTGGGAAAAGACTTAGACTCGCTTTCTGAAAATGAATTTGAGAAAAAATGTGAAGAATTCCGGGTCTTTGCCAGAATTGCTCCCGAAACAAAATTGAAAATTATAAAATCTCTTCAGAAAAAATATGAAGTTGGATTTATGGGAGAGGGAATTAATGATGCCCCCGCCTTAAAAATTGCTCACGTTGCGATAGCCGTAAAGGGAGCAGCTGATGTCTCAAAAGAAGCTTCAGATATTTTGTTATTGGAAAATGATTTAAGAACGGTGATTGAGGGAATCAGGGAAGGAAGGAATATTTTTGCCAATATTAACAAATATATAAAATGTACTCTTTCAAGCAATTTCGGAAATTTCTATTCTGTTGCCACGATGTCATTGATTTTGCCATTTTTGCCAATACTTCCAGCTCAAATTTTATTAGTTAACCTCTTATCGGACTTTCCTTTGATTTCTCTGGCCGGAGACAGTGTCGATGTTGAGGAATTGAGAAAGCCAAAAATGTATAGATTGAATCAGATATTCCCCTTAATTATTTTTTTAGCCCTTATCAGCTCAATTTTTGATTTTATTTTCCTGGGAATTTTTTATCAAAAAAACGAGGGTTTAATTCAAACCCTCTGGTTTTTAATGTCAATTTTCACTGAAATTTCTCTTATTTTCTCAATTAGAACTCAGAAATTTTTCTTAAGGGCGAAAATACCAAGTTCTCTCTTAATTTCCCTTTCAATTTTTGCCACAATTTTGACATTAATTTTGCCCTTCACTAATTTTGGGAAAAATTTCTTCCAGTTTGTTTCTCCTTCTCTTCCTTTTCTTTTAACAATTTTCTCCCTAATTTTGGCCTATCTTTTCGCTAACGAAATAGTAAAGCAAATTTATTATAGCCATTTAAGAAAGCGCCCAGGTTATTAAATTTCCGGCTATTTCAAACTTTCCGGGGAGAAATTTTTCGATTACCCAGATGTTGGTTTTGCAGTGATTTGTGATTTCGCTTACCGTAACCTGACTTTTTCCTCCGGCCAATGCCAGATAGGGTAAAATTTGATCGGCCAAATGTTTATCCAGACAAGCACCGAATTTTTGTTCTTTTAATAATTCTAAAGCCGCTTCTTTTCCAACGTCTTCGGCTCTCTTTCCTAATTTTCCCAAATTATCAACTCCTATCACTGTATTCTCGAACTCAGCAACCAAGCAAATCTGGCTTCCCGGACATTGGGTTTGATAATACTCAATTCTTTCTTCGATTGGTAATTTTAATTTTCCTAAAACTTCCCTGACCCCATGAAGTTGCCTTTCAGCAACTTTTTTATTTTTTAAAAACTCGGAGGCACCAGAAATTGTTATTATTTTTACCAATTTTCCTCTTTCGATCAAATTTATTGGTTTTAATTTTGCTGGAAAAATTTTCACCTCAACTTTTGCTCCACCCTCTGGATAATATCCTCTTCTAACCACTTTAATCTCAATCGGAAGTGACAGAGGTCCGACCTCTGTCACTTTTCCCAAAATTTTCAAAAAACAAAATCTAAAATGGTCAATTGTCGGAGAGAAAAAAGTATCGGTGGCTCCGCCATCAAAAGTTATTTTAATTGGCGCCGGGGCAAGTAAACAAGCGGGAATCAAAGTTTGCAAAACTAAGGTAATGCTTCCGGCCGTCTCAATCTTAACCTCAATTTCTTTTACCCCGTAGGATGCCGAAGGCATTCCTATGGGGCCGGGATAAAATTTTATTTCTTCTGAGCCAAGGGAATCTCCTTCTAATCTTCCATTACAAAGTTTTGCCAGCGCCTGAATTCCCAAAAGATGTTGAGGCATTAACCCTGGTTTAGGTCTTGATTTTCGAATATTAAACACATGACAGGGGTTTTTAGTTACCGCTGAAAGCGCACAAGCGGTGCGAAGTATCTGTCCCCCACCAGTTGATCCATCAACTTCAACCATATTTTGATTAAATAGTTTTGCGGAGAACGGTTCTCCGCTTTCTATTTTAAATGATAAAAGATTTGAGAAATTGCACCAAGAATGAAAATTGCTCCTAAAATATAAAGTAAAAATTGGGGAACTTTCAAAGAATATTCCGGTTCTCTATCGCCAAGTTTTTTTATTTTACCGAAAATTAACAAAATCACTATTCCCTCAATCATTGCCAAAATTGTTCCGATAAAACCAATAACTGAAATGAATTCTCGAAAGCCAATTAAAAAGAGAAATAAAGGAAGGGAAATAGAAAGTAAAAAAGCCCAGATTTTTGAAAATTTATAATCAAAAATTAAAACGTTTCTAAAATAAAGACAGATTATTAAAAAAGAGTCAGCCAAGGTTACTGCCCCAATTAAGGCACCTAAAATAACAATTTTTTTGCCCAAAAATTGGACGAGGCCTGAAAGGGCGTCTTGAGAGGTGTTTTTCCCGCTGACTCCAATTATACTGAGAGAGAAAAATAAATATAAAATTGTCGCAATAATTGAAGAAAAAATTATGATTTTTTTCAAATCCTTTCTTTCTTTGGGCTCGATTAAAACATCGGTCATTTCCGGTATAGCGGTAAAGCCCATCAGAGAAAACATAATCACTCCATATGGTAAAAAGAGGTGATTAAGATTGAACAAATGAAAATTTTCAAGATTTATTTTAGGCAACAAAAGGGAAAAAATAAGAAAAATAATTATAAAGAAGAAAAGGTTTGTAAAAACCTCAATCGGAGCGATTGTTTTTATTCCTCGAAAAACAAAATAAATTAATGAGAACCAAAAAATTAGACTGAACCAAAAAGACGACGAAGAAAAAAGTGGGGAAAATATAATTTTCAAAAATTCTCCACCCAGAATAATATAGGCTAAAAGGACCCCGGTAATTCCCAAAAAGGTTGAAATCGAAATTGAAATTTTTCCCCATTTCCCCAAATATTTTTGGGCATAGCCGATCAACCTATTCTTTCCTCTTGTTCTCAGAACAATTTCACCGAAAAATAAATGCAAAAGAGTAACTACCAAACCCAAAATCAAAAAATAAAAAAGGCCGGGTCCTATTCCGCTCCTTGAAATTGCATAAGGAATACCAAAAATTCCTGCCCCGACAATTGTCCCAATCAAAATCGCCAGGGCTAATAAACCCCGCACCTTTTCCTTGTTTCCAAAGGTGAGGGATAAAGATTTTTTAACCCTCATGAGTATCTTTAGGTCCTTTGGTTCTCAAAAGTTTTTCCTCAATAAGTCGGAAACCGGCCAAAATCAAAACAGTCAAAAAAGCAACGAAAATGGCTAAGAAATAAAATCCCACCCCAACTGTAGCCCCAATAGCCGCGGTTATCCAAAGAGCAGCGGCAGTGGTCAACCCTTCGATCCGGGCTCCCCGAAAAATAATCAAACCGGCGCACAAAAATCCAATGCCCAAGACAATTTGACCAATGATTCGGGTGGGGTCATATGCTATTCCGGTTTTTTCTAAAAAACTCTCAGAAAATTGCAGAGAAATGACGGTAAATAAAGTTGCTCCCAAACAAACCAAAATAAAAGTCCTCAGACCGGCTTCTTTTCTGTGAAACTCTCTTTCCAAGCCAACCAAACCTCCCAGCACCATAGCCAAAACCAATTGCAAAATAATTTCCCAGCTCAAAATTCCACACATATTAATATTTTGATTATAGTTTGTAAACCTTGTAACCCTCTTTAACTTTTTGCAAAACCTTCAACCCAATCGATTCGCCAGTTTTCGCCTCTTGAATTTGTTCATGCTCAATCTGCATTGATTCAACTGTTTGAGTAAATTCAGCCCCGCCGCCAACAATCTTAATGGTATCCCCAACCTTCAAAGTGTCTTCTAATTTTATCACCGCCACTCCGATTTTCCCAAAATAATGAGTAATTTTGCCAATTAATTTTCCTTCTTCAGAAGTTTGAGTTTCTTCGTTTGGCATATTTTAGATTTTGGATATTAGGTTTTAGATAATTAGTATCTAATATCTATATTGTTTCGACCTTTTTTGTTTTGGATTGTTTTTCTTTTCTTTTTTAATTAAGGCAATTAATTTTCTAACTAATTTTTTAGGATTTCGATCGTAAACAATTTTTTTTACTCCGCGAAAATGATCAGTGGCAATAATTTTAATTTTATCAGCCGTGCCACCTGAACCTTCCAATACTCCAATGGGTTTTTGATCTTCAAAAGCAGTAGTAAATTCATTTAAAGTTCCCATTCGACCACAGATTATTATCACACCATCGGCCGCATTGGTCATTAAAAGGTTTCTCCCTGAATAATCAAAACCAGTATAAATAATGATATCAAAGGCATCGATGGGCAGTCTATAGGTTTTCAAGTGGGCAGCTTCCGAAGTGGCTGGAGAAAAACCAACCGAAAATCCACCCTTTTCCTTACATCCCTGGGCAGAAAAATAAGGAACGCCGGTAGTAGCTCCGGTAATCAAAATACATTTTTGTCTGGCAATTTCCCGACCAACTTCTTTAGATAATTTTTCAACCCCTTTGGCGCAATGACTAACCCTGGCCGCTCCAGAGACAGCAATTTTAAATCTTGAATCTTTCACATTTCCATTATACCAAATTTTTAAACAACTAAAAACCGCCAGAAATTACTGACGGGGTTTAGTGAGGGGGTAAGGCCTTAACAATCTTAGTCTATCCTCTCGAGCTTTGACTGGACAATAGCCAAGGGAGCTCCTCTGACCTCCATTATTAAGGACCATCTGTCCCTAGAGTATTTTACTCGCACCCCCTCAATTTCTTATATTACTTTTCCAAAAACCCTTGTCAAGACCTTTTTCCACATCCTTGGAAATTTTGTGCCCCTACCCCGACTCGAACGGGGATTTCAACCTCCGGAGGGTTGCGCTTTATCCATTAAGCTATAGGGACGAAAATAAATTTTCAATTTCTAAATTTATATTTTTCCTGCGACTAAATAAGTATGTCGACGATTTCCTTTTTCATTCCTAATAATCCCAATTTCTCTAACTCCTAAATTAACTTCTTTTGCCAAATTTATTAATTCTCTTTTGGAAAAATAATGATAGTATCTTAGAATTTTGTTCCCCCAAGGTTCTAAAAAATCCCCAAAATCCAGTTTTGAACCGAATAGTTTTAAAATTATAAATTTAAAATAAAGAAAAAATTCTTTAACTTCCTTAAAATTCCAAACGGTCAAAATCAAAATCCCGCCGGGTTTCAATACTCTTTTTACTTCTTTCAAAAATTTTATTCTGAATTCTTTAGAAGGTATATGATGAAATGTTGCAATACTTATCACCTTATCGAAAAAATTTTCTGAAAATGGTAAATTTAAAGCATCGGCTGTTTGGAAATTAACTCCTGGATACCTACTTTTTGCTATTTCAATCAGGCCCGTAGAATTATCTATACCAAAATAATTTACTTTTTTTTCTTTTAAATATTCAAAATAACGACCGTTGCCGCATCCCAAATCTAAAATTTTTTCTCCAAGAAGTAAGTATCTGTTAAGTAAAGATTTAGTTTCAGGCCAAATCGAGCTGCGCGTTCTCGAAAATTCTTCAGCAATCAGGCTATAATCTTCTTTGGTCTTTTTTAACAAATATTCAGCATAACTTTTTTCCATGGAAAATATTTTAGAATTAACAATTTTTGAACTCTTAAAAAAAAGGGTAAAAACCGAAGAGAATTTAGCTCGGGTTAAAAGAAAAATAGCGGAGAGATATAAAATTTCGTGTCCTTCTAATATTAAACTTTTAAAAGCATACCACAATTTATTGAAAAAGAAAAGAATAAAGAAATCGGAAATTTTAGAAAATCTTTTGAAAAAGAGAAAAATTAGGAGTTTATCAGGAGTGATAGTGGTCTCAGTTTTAACAAAACCCTATCCCTGCCCAGGGAAATGCATCTATTGCCCAATTGAAAAGGGAATGCCCAAAAGTTATTTATCAGGAGAACCGGCAGCCGAAAGAGCCAAAAAATTAAAATTTGATCCTTATTTACAGGTTCAAAAGAGAATTGAGAGTTTGAAAAAACAAGGTCATCCTACAGATAAAATTGAATTGAGAATCATTGGAGGGACTTTCAGTTTTTATCCTTTAGATTACAAAATTTGGTTTTTGTCTAACTCTTTTGCAGCCGCCAATCAAAGAAAAAAAATCAAAAAAGGAAGCTGGGAAATCTTAAAAAAAGAACAAAAAATAAATGAGAAAGCCAGACAAAGAATTGTCGGAATTGCAATTGAAACCAGACCGGATTTCACTAACGAAAAAGAAATTTTAAATTCAAGAAGATTAGGCGTGACAATGGTTGAACTTGGAGTTCAGACAATTTTTGATGATATTTTAGAAAAAAACAAGAGAGGGCACGGGGTAAAAGAAACAATTTTGGCAACTAAACTTTTAAAAGAGGCCGGTTTTAAAGTTATGTACCAAATGATGCCAAATTTACCGGGCTCAAACTTAAAAAAAGATTTAAAGTGCTTTCAAGAAATTTTTCAGAATCCTGATTTCAAACCCGATTGGTTAAAAATTTATCCCACTGTTGTCTGCAAGGGATCCGAACTTTATCAAATTTGGAAAACCCCGAAGGAAAACCTTCGGTTTCCTACGGGGCAAAAGGGAAAATATAAACCCTATTCTGACAAAAAATTAATTGATTTATTAATAAAAATCAAAGAAAAATTGCCCTATTGGGTAAGGGTGGCCAGATTATTAAGAGATATTCCTGCTGAGAAAATTGAGGCGGGTTGTAAAATCTCTAATTTAAGAGAGGTGATTCATCAAGAAATGAAAAAAAGAGGTTTAAAATGTAAATGTATAAGATGCCGAGAGGTGAGAGAAAATTATAATCCCAAAGAAAAAGTTTACTTGTTTAGAGAAAATTATAATGCCTCCGGTGGTAAGGAAATATTTTTAAGTTTTGAAAATAAAAAAAGAGAAAAATTATACAGTTTTCTAAGATTAAGAATTCCAAAGTCAGCGGAGAACGGTTCTCCGCTAATTATGCCGGTTTTGGAAAATGTGGCGATAATTAGGGAAATTCAAACCTATGGCCAAATGGTTCCTTTGGGAGAAAAATCTCTGGCCCCCCAGCATCGGGGTTTAGGAAAAAAATTAATAAAAGAAGCCGAGAGGATAGTCAAGAAAGAGTTTAAAAATTCGCATGTGCCCATTCGGATTGCCGAAGTCCAAGCGAAGCGAGGACGAAGGCGGGCTGTTCGCATACAAAAAATTGTAGCAATTTCAGGTGTCGGAGTCCGCCAGTATTGGCGGGAATTGGGTTACAAATTAAGGGACACTTATATGATAAAGAAGATCTAATTATCCACAGATCGGGGGCTTGACAAGGGGGTTTGGCTGAGTAGAATTAGAAAAAATGTGCCCAAAAACGAAAATTCCCAAATTTATTAAAGGTCGAAACGCCCGAAGGGGCGATTTTTTTTAATTTAAAACTATGAAAGAAAAAGTTGCTACAGCAAAATTGGAAAGGCAAGTCATAAAATCGATGCGAAATTATTTGGAAAAAGAAAGATTTATGGAAATTTTCCCGCCAAAGATTGTCAGGGCTTCCGGTGCTTGTGAGAATATCGATACCTTGTTTGAAATAGGAGTGAATGGAGATTTTTATTGGTTTCGTTCAAAAACACCCCATCGAGCCTATCTTTCCCAGACTGCCCAACTCTATCTGGAGGCTTTTGTCCCTTACCTGAAGAAAGTCTATTCGGTTGGACCCAGTTTTAGA
>Ga0100381_1004652_pt1 | contig 11547 bp, 12 predicted proteins | sample CryGeymeta201505_FD_80416 | JGI IMG/M metagenome (GOLD analysis project Ga0100381, IMG submission 80416) | Groundwater microbial communities from Crystal Geyser aquifers in Utah, USA - Crystal Geyser metaG 2015-05 | ecosystem: Environmental > Aquatic > Deep subsurface > Groundwater | place: USA...
ATTTCACCACCGGCAAACTGCGCCATCAGGTCCGCCGCGCGGTTGGCAGCCGTCAATGCGATCTCGATATCCGCGCCCCGTTCAAACCGATGGGATGAATCTGTATGGATTGCCAGTCGCTTGGATGTTTTGCGGACACAAACCGGATTGAACCAGGCCGATTCAATCACTACGTCTGTCGTATCTTCCCGTATTTCCGAATTCTCGCCCCCCATGATGCCTGCCAATGCGACCGGACGATCACCGTCGGCAATCACAAGATCCTCCTCCGTCAGCTTCCGTTCGACCCCATCCAGCGTCATTATGGTTTCATTGTTCGCAGCCCGTCGAATCTCGATTCGGTTTCCATGAAGGAAACGACTGTCAAATGCGTGGAGCGGATGACCAAGCTCCCAGAGAACATAGTTCGTAATGTCCACCACGTTGCTGATAGGCCGAATTCCAACTTCAAGAAGAAGTTTCTGCATCCACTCGGGAGAAGGGCCGATTTTTACATTTCTTACATACCGGGCAACATATCGTCCACAGAGGTCCGGTGCCTTGATCTCGACTTCGACATTTTCCTTCGCCGCAGGGCCGGTTTCAGCAAAGGAAGGCATCGGTATCGGGATCATCGTGCCATTCCCCGAGGTCGCCAGCTCACGGGCAAGACCCAGGTAATTCATGGCATCCGGGCGGTTGGTAGTCACATCAATATCGAGAACGACTGCATCTTCATCCCGTCGGATTTCATCCACTGTGAGACCCTGATCCGTCAACACATCCGCAATGCCGTTGGCATCCAGTTTGGTTTCAATATATTTTCTCAGCCAGCTTACACTGAAATCCATGGGTTTCCTCTATGTTACCGTTAGTTGAACTGAGACAGGAATCTCAGATCATTGTCAAAAAACATGCGGATATCGGAAATGCTGTGCTTCAGCATTGCTACTCTTTCCACTCCAAGGCCGAAGGCGAAACCGGAAACGGTTTCCGGATCGTAGCCGACATTCTCAAAAACTACCGGGACCACCATTCCTGCACCGAGGATTTCCAGCCAACCGCTATTCTTACAAACCCGACAGCCCTTGCCACCGCAGATGATACAAGTGACATCCACCTCTGCGCTTGGCTCGGTGAATGGAAAATAACTGGGCCGGAGCCGCATCTTTGTATCTGATCCAAAAAGTTGTTTCAAAAAGTGTTCCAGCGTGCCTTTCAAGTCAGTAAAGGTGATGTTCTCGCCCACTACCAGCCCTTCAACCTGATTAAACATGGGGGAATGGGTAATGTCAGCATCTTTTCGATAAACCCGACCGGGCATAATCGCCTTGAACGGAGGTTTTCTATTCTGCATCATGTGGATCTGGACATTGGAGGTATGAGTTCTGAGAACGACTTCGTCCGTGATATAGAACGTATCCTGCATGTCCCGGGCTGGGTGGTCCTTTGTAAGGCCCAACGCTTCAAAGTTGTAGAAATCTGTCTCAATTTCAGATGCGCCCGCCACTTCATAACCCATCCGCTCGAAAATACGGATCAAATCGCGATTGACGACGTTCAGAGGATGCAAAGATCCGAGTTCAGGCGCGATGCCGGGTAAAGTGATGTCTATTCCTCTTTCTGAACTACCATCCGATTCGCCCGATTTCAATTCTTCGAGCCTTTCAGCAAGACCGCTTTCCACTGCCTGCTTCAGTCGGTTGACTACCTGTCCCAACTCCGGGCGCAATTCTTTTGGAGCTGATCGAAGGTCATTCAGCAAGTCTTTTACAATTCCCCGTTTTCTGCCCAGATACTGGTTGCGCAACTCTTCCAGGGCTTTCAGACCTTCGACCTGGCCCAATGCCTGGTTGAAGGCATCTCTGATTCCCTGAATCCGCGCCTTCAGGTCGCTCATCTTTGTTGGTCTAGCTCAGAGCGTTCTTAGCCTTGGTTGCCAGCTCGGCAAACGCCTCCGGATTGGAGACCGCGAGTTCGGCAAGAACCTTGCGATCCAGTTCAATTCCGGCCTGCTTCAGGCCATTCATGAAAGTACTATACTTCAGTTCATGGAGTCTCGCAGCAGCGTTGATCCGCACAATCCACAGAGACCTGAAATCCCGTTTCTTCCTGCGGCGATCCCGATAGGAAAAAGCCAGTGCCCGTTCCACTGATTCCTTTGCTGTACGATACAGTTTGCTCCGACCACCGTAATAGCCTTTCGCCAGCTTTAAAATTTTCTTCCTTCTGTCTTTCCTCTTGGTTCCTCTTCTAACGCGTGTCATATTTCTTATCTCCTGCTTGTGTCAAAAAACAATTTTCAGATGTCTCAGCCGTACGGAAGCATCTTCTTCAACACTACGGTGTCGCTGGAAGAAGCCAGAAAGCTCTTTCGAAGATTCCGTTTCCGTTTATTGGCCTTCTTGGTCAAAATGTGACCCTTGTTGGCATGGTTCAGAACAATTTTGCCACTGCCAGTCGTCTTCGTTCGCTTTGCTGCACCTCTGTGGCTTTTCAGTTTCGGCATATTCCCTCCAAAATTCGGTAATAGATTTTCTGCTTCTTGTCAATTTTTCCCGGTTTGGTTTGGTACAAATATCTGCACCATGTGAATCCCCTCGAAGGAGGGACCTTTATCCGGGTATCCAAACTCCTCCAGGTCGGCTTTCAGCCGCTGGAGAATAGCAAATCCCTTGTCCTTGTGCGCCAGCTCCCGGCCTCGGAAACGAACAGTCACTTTTACCCGGTCTCCCCCTTCAAGAAAACGGATAACGTGCTTTTTCTTGAAGTTGTAATCGTGATCGTCAATCATTGGACGAAACTTCATTTCCTTCACCTGGATGCGCTTTTGTTTCTTCTTCGCCTGCTGGGCCCTTTTCTGCTCGGTATACAGGTATTTCCCATAGTCCATGATCCTGCAAACCGGCGGCTTTCCGTTGGGGGCCACCTCAACGAGGTCCAAGCCCTTCCCCTGAGCGATGTTAAGTGCTTCCTCAAGGCTCAGGATTCCAAGCTGTTCGCCGTCCTCCGAAACCACCCGAAGCTCTTTTTCCCGAATGTTCTCGTTAATCCGGGTTCCGCTTTGCTTACCGTTGCCCCTTGAATTTTTAATATCTGAGCGGTTAATAGACACACCTCCCCAACAAAGTCAGTGTTTCACTATAGACGGAACATTTATCAATGTCAAGCCAAATCCAATGATTTTGACTCAATAAGTGCTTCCGCCATTTGAACAAATTCGTCAATCTTAACAGCACCTTCGTCCCCTTTTCCACGCACACGGACCGAGACGGTGTTGTTCTCGGCCTCCTTCTTACCAACAACCAGCATGTAGGGCACTTTTTGAAGCTGAGCTTCGCGTATCTTGTACCCCATTTTTTCACTGCGATCATCAATTGAAACCCGCATCCCGGCAGCCATCAGCTTATCAGAAACCATCCTGGCATACGGCACATTCTCATCGGTAATGGGAATTATGGCGACCTGCACGGGTGCCAGCCACAGGGGAAAAGCTCCCGCATATTGTTCCACCAGCATACCGAAAAAGCGTTCCCAGGATCCAAAAATAGCCCGATGAATCATAAAGGGGGTATGTTCCGCCCCATCTGATGCCACATAACTCATTCCGAATCGCCTGGGAAGGTTAAAATCAAACTGAATTGTTGTTGCCTGCCATTTCCGGCCCAGACAATCATAGAGCTTGACATCAATCTTGGGCCCATAGAAAACCGCCTCGCCTTCCATGCGTTCGAATTCAATACCTTTCTTCGTCAGGGCCTGGATAAGGGAATCTTCCGCCATTTCCCATTCCCCGTCCGTTCCGGCATATTTCTGCTTATTCTGGCTGTCCCGGACTGACAATTCAAACTTATACTTCTCAAAGCCAAATACCTTGTAAATATCCAATGCCAGATCAATGAGCCTCTCAATTTCGTCGTGTACCTGCTCCGGGGTGCAAATGATATGGGCATCATCCTGAGTAAATCCCCGTACCCGGAGCATTCCATGGAGGGCCCCGCTCTTCTCATAGCGATACACCGTTCCATTCTCTGCATACTTGATGGGAAGTTCCCGGTAAGAGCGGCGCTTGTTCTTGTAGATCATCACATGGAAGGGACAATTCATCGGTTTGACAATGTATTCTTCCTCATCAATGAACAGGCTATACATATTTTCGCGGTAGAAATCATAGTGTCCGGAGGTCTTCCACAATTCACTCCGTGCCAGGTGGGGGGAAATTACCCATTGGTAGCCCCGCTTTATCAGTTCATTGTAGAGATAATCCTCAATTTGTTTACGGACAGTCACACCTTTGGGGTACCAGAACACAAATCCGCCCCCGACCTTTTCCTCAAAAGCGAAAAGTTCCAGATCTTTGCCCAGGCGGCGATGATCCCGCTTCTTTGCTTCCTCCAGCATTTGCAGATATTCTTCCAGTTGCGCCTTCTTGAAAAACGCGGTACCGTAAATTCGTTGCAGCATCGTATTCTTTTCATCGCCCCGCCAGTAAGCGCCGGCAATGGTCAGCAACTTGAATGCCTTGATGAAGGAAGTGTTGGGAAGATGGGGTCCCCGGCAGAGATCCACCCACTCTCCCTGTCGATAGCAACTGATGGTTTCCCCGGCAGGCAACTCTCCGATAATTTCAACCTTGTAGCCTTCTCCCATCTTTTCAAACATATCCAGCGCGGCTTCCCGGCTAACCTCTTCCCGATGAATTTCCAGTTTCTCTTTGGCAATATTTTTCATCTCGCCTTCGATTTTCTCAAGGTCCTCCGGTGTAAACGGGGTATCCCGGTCGAAATCATAGTAAAAACCATCTTCAATCACCGGCCCGATGGTCACCTTTGTCTCCGGAAATATCCGCTGCACTGCCTGTGCCATCAAATGGGCTGAGGAGTGGCGAAGCACTTCCAGGGCATCCGGTGATTTTTCTGTGAGAATTTCCAGTGAACCATTCTCCGTCAGCGGTACGGTCATATCAATCAGCTTATCGTTAAATCTGGCCGCCACAGCCATCCGGGCCAACCCGGAAGAAATGTCGGCCGCTACATCCAGCGGAGACGCGCCCTGCTCAATATCAAGGACATTCCCATCTGGAAGCGTAACATGAATTTTGTCCATGGCGTTCACCTCTGTGTTGGGTTGGTTTATAAAAAAATGGTAGGCACGGGCGGTATCGAACCGCCGACCCCTTCCGCGTCAGGGAAGTGCTCTCCCACTGAGCTACGTGCCTCCACTGCCAGAAAAAATACCAGACTCCGCCCCGTTGTGTCAATAAGAATTAAGTGCGAGTGAAAGTGGGTGTTCGCAAGAGAAGGAAAGCCAAGTTGAGACACAGTTGAGGTTGAGTCGTGATAAGATTCAGACGAGACCTGGAACAAATGAATCCGTGTTTTTAACCTTCTGACTCGCACTCGCTCTCTCTAACACCCACACCTGACGCCCATTTCCTCTCCCACCTGTCATGGCGCAGAACACTGAACACTTTTTTGGCGCCCTGCACTCATCCTCCGCCTGTGTCTTCAGGAGGATCCACAACTTCCGGCATGGACAGAGCATCTTTATCAAAATGTTCATATTTTAAGAGTTGCTTATAAGCATTTGCATCCTGTTTCCTGAGCCCCAGCTTGGCGTAAACCCTGAATTCCAGCAAATAGACCGCGGGGATATCCCCGCAGATTTTCTTTGCTATTTCGCGCAACTCCAGTGCAGCCACGTAATTGCGCCGCCAGTAGTTCCGGCTCGCCATGCTCAGGTAAAAATACGGGTTCCGCCTCCTGGCCTTTTCCAGATCCTTTCGCAACAGGTATGGTGATTCCATACCCCTCTTTTGTTTTCAAATTTTTTTTATTATATTTCCCATTACCATGTCCGGAAATCGGGCCAATTACAGGGCTTTCAGAAAATGTGTCTTTGCCCCTGACAAGTCCCCATTTCTCAACATCATTACACAAATGTTATTTTGAATCTGGTAAGAATCCGGATACAACTTCTCCGCCATGTTGAAAAGGGGGGTCCATAATTAACTCAGCAGTCACGGCCACCGTCACGCCCTTCCCGCCCGGAATTGTTATCGGGTTTTCTGGCAGCAGTTCAGAATCCAAGAGATTGTGTACAGCATGGCGAAACCCCTCATCACTGTGGGCTTCCGGAGTTGGCTCCCGCATACACCCTGAGGACAATATCAGCATGATACTCAGTCCTTTCAGTTTCAGTTTCGCCCCTCCTCAGTTTCAACCCAGGCTTAGCAATTACTAAAGACAGCACACCTGATGGTAAAACAATATGATGCATATCGTGCCAACAGCCCGGACATCCCATAATATGCTTTGTCAAAAAACAGGCATCAGGGCTTCTATGGACAAGAATAAAACAGAAGAAGGGGTTCAGCAATACGAAACTCAGAAGATGTAACCAAAACCCGGATTGACTAACTCTATGATATCTCTGCCATCCATCATCTAAGGTCCGGCTCAACGCCGAAAGTCGCTCTTTGTCAGTAAATCTGATACAATAAGGCGCTTTTTCGGTATCCGGGCAATTCCCGATGCCTCAACCATATGATAATCAACTTAATTGGAGGATATATGACTTACAAAGTTGCAGATTTAAACCTCAGTGAGCAGGGACGGCTGAAGATTCACTGGGCCGAGTCCCGGATGCCTGTAATGATGGCACTCAGAGAAAAGTACAGCGAAACTCAGCCGCTGAAAGGCTATCGGATTGCCGGCTGTCTCCATGTAACAAAAGAAACAGCGGTACTGGTGGAAACCCTTCGAGCCGCAGGTGCTGAATTGTCCTGGTCCGGCTGCAATCCGCTGTCCACTCAGGATGACGTGGCCGCTGCACTGGCTGCCAATGGCACTTCAATCTACGCATGGCACGGAATGAACACGGAAGAATTTTACTGGTGCATTGATAAGACACTGGAAACCAATCCGAATCTTACACTGGACGACGGTGCAGATCTGATTTTTACCATTCACAATAAGCACCCCGAAAAAGCGGAATCCGTAATCGGCGGAACAGAAGAAACGACAACAGGTGTTCACCGACTCCGTGCCATGGGAAATGCCGGGAAACTCCTCTACCCGGTTTTTGCCGTAAATGATGCGGAAACCAAGTGGGATTTTGACAACGTTTATGGTACCGGACAATCCACACTGGACGGAATCCTCCGCTCCACAAGCGTGCTGATCGCCGGGAAAACTTTTGTTGTTGCAGGCTACGGCCACTGTGGCAAGGGCGTTGCCATGCGGGCAAAGGGCCTTGGCGCCAACGTCATCGTGACAGAAGTCAAGCCCACCGCCGCCCTGAAAGCCACACTTGAGGGGATGCGGGTAATGACGATGGATGAAGCAGCACCATTGGGCGACATTTTCGTAACTGCCACGGGTGTGAAAGACATTATTGTGAAACGTCACTTTGAAGCCATGAAAGATGGCGCGATTGTCTGCAATACCGGACACTATGATTGTGAAATCAATATTCCGGATCTGGAGGAAATCGCAAAGTCAAAATCAGAAATCAGAACGAACAACGAAGAATACATTACCAGTGACAACCGGAGGATCTTCCTTCTTGCCAAGGGCCGCCTGGTAAATCTTGCTGCGGCTGAAGGACACCCTTCCGAGGTGATGGACATGAGTTTTGCCAACCAGTTTCTGGCTATGATCCGCCTGACAGAGGAAGGAAAGGGCCTGGAACGGATCGTTCACCTGCTGCCAGTGAAACAGGACCAGGAAATTGCCCGCCTCAAACTGGAAACCATGGGGCTTTCCATTGACAAACTGACAGACGAACAAATTGCCTATAGTAATGGTTACGCACAGGGAACCTGATTCCTGTTTAACTTTCAATTTCTACAAAAAAACCCGCCGTTTGGGCGGGTTTTTTTATTGTCTTTTTTTAAGCAGGCACCGCCTGGTTGATCTTAACCTCAGCCGAATCCGCTGGAACCGCAACCGCTATGAGACGACGCCCCGCCGGTTGAACCGGATGCCGTTCCCGCGGACGCGATGGATGACACCTTCCGTTCAACGTTGCTGCTTCCGCATTCGGTGCACGGAACGTTGTCTGCCTGAGAGCTGCTGAACACCAGCTGTTCAAAGTCCATGTTGCAATTATTGCAATGGTATTCATAAATGGGCATGGTGCAAACCTCCCGAAAAGAATTGCAGCTCAGTCTTCCAGTGCGCCTTTGATGAATTGTTCCAGATGAGGCTTCGGCATGGCACCGATTGCCCGGTCCACAAGCTGCCCATCCTTGAAGAGCAGGAGAGTGGGAATACTGGCAATGCCATACTGGCGGGCTGCATCCTGATGCTCGTCCACGTTCACTTTCCCGACTTTGAGTTTCCCGTCATATTCCACCGCCAATTCCTCAAGAACCGGCCCAATCATCCGGCAGGGACCACACCAGGGTGCCCAGAAATCCACAACCGTTACCCCGGTCCCTTCCAGTACTTCCGTTTTGAATGTCTCATCCGTCAGATATACAATATTGTCTGCCATTTTATGTTCCTCCTGAATGTTGGTTCTATTTCATCAACCGTTCATATGATAATGGAATTGGCATAAAGTTACAAATGAAAGCCGCAGGAAATAGAAGTTTGAGTTTGAGTCCGAGTTTAAGTGGAGAAAAGAAGGCGTTCGCCACTCCCGGCGATTCTTTCCCTTTTCCCGCGAATCACAAGTCACAGGTCACGAGTCACGGCCCACGTTGTGGGCGGCGCCACAAAGTGGGCATCACCAGCTTGAGGCAATGGATAACATATTGCGATACCGCTCATTCAATTCGTGGAGGCGTCTGGAAAGGAGAATAGACATTTCCTTCATAATTTTAAACCCGGCATCTCTATCCTCTTCCAGATATGTAATAAACCGTATCCCGTCCAGTCTGTACAGCAGGACGTCGGTATGGGCGATAACGGAAGCTGTACGTGTTGTCTGACCCAGGATGGCCATTTCACCAAACAATGCCCCTGCCTTGAGCATGGCTATGGCTTCTTCTTCCTGCTGAACGTATTTGCTGACTCGAACCTGTCCCCGGAGGATGACGTAAAGATCCAGCCCCTCTTCCCCTTCAGTCAGGATCGCATTGTCCTTTTTCGCCTTTACCGGCTCCAGCATGCCCACCACCTGCGACAGCTGGCTTTCGGAAAGTCCATCGAATAGTCGCACCCGTTTCAATATTTTACCTGCGATCTCCCTGTTTTGCATACTTCCTCGCTTCCGCCAATACATAAAAGTTCGAATCTGCTCCGGGAAAACCCTTAGGCGTTTCTCTGGCAAAGCTCCTCGCTTTGTCGGGCTTTCCGGCTGCGTCCATAATCTTCATCAAGAAATACGCTCGATATCCTGAGGGTAATTTATTTGCCAATTTCTCGGCCTCATTAAACTCCCCCAGTTTCATGTAATCTTCAATGAGAATATAGTACACATAATAGCGCATGTCAAAACTTCTGTTCAGGATATGGTCAGAAACATTTTCCTTCAACAGCGCTGCAGACTCTTTTGGATGCCCTGTGATGCGAAGGAAATTGGCCTGATTAAGGAGGAAGTGGTAATTGTGCCGCGATGAACTGGCACTTTTTTCTTTTTCGAGCATTTCTTTTACACACTCCAGATTCTCGGTCTGAATGCAGTACTGAAGGGTAATGTTCTGGCGAACAGAATCCATCAGCTGTTTCTTAGGCAACTCATCCACAAGCTTTTTCATTCCCGCCTTGTTATCCGTAAACACATAGCAGAGAAAACGAAGGGAAACGGTGGAATTCACAGTGAAAGCTTCGGCCCTGTTTTTCTCTATCTTGTCCACAAGATCCAGAGTGGCTGACACTTTTCCCGAATAAAGCAGGGTCCTCGCGAGATGGAGTTTGGCCGCTTCAAAATCGGGCTTTCGAGTCAATGCCTTGCGAAAGTATGTCTCCGATTTGCCGAACTGTCCATAGTTGTAATAAAACTCGCCGAAACTATCGTAAGGATTCGCCTCATCAGGCCGAATATACACATATTTTTCAAAAATCATCTTTGCCTTATCCGGTTGACCGAGGGCCGAATAGAAATATCCCATCATATTAAGAATCTGGGCATTGTTGGGATATCGCCGGTGCATTGCCTCATAAAACTTGACCAGTTTCTCGGGGTTCTCCACAATCTGCCGGTATTTGTTAATCAACAGGAAGAAAGCTTCCATGCGGGAAGGGTACTTTTTAAGAAAAGTCTCAATTTCGTCGGCGAAATTTTCAAGACCCTCCGGACCCGGCTTATCTATTGCCAGCTTAATCAGGCCCTTTTCAAAATTTGTCCATTCCGGCGCAGGGACAGCAAATTTCTTATACCATTCAGTCTGGTCCTTTCTCTTTTCCATGGAAAAGGGCTGTTGCAAAAGAAAAAGGTGGGGCAGGGGAAAATCAGGGTCTTCCTCTGCAGCCAGTTCCATGTCCCTCTTCCCTTCCGGCAGGTAATACTTCATCACATTGTCCACACCTTCCTGATAGTACTCCAATGCCTTCCTTGAATGCGCGCTGTAAAACCGTTCACGGGTCAATGTGAAGTAGCTGGCGGCAATTACTCCACATACAAAAAGGGCAATCGCTATTTTTCTTACCATACTATTCCTCCATAAATGGGTCGTTTTTTATTTCAATCGTCACAATTGTTGCATCATCCGCAAGTCCCTCTCCGGATTTCCGCTGTAATTGCTGCAAAATGTTCTGGGTAAAATTCCGGGGAGATTCGAACGCGCATCGTCTTAAGAGTTCCTCAATTTCAAAATCAAGGGCTTCTGTGAAACCATCTGATAACATGATGATCCGGTCTCCTCCTTTCAATTCCATGTCATGCTGCTTGTACTGAACTCCTTTCACAAGGCCCAGGGGAAACCTCGGTGTCTGGCGGGGAATCTGGCTTACATTGCCGTCCCGGACCAGGTAAGGAGAAGGCATCCCGGCATTGACCACAGCAATCCTCCGTTCCTTTATGTTGATACAGCAGTAACAGGCCGCCACAAACATATTGGCGCTGCTCTTTTGGACCAGAAGCTCACTTGCAGTACTCATAATTTCTTCCGGCATGTTCAATGAAGTAACCTGAGAACTAATGGTTTCCTTGGCTGCAACCATCATCAACGCTGCGGGAATGGACTTTCCAGCCACATCTCCAATGAGAATTCCCGTTCTGTTGGAACCCGAAACCGAAAAATAATCAAAAAAATCACCGCCAATTACCTTGGAAGGGACAGACACGCCGTAAACCCGAAACATGGCATTATCCGGATGCACTGAAGGAATCAGGCTCTTCTGAATGAAGCCGGCAATCTTGATATCTCTTTCCAATTCAATCTGCTGGGACAGGCGTGCGAGCAATCGCTCATTCTCATGGGCTGTAACAAAGTGGAGCAGAATTCGCCGCACAATCTCAAGTTCCTCTTCAAACAATACACTTCTCGCCAGAACAAATGCCCGGATCTGACCGGCCTTTCGGAAAGGAAATCCAATTCTGAAACCTTTCTGGTAAAAGGGATAAAACTCACTTTCAAGGGTGTTTTCAAGCAGGAAAAACCTCGACTTTCCAGGCTGA